>Ga0209624_10003413_pt1 | contig 11266 bp, 11 predicted proteins | sample JacPinW_OM2H0_O1_FD_188565 | JGI IMG/M metagenome (GOLD analysis project Ga0209624, IMG submission 188565) | Forest soil microbial communities from Algoma, Ontario, Canada - Jack Pine, Ontario site 1_JW_OM2H0_O1 (SPAdes) (version 2) | ecosystem: Environmental > Terrestrial > Soil > Boreal... | reverse complement strand
AATTGGAGCGTGACCCATCTGCCGCCAATCGGTGGCGATCATGTTGGTCGCGGTGGGTAGCCCGGTCGCGCGGCGGAACTCGGCCATGATCTCGCGGCCCGAATAACCGTGCTCGGCGCCGCATGGGTCTTCTGCATAAGCCAGAACGTCATGCATGCCGCGGCATAACCGCACTGCCTCGTCGAGCGACCAGGCGCCGTTCGGATCGAGCGTGATCCGCGCATCGGGAAACCGCGCGGCAAGCGCGGTGACCGTCTCGATCTCGCACTCTCCGGCGAGCACGCCGCCCTTGAGCTTAAAATCGCTGAAACCGTAGTGGGCCTGAGCCGCTTCGGCGAGGCGCACCACGGCTTGCGTCGTCAAGGCCTCATCGTGGCGCAGGCGGAACCAGTCGATATTGGCGTCCCGCTCCGACCGATAGGGCAGGTCGGTCTTGGTGCGGTCGCCGACATAGAAGAGGTAGCCGAGCATTGTCACGGCCTTGCGCTGCTGGCCTTCGCCGAGCAGCGCCGCCACCGTTACGCCGAGATGCTGGCCGAGCAGGTCCAGCAGCGACGTCTCCAGCGCGGTAACGGCATGAATCGTTCCGCGCTGGTCGAAAGTCTGCAATCCACGTCCGCCCGCGTCACGCTCGGCGAAATTTTTGCGCGCGGCGTTGAGGATCGCGTTGTACGCCCCGATCGGACGGCCAACGACCAGTTCGCGGGCGTCGTCCAGGGTCTGCCAGATCCGCTCGCCGCCCGGTACCTCGCCGATGCCGGTATGGCCGGCGCTGTCGCGCAGGAGCACGACGTTACGGGTGAAGAACGGCGCGTGCGCGCCGGAAAGGTTCAGCAGCATGTCGTCGTGGCCGGCCACGGGGACAACGCGCATCTCGGTGACTTTGGGCGACGATGAAAGCGCGGCGGCAGGCGGGGCACTCATGATCGGTCTTTCAAGCGGGGACGCGTGAACTCAGACCAGCTTGGCGTCCAGGGTGATCTCGGCATTGAGGACCTTGGACACCGGACAGTTCTTTTCCGCAGCGCCGGCGAGCCTGGTGAACGTGGTCTCGTCGAGATTCGGCACTCTGGCGCGCAGCGTGAGTGCCGAACGGCTGATGCGAAAACCCTGGCCCTCCGGATCGAGGCTGACGGCGGCTTCGGTCGAAAGCTCAGTCGGCGTGAAGCCGGCAGCCTGCAGCTGAAAGGCCAGTGCCATGGTGAAGCATCCGGCATGGGCGGCGGCGATCAACTCCTCCGGATTGGTGCCCTTCTCATTCTCGAAGCGGGTCTTGAAGGAATAGGGGGTGTCGGCGAGCACGCCGGAATCGGTGGAAAGATTACCGTTGCCAGCGCGGCCGGTGCCGCGCCAAACCGCTTTTGCCTTGCGGATCATGTCGGACGCTCCTCGGTTTGAATTCAATATGGCGCGAGTTTAGCTCGCAAACGCCTTCGGCGTCTTGCGTCGGGGCCTCACAAATACCCCGTGCCCATCTCGGCGGCGAACTTTCCCGGCCCGCCCTCCCAGACGATGTGCGCGTGTTCGAGCACATAGACGCGGTCGGCATGCGGCAGCGCGAAGGTGACGTTCTGCTCGCCGAGCAGCACGGTGATCGGAGTAGTCTGCCGCAAGCGCTCCAGCGCCTTGGACAATTGCTCGAGAATGACCGGCGCCAAGCCGAGCGTCGGCTCGTCCAGGATCAGCAGCTTTGGCTTCATCATCAACGCGCGCGCGAGGGTCAGCATCTGCTGCTCCCCGCCGGACAGCGTGCCGGCACTCTGCTTCTGACGGTTGCGCAGGATTGGAAACAGATCAAACAGCCATTCGATCTGCGCGGCGCTCTCGGCTGGGGGCAGATGCTGGCCGCCAATATCGAGGTTTTCGCGCACTGTCATGTCGGTGAAGAGCTCGCGTCCTTCCGGGCATTGCACGATGCCGTGCCGGGCGATCGAAGCCGCGGTGTGGCCGCGCAGCGGCGCACCTTCGCGGCGGATTTCGCCGGAATAGGGCAGGAATCCCGAAATCGTATTGAACAGCGTGGTTTTGCCGGCGCCGTTGAGCCCGACGATGGAGACGAATTCGCCGGCATGGACGTGGATCGAGACGTTCCGGAGCGCCTGCGCCTTGCCGTATTGGACGCTGACATTGTCCACCGCCAGAAACGGCGTGGCGGCGTCGCGGAACGAGGATTCCGGGCGCGCCGCGGTCTCGATGCTGCCGCCGAGATAGACTCGCCGCACGGTCTCATTACGCATCACCTCGTCGGCCGACCCTTCGGCAATCCGCTCGCCGACATACATCGCCAGCACGCGGTCGACGAGCCGCGATACGCTTTTGACATTGTGATCGACCAGGAGCACGGCGCGGCCGTCGTCGCGCAACTCGCAGATAAGATCAGAAAATGCCTGGGTCTCGGTCGGGGTCAACCCGGCAAACGGCTCGTCGATTAACAGGACTTGTGGATCGCGCGCGATCGCCTTGGCGATCTCGATCTTGCGCAGATCGGCGAACGGCAGCGTCGCCGGACGCCGGTGGAGGATCGCGGCGCTCAAGCCGACACGCGCGGCGATGACGCGAGCACGCGCATCGGTTTCGGTGTCGGCCAATAGCCGGGTCAGCTTGTCGGGCAACAGCGCGAGCTTGATGTTCTCCAGCACGGTCTGGCGGTGCAGCGGGCGAGAATGCTGGAACACGATGCCCGCGCCCATCCGCGCAATCCGATGCGATGGCCAGCCGGCGACTTCGGTGCCGTTGATGCGCACCGACCCGGCATCGGGCCGCTCGATGCCCATGATGAGCTTCATCACCGTCGATTTGCCGGAGCCGTTCGGGCCGATCAGCCCGAGAATTTTCCCGGCCTCGATGGAAAGCGACATGTCCTTGACGGCGACCAGGCCGCCGAACCGTTTGGTGAGGCCATTGACCTCGAGATGCGCTTCGGCCGCCATGTCAGTTCGGTTCCTTGCTGCGCGTCAGCAGGCCGAAGAAGCCGCTCGGGAAAAACAAGACGACAAGAAGCGCCATGGCGAACACGACGAAATTCGACAAGTCGCCGATCGGGCGCAGCGCTTCGCTCATGGCGACAAGAAAGATCGCGCCGAGCACGGCGCCGAGGATGGTGCGCCGCCCGCCGATCACGGCGGCGATGATGATCTGGACGCCGACGGTGATGTCGACCACAGAGCTCGCCGATGCCGAGCCGACGTAGAAGACGAGCAGCGCTCCGGCAAGTCCAGAGAAGAAGGCGCTGATGATGAACGCGGCGAGCTTGTGCTTGGTCACATTGAAACCGAGCGCGCCGGCCTGCACCGCGTCCTGTCCGCTCGCTTGCAGGATCAGCCCGACCGGCGAGCGCGCCAGCCAAAACAGGATCGCGCCGCTGACGGCCATGAACCACAGCGCGATCTCATAATTGACGGTGTCGCTGATCGAGATGACGTCAGGTATCGCCAGCCCGTTTTCGCCGCCGGTCAGATGGGCATCGACGATGATGAAGTTCTCCAACATGAGCACGGCAACGAGCGTGGTCAGCCCGAAATAGGGCCCGCGCACGCGCAGTGCCGGCAGTGCCAGAACGACGCCGCCGATCACGGCGGCGAGCGTTCCGGCGGCAACACAAAGCCAGATCGGCGGTTGGTAGAGAGTGTCGAGGATGCCCGCCGTATAGGCGCCGGTGCCGATCAGGAAGGTCGGGCCGAAATTGACCTCGCCGGCAAAGCCGAACAGCAGATCCCAGGACATGGCGAAGACGCCGGAGTAATAGGCAATCGTCAGTAACGCGAGGATGTAACCGGTCACCCACAACGGCAGAAACGCAGCTGCGATGACCGCAGCAAACGCGATGAGCAGGATGCGCGAGGTGGAAAGCGACTGCATCTAGCGCCGTCCTAGCAGCCCGCGCGGGCGCACATACATCACCGCGACCAGCAAAAGCAGCGCCGGGATGGTGCGATAGGCGGGCGAGATCAGATAGGCTGTGATGGTTTCGAGATAACCGACGACATAAGCGGCGATCAGCGCGCCGGAGACACTGCCCAGCCCGCCGAGCACGACGATGGAAAACGCGCTCGCGGTCAGCGGCCCGACGCTATAGGAGGACACGCCGAGGAACATGCCGAGCAACACGCCGGCAATTCCAACCAGGAGGCCGTAGATCGCCCAGACGGCGATATAGATCTGCGACAGTTCGGTGCCGAGCAGCGTTACGCCACGCGGATTCATCGAGGCAGCAAGTACCGCTTTGCCGGCGCGAGTCCGGTTCACCAGCAGCCAAAGCACGGCGATGACCAGCCAACAAACAATAGCGGTGAAAATTTCATTCGTCGGCGTGCGCACGCCGGCGATCATCACGACGCCTTGGACGATCGGCGACACGGTCTTGGCATTGTCGGTGTAGAGGTAGGCAATCAGCTCCTGGATCATCACGCCCCACAGCAATGTCGCCGTGAGGATGAAGATCTCTTTCTCCTCTTCCCGGATTTTGCGGCTCTGCTGCAACGGCCGCACGACCATGAAATAGGTCAGCAGCGAAGCGCCAAAACCGATCGCGATACCGATCGCCGCTCCGGCATAGGGTCCGGCATGCAACTGGTCGCCGGCGGCCCAGGCGGCGACAACGGCGGCCACCATCAGAGCGCCGTGCGACAGATTAAGGACGCCGGAAACACCAAAGATCAGTGCGAAGCCTGTGGCGCCGAGCGCGTAGAGCGAACTGATCGCAAAACCGTCGATCAGGATTTGCCAAAACACCGCGCCCACGCACGTATCCCCAACAAGACGCACCCATCAAAAAATCTCCCCGCTCGCGGATACGGGCGGGGAGATTACGAACGTCCGAGCTCGTCGCTCGTCAGTTGGCCGAGCCGAGCTTGATGAAAGCCGGGAACTTCAGCTTGCCGTTGGCGACATTCGTCGGCCATAGGTTGACCTGTTTCCCGTCCTGCCATTGCAGCATCAGCCCGGAGATGGTGGTCGGGCCGATCTTGAGCGCGTGCGGATTCGGCGAGTCCTTGCCCTTGAACTGGATCTGGCCAACCGTGCCGGTCCAGTTGGTCTTTTCGAGCGCGTCGACCAGCTTGTCGGAATCGGTCGAGCCGGCCCGCTTGATGGCATCGGCAATGTAATAGACCTCGTCATAGGCGGTGTAGCCGCAATAGGACGGGTTGTTGCCGTAGCGCTTGTTGAACGCAGTCACGAACGGCAGCGTCTTCGGCGTCACCGCGACGCCCGGGCCGGAGAATGCTTGATACAGCACGCCCTCGACCGCGCCGGTCGTGTCATTCCAGAAGCTCGAATTGGTCGCCTGCGAGGACACGCCAAACATTGGGATTGGCACTTCCTGCTGCTTCCATTGCACCGTCGGTTGCACGCCGACATGCGAAATGCCGGTGATGATCACGTCCGGCTTCTCACCTTCGATCTTGTTGAAGATCGGCGTGAAGTCGGTGGTGTCGGGCGATACGCGGATATGATCGACGACATTGATGCCGATTTTCGGCAGGCAATTCAGATATTCGGCGTCAAGCGGCGTGGTCCAAGCGGCGTCCTCGCTCATCACGACGGCCGACTTCATGTGAAGCTGTCCGACCAGAAGGTCCTTCGCGGCGTCGCAGGTCGCGTCGGCAATACTGGTCGACGTCGAATAGCCGTGGAACGTATATTTGAGATTGTCGTAGTCCTTGGCGATATTCTGGGTGATGACGTCGGACGCGGCGCCCGGCGTGACCATCACGGTTTTGAGGCGGCCGGTCCAGGGTTCGAGCGCGAGCACGACTTCGCTGATATAGCTCGCGATCACTGCATTGACATGGTCCTGGTTGACGGCGCGCTGGAAGGCGAGAACCGCTTCCGGAGCCTTCGAATGGTCGTCGTAAGTGAAAATCTCGATCTTCTTGCCATTGACGCCACCCGCGGCATTGATCTCGTCAGCGGCCAACTGGGCAGCCTGCGGGATCGACGAACCGGCGACGGCCTGCGCCTCGGCGATAACGCCGATCTTGATGGTGTCTTCAGCGTGGCTCGGCGTTGCCAGCGCCAGCGCGGACAGGCTCACGCCCGCGGCAAGCGCGATCGGCGCGAACACGCGCCTTTGCGACTTAATCATGAGTAAAAACCTCCCTGAATTATCCGGCGTCCGCTGACAGACGGCGGCGTGACGGCAGTTTATCGTAACGGACCATGGCGACAAGCCTGACCGGGGCGGCGGCGATGGCTTTTTGCCGGGTGGGCGGCTTTGCCGCAACGTAGTATGAAACGCAGCCGCGCATCCGCGTATAAATTCGCGGCACCGCGGGGAGGGAAGAATCCAAATGAAAGCCGCATATTTTGACCAATTTGGCGGTCCCGACGTCCTCAAATACGGCGATTTGCCAGACCCTGTGGCGGCGCCGGGCGAGGTGCTGGTCGACGTGATGGCAGCGAGTGTTAACGCCGCCGACTGGAAATTTCGCGCCGGCCAATATCCAAACAGCGGCCAGACGAAATTCCCGGCGATTCCGGGACGCGACTTTTCGGGGATGGTGAGCGCGCTCGGCAGCGGCGTGGACGACCTTAAGATCGGCGACGCGGTGTTCGGCGTGCTCGATGCCGGCCGCGAAGGAACCTATTGCGAGAAGATCGCGATCAAATCGGCGATCGTCGGCAGGAAGCCGGAGGGACTATCGCATATCAATGCCGCCGCGTTGGCTCTTACCGGCCTCACGGCGGTCAATTCGGTCGCCGATGTGCTGAAGCTTCAGCGCGGCGAGACGATCTTGATTCAGGGCGGCGCTGGCGGCGTCGCCAGCTTCGCCATCCAGCTCGCCAAGCACCTCGGCGCACGCGTGATCACCACGACAAGCGCGACGAACGTCGACTACGTGCGCAGCCTGGGCGCCGACGAAGTCATCGACTACAATAAGCAGGATTTCACTAAAGCGGTCAGCGGCGTCGATGCCGTGTTCGAAACCGTCGGCGGCGACGTGGCGGAAAAATCATTCGCTGTGCTAAAGCCCGGCGGCCGCGCCGCTTTCATCGGCTCCGGGATGCAGGCGCCGAAGCCGACGCGCGGCGACGTGACCGCGCTACGGCCGCCGGTCGCGCGCTCGCGCGCGGCGATGGATCGCATCGCCCAACTCATTACCTCCGGTGCGGTCCGCCCGCCCGAGGTCAAGCTTTATACGTTATCGCAGGCCGCGGACGCGCACCGATTGAGCGAGTCCCGGCATTTTCGGGGCAAGCTCATCCTCAAGGTGCGCTAGTCACACGTGCTGGCCGCCGTTGATGTGGATTTCGGCGCCGTTCACGTAGGACGCGGTGTCGGTGCACAGCACGTAGATGATCTTCGCCACCTCGTCGGGCGTGCCGAGCCGGTGCATTGGGATATTTTCCACGATCTTTTCCGTGCCCGGCGACAGCATGGCGGTGTCGATCTCGCCCGGCGCGATGGCGTTGACGCGCACGCCGCGTGAGCCGAAATCGGCCGCCATTTCGCGGGTCAGCGCGGCAAGCGCCGCCTTCGAGGTTGAATAGGCCGTCCCGGCGAAGGGGTGCACGCGCGAGCCGGCAATCGAGGTGACGTTGACGACCGAGCCCTTGGCGGCGCCGAGCTCGTCGAGTAGCCCCCGAGCCAGCATGATTGGCGCGAAAAAGTTCACCTGGAAAATGTGATGCCAGTCGTCGCGCGACGTTTCGATCGAGCCGAGCCGCTTGCCGCCTGCGGCCTTCGGCGAGATCGCCGCGTTGTTGACGAGCGCGTGCAATTCGCCGTTGAGCCGGCGCTTGGTCTCCAGGATCGCCGCCTCGGTGTTTTCGGGATCGGAGAGATCGACCTGGATGTGATCCTCGGGTCCTGCTTCCCACGGGCAATTTTCCGGGAACGGATGGCGGGAGCAGGTGATGACGCGCCAGCCGGCGGCGGAAAAGCGCTTCACCGTCGCGTGGCCGATGCCGCGGCTCGCTCCGGTCAGGAGCAGCGTGCGGCGCGGCTGATTGCTTTTCGGTGCCGGGTTCATGGATAGAGCCGCGTTTTGGTCCAGTGCGCGCCCGCGCCCGCGCACGCAAACGAAATGCGGTCGTGAAGGCGGAACGGCCGCTCCTGCCAGAACTCAATCTCGCTCGGCACAACGCGATAGCCGACCCAAAAAGGCGGCCGCGGCACGGTGCCGATGGCGAATTTTGCGGTAAAGAGCGCGATCGCTTTCTCAAAGGCGAGCCGGCTTTCCAGCGCCGTCGATTGTTTTGAGGCCCAGGCGCCGATCTGCGCCATGCGCGAACGGGTGGCGAAATAGGCGTCGGCTTCCTCGCTCGATACCGGTTCCACGATGCCGCGCAGCCGCACCTGCCGCTGCAGCGACTTCCAGTAGAATGTCAGCGCCGCCTTCGGCGCGGCGGCAAGCTCATGGCCCTTGATGCTGTCGGCGTTGCTGTAGAATACGAAGCCGCGCTCATCGAAGCCTTTCAGCAGCACCATCCGCGCATTGGGCAGCCCGTCGGCATCAACGGTGGCAAGCGTCATGGCGTCGGGGTTGACCGGCTCGGTGCGCTTAGCTTCGGCGAACCAGGCGGCAAACAGGCGCAAGGGCTCGTCGGCCTCGGTGAAGTCATCGCCTGTTAACCGTATCGGGTGTTCTATGGGCGCCGCATCGGACATTCTCGGAGTATCCACCAAGTGGTCGTGTGCGGCGATCGGAAAGCGTGCCGCCGGTGTCTATATAGTGGAACGGCGGCGCTCCGCCTATGTCGGCGTTTACGGGGTATAGCGGCCGCCGCGGTCGTTGCCAGCGCGCTTGCCGTTTCCGGATGCTCCTACCAACTCTCCTCGATGTTCTCAAAGAACGACAGCGACACGCAGCCGACCGGTTCGATCGCGCGGCCGGACGGCCAGTCCGCCGCCACCGCCGCACCGCCGTCGGAAATCGATCTGGCCTATGCGCGCGCTGCCGCCTCGGATGTGCTGGCCCGCGGGGCTAGGGATTCGAGCGTGCCGTGGCAAAATCCGCAGTCCGGCGCCGGCGGCAATATCACCCCGCTCGCCACCGCCTATAATGAAGGCGGCTTGTCGTGCCGCGATTTCCTGGCGAGCTATGTGCACGGCGGATCGCAGGACTGGCTTCAAGGAGCCGCCTGCCGCACCGCCAGCGGCGCCTGGGAAGTCAGGCGTCTCACGCCGCTCAAGGGCTAAAGCGGGCTATCATCGCATCCAGTGAGCGCCGATTCGACCTAGGCTTGCTTCGTGTTGCATTGTTTCCTGGCCGTTTTATTCCCACATTAGCGTGTCGTGCGGTGTGAAGTGGGCGCGCTGACCGGCCCGAAATCTCGAACGCGGAGTCTTTAGGGGATGCGTGATCCCTATGAAGTTTTGGCTGTCGATCGCAAGGCGAACGCAGGCGACATCAAGAGCGCCTATCGGCGGCTTGCCAAGAAGCTGCATCCCGACGCCAACAAGAACGATCCGAAGGCGGCGTCGCGCTTCGCCGAGCTCAACGCCGCGCATGAAATCCTCGGCGACGAGGACAAACGCAAGGCGTTCGATAACGGCGAAATCGATGCCGAAGGCAAGCCGCGCTTTCGCGGCTTCGAAGGTTTTGGCGGCGGCGGTCCAAGGCCCGGCGGCGCCGGTCCCGGTTTCGGCCCCGACGCTAATTTTGAAAACTTCAATTTTGGTCCGGAAGGTTTCACCCGGACCACCCGGCGCGGACGTGGCGGCGCGGGCGCCGGCGGGCCGGGCGGCGGTTTCGGCGGCTTCGAGGATATCCTCAAGGAAGCGTTCGGCCGCGGCGCGCGAGGCGGAGCTTCGGCATTCGAGCCGGAGGATTTCGGCGTCGGCGCCGACGTGCAAGCCGAGATGTCGGTATCGCTGCCCGACGCGGCCAATGGCTCGACGCAGCGCCTGCATCTGCCGAACGGCAAGAATGTCGACGTCAAGATTCCCGCCGGCATCACCAACGGTCAGCACATCCGGCTCAAAGGGCAGGGGATGGCCGGCAAGGCCGGTCCGGGCGACCTCCTCATCACCGTCTCGATCGCGACGCATCCACTGTTCACGCTCGAAGGCACCGATGTGCGGCTCGATTTGCCGGTGACGCTTTATGAGGCCGCGCTCGGCGCCAAGGTGCGCGTGCCCACGCTCGACAAGCCGGTTGAACTTTCCATCCCGCCGTGGACTTCGAGCGGACGCACATTCCGCCTCAAGGGCAAGGGCTTTCCCGCGAAGTCAGGCCACGGCGATCTTCTCGCCACCGTGCGCATCGTGTTGCCCGACAAGAGCGATCCCGAGCTCGAAGCGTTGATGAAGAAGTGGCAGGCGGACAGATCCTACGATCCGCGTAAGGATATGTGAGCACAGTTGCGCATCCGAATTATCCCGGAAGCGGAACCCCTGTAAGCTCGGCGCAATAGCTCAACAGCCTCTCCTGCAGATCAGTGCGCCGCGCTTCGGAGCGCACGCGGCGCGGCTTCTGGTGATAGAAATATTGCCCGGTCACTTTGGCGGCCGGGTCGTCGCTCTCGGCGAGCCACGCCTGGGTCACGGGTGCGAGCGACAGATTGTCCGGCGCACCGGGGCCGCCCATTTTTGTCGGCACCCAGCCCGGCTCCAAGGCATTTGACAAGACGTCCGGCCAGCGCCGAGCGGCAGCGAACGCCAACACCACATCGAACAATTTGCTGTCCGAATAAGCTTGCGCACCGTCCCAGCGCCGCTTCGCCCATTGCGGATCGTCGAGATTGGCATCGCCGCCCGTATGCATTCCGGAGCTGAGATAGACCAGCCGATCGGGCCGGACGATCAAGGCTGTCAGCAGATAAGGCGCCAGCACATTGATCGCGAATACATGCTCAAGACCGTCGGCGGTTTGAACACGGCGCGGTTCCCGGTAACCGATGCCGGCGTTATGGATGACGGCGTCATGCCGGCCCAGCGCATTGACTTGTTCGGCGACGCGCCGCGCCCCGGCAATGCTCGACAGGTCGCCGATGACGACATCGGTCGCTTGCGGTATTGCGCGCCGTGCGTCGTCGGCGCGTTTGGCGTTGCGGCCGTGCAGTGTGACGCGATGGCCCCCCTCGACCAGGAGCTTTGCGGCCATCAGGCCGAGACCGTCGGACGAGCCGCTGATGAATACACGCGTCATCGAATTTCCTTGTCCGCAATTCTAGCGGAAAAGGAACGGCGTCTCACCCGCCCTAGAGCGGCGTCCGGCTGTCGATCTGATCGTAGGCGGCTTGCGCGATGTCGTGCAGCTTATCCTGCTGCGCCGGTCCGCTCAGCACATAAAACAGATTCTGATCAACCCAGTAATAGGCG
>Ga0209624_10003412_pt1 | contig 11267 bp, 10 predicted proteins | sample JacPinW_OM2H0_O1_FD_188565 | JGI IMG/M metagenome (GOLD analysis project Ga0209624, IMG submission 188565) | Forest soil microbial communities from Algoma, Ontario, Canada - Jack Pine, Ontario site 1_JW_OM2H0_O1 (SPAdes) (version 2) | ecosystem: Environmental > Terrestrial > Soil > Boreal... | reverse complement strand
AAGATCTTCGGCGAGATTGGTAGTGTGGTCTCCAGCGCGCTCCAAAGCCTGCGCCATCAGAAGCACGTCAAAGCTCGAAGGATTGCTGTCGTTCGCATGTTCGGTAAGGTGTTTCTGAAACAGAGCATGACAGACCCGGTCGACGTCTTTGTCCATTTGCAGCACCTTGCGGGCGCACTCCAGATCGAGATCGACGAATCCGCGATACACCAGGTCAAGCATCTCACGCAGGATCGCCGACATCTCCACCAACTGGCGCACGTCGGAAGCCGCCATCTTCGCCGTCCGCGACTGCACCCGCATGGCCACGCTCATCACCAGATCGCCGATGCGTTCCAGGTCGGTGGTGCACTTCAGACTGGTCAGCAACTGCCGCGCCCGCGCCTCGTTTACCCGCGTGATAGCCGCCGGCAAACGCTCATCGATGTAGCGCTCGATAATGTCGAGTTCCTGCTCGCACTCCTTGATTGCCAGGAAAGCCATGCGCGAAGAATGGGTAAGTAGGTCGCGCACGTTAAAAGCCGCGTCACGAGCGATCAGGAAGGCCTTGAGCGCCGTGCGCGACAGATCGTCCAGCGATCCCGATCCTTTTCGAGCGGACTTCTTGCCGCCTTCCTGATTCTGGGCCGGCATCGCCTCAGCGGTGTCAATTGCACCGGGCTCAGGGGTTGCGGCGCGCGGGGTGGCAGCTTTACGGGGCATATTTCAACCAGGTGGCCGCGGTTCGATCACCTTCTAACCCAGAGTATCTCACCACTGACTCAGCCGCAGTCTACTTGAGAAATATGAAAGGACGGTGAATACGGGTTGCAGATCGCCGCGCATGCCGATTAGAGTGTGAGGTTGCCCAAAATCATGGAATTGCTCGAACACTTGCGTCGCCAGTTTGGCTATGATGATTGGGCGAACCGCGAAGTCCTCGCCGGATTAAGGGCAAGCGCTCATCCTTCCGTGCGGCCACGTCAGCTCTTGGCGCACATTCTCTCCGCCGAGCGGCTGTGGCTCGATCGCATCAGACAGCAGCCACAAAACCTACCCGTGTGGCCGGATTTCACTCTCGATCGATCCCAAGAGCAAATCGTTGACCTCGCACGATTATGGCGCGAGTTCCTCGGCCAGCTTTCTCCCGCCGGGCTCTTGCAAACGGTCGTCTACAAGAACACCAAGGGCGAGCCCTGGACCAGTACCGTAGAAGACATTTTGACTCACGTCCTGCTGCACTCGGCGTATCATCGCGGTCAGATCGCCAGCCTGGTGCGCGCTGGCGGGGAGCAGCCCGCCTATACCGACTTCATCCACGCCGTTCGTCAGGGCTTTGTTGAATAAGCAAATGAATCAAGCCTGATCCGGCAAGAATGCTTGAGCAAGAAAGGCACATTCCCATGGGAGATCGTCCCTCCTACGTTGTCTTTACCGTCGTCCAGATCATCGCCGTTGCCTTTATTCTCTGGAAGGTGTTTTCCATGCCTGGCCCCTGGGATTGGCAACGCGGCATGGGCGTTGCCTTGATGCTTGTCGGCGCGGCCGGAATTGCCACAGCGCGCTACCAACTAGGCAAGTCCTTCTCCCTCACCCCCCAGGCCCGTCAGTTAATCACGCACGGCATCTATTCGAAGATACGCAATCCGATTTACGTTTCCGGAGGCATCATGCTCGCCGGATTTGTGCTGGTCCTCCACCGGCCTGTCCTCTGGCTCGTCCTTCTCGCTCTCATTGTCATGCAGACCTTGCGCGCCCGCCGCGAAGCCCAGGTTCTCGAAGCCGCGTTCGGAGACGCTTACCGCGAGTACCGCCGCAAAACCTGGTTCTAGGAAACCTGGTTCTGACGTTGTCATTCCGACCCCTTCGCAGCCCCGCCAAGCGGCGGGAAGGGCTGAGGAATCTGCTGTGGATTCGATCATCACGACTCGTGCGTAGAAACGACAGCTCCGAACTTCGACGCTTCCCCACTGCACGTGGGGTAATATCTCTGGAATGAAGAAACTGTCTGCCTTCGTTCTGCTGGTGCTCGGCGCCGCGATCCTCCTGGGCGCGTCGGGTGAACCCAGGTTCCCTGCCATGCCTGTCCCGGTTTCAGGCAACGCGGTCGCCAGTCTCAAAGGTGGCTTCGAACTGTTCTCCATCATGGGACTCGGCCCCCGCAAGACCTGGGATGACGTTACCAACATGGTTTACACCATGAATCTCGGCCACCCAACGTGGCACAAAGGCCATCCCGTGCCAGGAGTTGCCGGCCGTTTAGGAGCTTCTGCTGCCGGAGCCAAGGCACAAATCGTTCTCATGGGCGGCTCTGTTTTGGATGCCCAGGGTAATGAGATCATCGTTCCGGACGTGAACGTCTATATCGAGGAACGCCGCTGGAATCGCGGCAAAGACATTCCCGTCCCGGTAGACCGCGCAGTCGTCGGCGTGGACCATGACCGCTTCGTCTATCTGATCGGCGGCCGATCGTCGAACGGTCCGATCAACAGCGTTCAGGTTTACGATGTGCAAAAAGATACTTGGACGCAGGCCACGCCTTTCCCCGGCACACCCGTCTTCGGCCTCGCCGGAGGCGTGGCCGACGGCGCCATCGTGATCGTCGATGGCGCCAAGCCAGGTCCGGCGGGCGGTCCGCGTTACATACCCTCCGACGAATGCTGGCTGGGCAAGATCGATAAAAAAGATCCCTACAAGATCGAATGGAGCAAAGTGCCAGCGCACCCAGGCACAGCGCGCTTCGGCATCGCCGGCGGGGGCTCCGATAAGGATCACAAGATTTTCTTTTCCGGCGGCACTGCCACTCCTCACGATTACAAAGGTGTCGCCGACGACGGCCAGCCCACCGAAATATCCCCGTTCACTTTTGCCTATGACCTCCATCACAACCGGTGGGAGACCATCAGCGATGACACGCCCGATCCTCGGACCGACAGCCACATTCTTGACACGACAATCGGACCCGTGGTCCTGGGCGGGATGGCGAAGGATCTCGCGCCGACCGCGGGGGTAACGCTGTTGCAAAAGAGGTGAGCGTTGTAAATTCGATTTGTCTGATGCCGTCGCTTCGCGATACAATTTGTTCGTTGATGGGCCCCGCACTTCCGTCACAAGGTTCGCAATATGGAAACTGCAATGTTTAACCCTCGCTAGTTGGCGGTAAGCCAGTTTCGCCATCCTCCTGAGTCCGCAAAATCGGACGTCTCGTTTTGTCTCTTGTAATTTGGCGCATTCGCCTGTTCTTCCTGGCGAATGTCGTAGAAAGCTCGCAGGTATTTATGGAAGCCACGGCCTCCGCTGCCGAGAAGCAGCACACTCTATGGGCCTCATTGGTGGAAGCCGTTCGCGGCTCTCACCAGGACTACACCACCGGCAGCCTGAACCGCGCCATCCTGCTCCTGGCCGTGCCCATGGTGCTGGAGATGGTGCTGGAATCGCTGTTTGCGGTAGTCGACATCTTCTGGGTAGGACGGCTCGGAGCAAACGCTACCGCTACCGTCGGACTCACCGAATCGATGTTGAGCCTCGTGTTCTCCGTCGCCATGGGCTTGAGCCTGTCGACCACAGCCATGGTGGCGCGGCGCATCGGAGAAAAAGATCCCGAAGGCGCGGCCGTTGCCGGAGTGCAGGCTATCGCTCTCGGCCTGATGGTTTCGCTCGCCATCGGCCTGCCGTGCGGTCTGTGGGCGCCGAACATGTTGCGTCTGATGGGCGCTTCGCCTGAGATCGTCGCTGTCGGCAGCGGCTATACCAGAATCTGTCTGGGCGGAAGTTTCGCCGTGCTGCTTCTTTTTCTCAACAACGCGATCTTTCGCGGCGCTGGAGATGCAGCGATCGCCATGCGTTTGCTCTGGGTCTCGAACATCATCAACCTGGTACTCGATCCCTGCCTCATCTTTGGCTGGGGACCGTTCCCGCGCCTCGGCGTGACCGGCGCGGCTTTGGCGACGCTGATCGGGCGCAGCATCGGCGTCGCCTACCAGTTCTATCGCCTCATGCGCGGCACCGAGCGGTTTCGCATCCTCCGCAGCCAGGTTCGCCTGCAGTGGGATGTGCTCCTGCGCCTGATCCGTGTTTCCGTGACTGGCATTCTGCAGTTCGCCATCGCGCACACCAGTTGGATCGGCCTGGTCCGCATCGTCAGCATCTTCGGCGCTGCCGCTCTTGCCGGATACACCATCGCCATCCGCATCGTCATCTTCATAATCCTGCCCTCGTGGGGATTGAGCAACGCGGCGGCAACTCTTGTTGGGCAGAACCTCGGGGCTGGGCATCCCGAGCGTGCCGAGAAAGCGGTCTGGCGCACGGGGCTGTACAACGTGATTTTTCTGGGCTTGGTCGGAGTCGTCTTCATCGTCGTTCCAGAGCCCATCGTCCGCCTGTTCACGAACGATCCAGCCGTGGTGCCCCTCGGAGCGGCCTGCCTGCGCATCATCAGCTACGGCAACCTGGGATATGCATACTTCATGGTAATGATGCAGGCCTTCAACGGCGCTGGCGACACCATCACTCCAACCATCGTGAATTTCTTCGGCTTCTGGCTGCTCGAAATCCCTCTAGCCTATTGGCTGGCGATCCCACTCCACATGCGTTCCAACGGCGCTTTCTTCGCCATCGCCATTGCCGAGAGCGCAATGGCCGCAGTCAGCGCGATCCTGTTCAAACAAGGGAAGTGGAAGAAGCAGAAAATCTAAAACCGATGCCGCGAGCCGGGTACACCACTTCTCGCCGCCTTTGCGAGAAAGTCCGCCCTGATCGAGGCGAAGCGTGGGCCGTGGATTCCTGCTGGAAAATAAAGTTAGCCGCGAGGGTTCGCGAGTCGCGCGGTCATTCGCTCTATGCCGAAAAAGTGGTACCCCTCCCCACCCCCCTAATCTTTAGAATCATGGAGCTAGGCATGTTTTGGCCCGCAAAATCTAGATGTCAAAGAACTTAGATACTAAAATCTTTGAAACAAAGGACTTAGGGCGCGACGCGTTGGCTCTCGCCGACCGTCAGGGCCTCGATCATCTTCGCCGATTTGAATTTATGGGACAAGGTCAGATGTCACACGTGATTGTGGAAAACGTAAAGATAAAACGCAATGAAGAATGCGTCGGCCTCTTCCTGACCTTCCAAACAATCGACATCACTGGCGACCTGCGCTGACGGCGACATCGACGGTCTGTTTATGCAAGAGATCGGCCGCTTCGGCGAGGGTGAGACCATCTGAGACTTGATGGAAATCGCTACGCCCCAATTTCTGCTGCACGCTAATCGTCTTAAAGAAAAGAGCCTTGCCTTTCATGTCCACCTGCAAAAGCGTCATTTCCCAATAGCCCGGCGCGACCTCCATTTGTTTGACGTGAAACTGGCCGCCCGCGTTTAGATGCCCGAACAAGCCGCCGCCGAATTTCACCTCGCGGATAAGATGTCCGCTGAGCTCCATCAACCTCTGTTGCTTGCTGTCGATCCACAACGAGCCCTCCATCGCCTGAAAGACTTGAGCTTCCCGAGTCGGCGGACGAAAGTGGGGGTTGGGAGAAAAGAGCAATTCGACCGCGTCGCCCTTCTGCTGTCCGAAGCGAAAGATCAATGCCTGGGGCAGAATTTTGAGCATTCTCTGGCTGCGAGCCGCATCGTCGTTCTGCTCCTGCAATGACTTGCGGAGCGCGCCAGGATTGCTTACCAGTCTGCGGATCTGTTCGTCGGCCTCGTGCTGCTGCTGGTCAGTGAGCGGACGGTCGTTTATTAGTATAGGGCGCTTAAGGTCGCCGTTCTTCGTCTCTACCACCTCATCAGTTTCTTTTCGGCGGGACTTCTCGGTTTCCAGTTTGAGCATCCAGTGGCTGTGATCGTTGGTTTCGGCTTTTACCTCGCTTTGTAAGGCGGAGCGTACAAAGTCATTCGCATTCTTCTGCTCCGAGTCTTGAGACGCGGCCCAGGCCGGAACCATGAAAAGCAAGCCAAGCGCAATAGCGATAGTATTTATCACCGCGAGTATGACGACCCAAATGATTGCTTGGTTGCCCGGAAACGCGCGCATGTGGGTCGCACGCGCGCCGCGCGGCATGACAAATCAAATGGCACAGGCAGCGTCGCCGCCCACCCTTGCAAACAACGCAAGGATGGGGCACCCTCTTGAAAATGGTCGACACAGAAATCGCTAAAGGCGAGCCAGCCGCCCCAGTGAATGCTCTCCGAGAAGTTGGGAGTTTTTCAAATTTGAATTCTCGAAGCGCTCTTGGCTTGGTACTCCTTGGTTGCATGTCAGTTGGAATACAGCATAGGTGCTGTGCGCAGACGTCGCGCGGGACGAAAGTCGCTGCATCCGACAAGACAGCCTTGTTACTACTTCGCGATGCGGAGTCATTGCCCCCGGAGTTTGCGGCGGATATTGTTCTGCAAGTTGTCGAAAACAGCGCCTCCTTAACTACTCCCCAAAAAATCAGGGCGCTCAAAAATGCGTTTGATGAAGCTGCACAAGCCCAGGATGATGTTCTACGCAGACCGTGGGGAAGCGGCGTGGAGGAAACGTCGGAAGGGTTGCATGCGCTCGCTTTATCAGTAGGGCGACTGGATCGAATCTCTCAACAAAGTGCAGCAGTCCAGGATATAGTCGAGATCGACCCGAAACTTGCCAGAGTAAAGCTGGGGATGATTGCGCTGCCCCGCTTTGATCCGCCGCCTTGCTACGCAACCTGGCTCTACTTCCCCGATGCATACTATGAGGCTGTTGCCAGGGTGATGACGGCAGGCTTCTCGCCGGAAGAAATTTCCAGTGGTCAGCGCGGAGAATTCCTGAGGTCAGTAGTGAGCCGGGTTGTCTCTCATTCCCAATTGCCGCCGGTTACTCGCCTGATTACGGCTTCTAATCTGTCTGGCACGGAGTTGGCGAGTGTAATTTCCTCATACATATATGTCCTGGATGGTCTCCGTGGCGATGCTCATTCTTTCTATGCGTGGGCGAGCCGGCAATCTGTGGATGAATTCGCCGCTCTAGTAGCTCGAGTAGACAAGCAGGGCATTGTGGCGCTTCCCCTCATAACTTCATTCCGAAGGTACCTAGTTGCTAACTTCAAAGCAACCCCGTGCACGCCTTTTAAGCCTTCTGATAGCGGCAAGTTACCCTTTACGGTGCAAGAGTTCAACGATAAGTTCTCAACCCGTTTGAAAGCCGCTGGTTTGACCGCGGTCACTGGCGAGGAAATCAAGAACGAGGCGACAGACACTTCGTCAATAGAAAGTGAGCCTCATCGCTGGAGCTCAAAGGAGTATTCCGATCTGCTTTTTTCATTGCAAGGATTGCCGGACATGCCCAGAGAGACCCCATCGATTGAAGCAAAATACCAAGAATATTTGTTGCGTTTGAATGGTTGGTCCAACCAGAGCGAACCGGAGATTGAGTTCTTTCACCAGAAATCCTTGCTCTATTCGGGAGTGCTTGAAAGGTTAGGTCCCTCGGCTCTGCGCACGAGTGTTTTGATGGATTTCGTCAAGTTCTTGGAACAGAATTCGTATCAGCAGGTCAGCAAAGTCGATTGGTTTATCTACTCCAGAAGACTGTTTGACGTTAGCACCCAACCCGCGGAACGAGCCGACGTGATCAACGCTCTGATCAGTTCAGGAGATCCGGTTTTGAATCTCTACGGTCGTCTGGAATCGTGGAAGAGCAAGCATGCTGCCAGTCAGGTTTCGAGCTCTGCTAATACGGTCCATTAAAATTAACTACGAAAGATGGCCTCTGGATGCGAACGTAACAAAAAGATCGAGGGATGCGATCGTTTGGATTGCATCTGTGCTGCGGAGCGAACTGAGAACTGAAACCTGAGAAACTACCTTGCTCGCGCCAGCACCAGCGTAATGTCATCCGGCTGCTCGTTGTCGCCGATCCAGTCCTCGACCGCCGATGTGACCGTCTGGCTGATCTGCACCAGGGGCAGGCGCCGGTTCTCGCTTACCAGGTCGATCAAGCGTTCCTCGCCGAATTCGCCAAATTCGTTCTCCGGCTCGGTGACGCCGTCGCTGTAGGCCAGAAAGATTTCTCCGGGATGCATTTCGACGGTGCCTTCGTCGTAGGTCATATTATCGAACAGCCCGACCACGGTCCCGCCAGCTTCCAGGCGCCGCACCGCACCGTCTCTCCCAATAAGGATAGGCGGCAAATGTCCTCCATTGCTGTAAGTCAGCTTGTGGCATCGCCCGTCGTAGATTCCCAGGAACAGCGTCGCGTATTTCTCCGGCGGAGTGCTCTCGTAAAGCTGGTGATTGAGCAGTCCGAGCAACGCTCCCGGAGAAACCTCAATGCCTTCGGGCCACGCCGCCATAATCCTGCCCGCACCGGCCACCGCGCCCACGGCCACGGGCTCGCGCATTTGCGGCAAGCTCTCCACGCTGTAAGCGCGCACCGCGGAGTGGATGGTCGCCATCAGCAACGCCGCCGAGATTCCCTTTCCGCTGATATCGCCTACCGCCAGAATCAGCTTGTGAGAACTCGCGGTCAGAAAGTCGTAGTAGTCGCCGCTCACAGTGCGCGCCGGGCGGCAGAAGCCATGCACTTCGAGCGACTCCAGTTCCGTAACCTGCCGCGGAAACAGTTGCGCCTGCACTTCCTGCGCGATGGCGAGTTCGCCCTCCAGCCGCTGCTTTTCCTTCTGCTCGAGAACCAGCTTCTCGATCGACTCCGTCATGGAGTTGAACGACAGCGAGAGTTGTGACAACTGGTCCGCGGATTTGACCGGAATTCGATGGCTGAAATCGCCGTGATCCACGTGCTTGGTAGCGTCATAGAGCTGCGCCACGGCCCCGGTCACGGTGCGCGTCATGCGTGTGCCGATGATCAGTGCAACCAACTCAATCACGGCGAAGAAGATGAGAATCCCCAGCAGGATGTATTCCACACCGCGGGCGAGATCTCCGAGCGCCGCAAACAAGTGGGTATAGAGCACCGAAGGCCGGGTACGCACGCTCACTAAGGCCCCCGCGGGCGACCGGTCGCCCGACTTCCAGTCCACAACCGGAAGCGGAGTCGCAAACGTGATCTCACGATCCATCATGCCTGCGGGCGCGGCAAGCGAGCCGACGGTAAACGCCGAATGGAAAACCTCTGGGCTGGAAGCCGAGCGGCCGTTGCCCTCGCCACTTCCACCCTTACTATTCCGAGGTTCATCGAACAAACGGGTTTGAAAACCGTGATCCTTTGCAGGGCCCGTTGCGACCCCCGCCTTTGGAGCATTTGGGTTCTGATAATTCCCTTGCGCATCGAGCGTGATGCCTGACGAGTAGAGCGTGATTTCGCCCAAATTGGCGGCGATGTCCGCGACCAGATCCTTATCCAGCGGTTCGCCGGTGATGACGGTCAGTTTTTCCGATCCCACCGCGAACACCGAGGCCACGCGCAGGTACAACTCATCGTTATCGCGAACCATTTCCTTAAATGGCTGGCCTTCGCGAATAGCCTTGGCATACTCGCCGCCGTCTTTGTTGAAGAAGTCAGGAAAGGCCATCGACGCCGGATCTGAGCTTCCGGTGCTGAGCAGCAAAGGCCGTGTCCCGTGCCACGCACAGACCCGCCTTCTCCCCCAGGCCCGGTCGCGCTTGCGCAGTCCTGCCAGCGACTCGGCAGTTGGAGCTTGGCCTTTTTCGATGCGTGCCGCGAGCTCGTTGCCCACCGCTGCATTTACCGCCTGCAGGCTGCGCAGCTGCGAGTTAATTTCCGAAGTGACTACGAAACTGGCAAACTGCCCGGCAAAAAGGTAGATGGTGACCCCCGCCATGGTGACCAGAAGAAACGCCGGGATAACGCCGATGAAAACGTATGTGACGATCAGCCGGTTGCGCAGGCGCCACAGAAGTTTCCGCTTCAGCCAGCGGAACGCGACAATGGAAAACAGCAAAGCGGCATCGAAAATCAGGAACTTGACCCAACCCCCGATGCTCGCCGCCGCCGCGGGCGCGAACAGGTTCAGCACCATCTGGAGAACGAGCAGTCCGAGGGCGAAGCCCAGCGAGTAGCAGGCTCCGCGCGCGACCCAGCCTTGCGGCCATAAATCGGCTGCCAGCATTCTCGCGCGCAAGCTCGAATAAAACTGCTTCATGATTTCGATTCGCCGGAGCGACTAAATCTCCGGATACAGGTCGAAAAACGCTTCCAGGCTGGTGCGCAGCTGCTTCTCGATCTCTTCCTTGCTGCCTTCGAGCACGTGCATGGTGACGTGGGCCTCATGTCCGTTGGTAAGCTTCACCGGAGCCTCACCGACTTCGGCTACATCCTCGGAGGGCAGAAGCCGCATGCCGTAAACCAGTGTCAGATTCGCCATGCCTGAATTCTAATCGAAACCCCAGAACCAGTTCTCAGTTCCCAGTTCTCAGCAACCCAGTTCTCACCAACCCAAGGTTTCTTAACTGAGAACTGAGAACTGGGAACTGAGAACTGACTGGGTTATCATTCTGTCGTGCTCTCAAGACTCATTCCGATCGCCGCTGGCTTGCTGCTGGCTCTTCCCGCCGTGTCTCAGCAGGCTGCCGAGACCCCTTCGACCCAGCCGCAAGTGAAAGTGAACATGCTGAACGTTTGCACGCCGTCGGCCGAGGAACAAAAGGAGATCGCTGCCGCCCTGGCGCGCGTTCCGAAACAGCCGCTGTTCAGTGATGACTTCGAAATCTCCCACGGCCGCTCGACGCTGAGCGAGCCTCCCAACTTCCTTCAGCCTGGAAGCGGCACGAAGGTGTCGGATGAACCCTCGGTCGCCAACTACGTCCGCATCCGGCGCGAATTCTCCGTGCAGGCGCTGTTCTCCAGCGTGCAATACTCTTTCAGCAACGATGGTCAAAACATGATCGAGACTCTGGTGCTGCACGTGCGTGAGCCGAAAGACCTGATTCAGGTCTCCATGGAAGACACCGCGTCGGCGATCGGCAGCGCTGAAGCTATGGTCACTGCCAACACTCCGGCCAGCCGCGTCCGGCTAGAGCGTTTCGGAAAGTCGTCGGTAGCGCTGGCTCGCTGCATGGCCTCGGAAAATGGGCCGCCGCCGGACCAGAGCGCCTACGATCCGTTATTCCGCGCTGCATCTGAAGTGCTGGCCAACTATCGCAGCCTGCTCGGCGTCCGGCGCACCGTACCCGCGGAATTGGCGCAAATTCCCGGAGCAGAACCGAAAGTACCGGCAAAGCCGAAACCGGCCAAGACTGCCGCCAGTCCGGCGGAAGAAAAGAAATGAAGAAGAACTACCCTGTGTACTTCGTGCCTCTGTGGTAAAGATTTGCTTTTTGCAGCGTCTGCGAGCAATGCATCGAAATCTGAATCC
>Ga0209624_10003411_pt1 | contig 11267 bp, 7 predicted proteins | sample JacPinW_OM2H0_O1_FD_188565 | JGI IMG/M metagenome (GOLD analysis project Ga0209624, IMG submission 188565) | Forest soil microbial communities from Algoma, Ontario, Canada - Jack Pine, Ontario site 1_JW_OM2H0_O1 (SPAdes) (version 2) | ecosystem: Environmental > Terrestrial > Soil > Boreal... | reverse complement strand
CAGGTGGGCAGACGCAAAAAAATAGCCGGGGGCTTAGGCTGAGGGACCCTAGCCGCCCGGCTCTTCTCACCCATCTCCGCAGGGTCTGGGTAAGAAACTCGTTAAGCGGCGGATTCGCCGTTACGCATAAACTCGTAGCGCTCGATCGCCGCTGCTACTCCCACTTCGCCCGCGTTCTCCGGACTGGATCGCAGAACGCGTCCAAGACATCGGACTCGAACCGGGCCTGCTTGAGTCAACTCATGGGGAAGAGTCATAACGATCTCGACCGGCGAGCCGCTGCGCAAACCTTTGGGCAAGTGAAAATAGAGGCCTCGCGAACTGACTTCTCGCGATTCCGTTGCAGCCTCGCCAACAACGCTTTCATCCGTCCAGCGGACGGTGAGCGGCAAGCGCATCAAAAACCTTCGTGTTGCACGTCGCTCTTTTAGAGCCACAGGAAACTACCTCCCTAAGTACGTGACCATGGTGCCGCCTAGGCCCCTTTGCACCAATAGAGCGAAAGCCTCAATTCTCGACAACCTCTAAGGACCAAAGTACTAGGAAGGCCGGGCAAACTTCCTCAAATGCTCCATTTTTGTGAGATTACAAAACAGGCCTACCTGACGGGGACCTTCCGGAACGCCTTCAAAATATCGTCTAATGTGACCACGCCTTCGAGTTTACTGAGATCCGCTCTGCTCAGCACCGGTAGGGCCGGCCAATCTCCGGCCCAGTGAAGCGCTTCTTCCAGGGACATGTCGCGGAAAACGAACGGTAAAGGCCCTTTGGAATTGATCTCCTCTACGGTATGACTTTGCGAAGTGTCCGCCGCAAGCCTGCGTAGTTCGCTGCGCTCGATGAAATTCCATTCGCCTGGCCGTAAACGCAAAAACGATAGCAAACCCTCTTTTCCTTCCAGGCGTTTGAGAGCGTCAGCGACACTGTCTGTGCGCTCCAAGACCAGTGCGGCATCCACGCGCATCGCATCTTCCACGGTAAGAATCATCTGCTCGCGTTGTTCCTCGACCGAGGGAAGCACCAGACCGTCCTGGCGCGCGAGCAAATCAAACAGTGGAACTTTGACGTACGAGCGCGAAATTCCGTAAGCGATCAAACTCGAGATCATCACGGGCAGAATAGCGGTGTAGTTCCCTGAAACCTCAATGACCATGAAGACGGATGTGATAGGGACGCGCAGAAAGCCCGCAAAAAATGTGCCCATGCCAACCAGCGCAAATGTACCCACAGTACCCGGAAGAGCGGGGAAAAAATGCTGTTCAATGGCGCCGACGGCGCCTCCCAACATCGCGCCGATAAATAAGCTTGGCGCGAACATGCCGCCGGGAGTCCCGCTCAAGAACGAAATTCCGGTGGCCAGGATTTTCAGCGCGGCCAAAACCAGAAGCAACTTCCAGGTAAATTGCCCGTGCATCGCTTGATCGATGATGGGATAGCCTGCGCCCATCACTTGCGGCAAACGAATGCCGATGATGCCGATCAGCAGTCCCGCAGCGGCGGGCTGAAAATGCTGCGTCCAACGCGGAAGAGATTGCATCCGTGGCCGCGCATAGGCCAGCCATTTCAGAAATACGAGCGACGCTAATCCGCCCACGACTCCGAGCGCTACGTACGCCAACAAGTCCGCGGGCTTAGCCACACGAAAAGGCGGCACGCGAAACATCGATTCGGCTCCCAGAAATGCGCGCATGGTTACGACACTTGATATTGCCGCCAGAACGATCGCCCCAAGCACGCCGGCGCTCCACGTTCCAATCACTTCTTCCAAAACGAAAAGGACCGCGGAAATGGGCGCGTTAAACGCAGCCGCCAGTCCAGCGGCCGCTCCTACTGGCGCGATCAAACGCACTTTCTCCTGCGAGAGCCGCAACCGGCGTCCAATGAGCGAAGCTATTCCAGCGCCCATCTGCAGCGAGGGATCTTCGGGTCCCAGAGATTGCCCGCTGCCAATGGCCAACGCGCAGGTGATGAATTTTCCTACAACTGTGTTGAATGGAATGTAGCCGTTGGAAACATAAACCGCCGACTTCGTTTGATTCACCCCGCTCCCACGCGCTCGAGGAAACGCGTAAATAACCAGGAGGGCGACAGCGAACCCGGCGAGTGTTGGCGCTAAAATCACACGCGGAAATGTAGGAGAGATCGATGAGCCAAGCAGTTCGATCTGGGTCCACTCGATTGCTATGCGGAAACAAACCACAGCCAAGCCAGAAAGGATTCCGATCAAGACCGCTAGAAACAAAAAAAAGCGGTCTTCGCGCATGGTGAAGACACGGTTTGTCCAACTTTCCCACATTGCACGAATACCCGATTGGGAGGTCGAATTTACCGATTCATCTGCAGCTGGCGGAATAGTGCCGGGCGAAGTCACGGCGGTAGGTTCGGTCACTGTGCCGAAACTCCCCGGCTGCGGCCGAAGAGCCAGAGGGCTCGATCCGCGCCTTCCGGTTCTCCGCACGCCGCCGCCGCGGCATTTTCCATTTCGAACGCGTGACCCATTATTTCGTCCACCGCCTCGGGATGTTTGGCAATGTTTCGCCAGTTCTCATCGGGAGTGAACTCCTTACTCTCGGCAAAAGCTTTCTGAAGCTGCGTCTGTGACGGCGTTGCCGTAAGAGATTGGCCTACCTGTGTTGCACACTGCTGAAGTCGGGTTGCAGCAAGGGAGACGGCGGTCGCTGCCTTACGAGCCTTAGCCTCGCGTGAAAGATCAGGCAGGAACGGGTTCATTTCAGTGATCTGCTGGGAAGTTTTATACATTTCAGCGATTCCCGGCGCGGTGCGGTCTTTTTCCGGCAGTTTGTCGAAATAATCCAGCGCCGCACTGTACCGGCCAAGATTGAAAGCGGATGTGGCAGCTCCCAGCAGCGGAGCCTCGTCGCTGGCATTTACGGCTAGAAGCGTGCGGAAAACATCCAGCGCTCGAGTCCATAGCTTTGCTTTCAGCAACAAATTCCCCACAATTCGGAGTTGCTCCGTGTCACTTGCGGGAGTGCTGTCGGCAAGCGCGATAATTTCGGGTACGGCCTGCCGTTGCAAACCGCGATCCAGCAAATATTCGGCAAGTTCACGCCGAACCTGCCAGCGCATCGCGATCGGATCATTGTCCCACTCACCATATATCGCACCGTGATAGTAGCGAAGGGCATCGGCGGTCAAAACCTTGTGCGCGGCAATCCTCGCCAATGCGAGATTCACCTCGCCGCTGCCCGGTGATTCTGACAGCAGATTCAACAAATAGGAGCGGCCTTCATCACCACGACCTGCCGCAGCAAGCGCTTGCGCCAAATGAAATTGAAATTTCGCGTTATCGGGAGAATAAACCAGCGCGTTACGGTAGTCCGTCAAAGCGGATTTGATATCGCCGGCCCGGAAGCTCACTTCGCCCTGATCGAACCAATTGTCGGCCAACACATGAATGGTCTTGTGGTACATCCGCGAAGCCGCCGCAGTGAAGAGCACGAATAAAACCAAGAATACGATGCAACCAAAGAGAACGGCCTCGCGCGAATAAATCCGCGGACGTTTTTCCCCCATCGCGACGGTGTTTGCCGAGGAACTCATACGATGCTCAATATTAAAGAATACCTTATCTTGAGGTTCGGACCCCGATGGCGTGAAAAAAAGTGGAGGAAAATATTATGCTTGGTCGATTAATCGGTGGTGAATGGCGTAGAGTGCAAGTTCCAGACGGTCGGAGACGCCCAGCTTGTCGAAAATATTGTGGAGGTGGTTTTTCACCGTCTGTTCACTGATGAAGAGCTTCTCGCCGATTTCACGGTTGCGAAAGCCCTGGGCCACCAATTGAACAATTTCTTTTTCGCGATCGCTGAGCAGAGGCTTCTCGCGGCGTTGGCCGGATTCCGCAGACTTCTTAAACGCGTCGATCACCTCGGCGGTCATGCGATTGTCGAGCCAGATTTCTCCGTCGAAAACCTTGCGGATGCTTTTCACCAGCAAATCGCTGGCTGACTGCTTCAGCACCACTCCGCGCGCGCCCAGGCGCATAGCGCGGACAACGTCGCGATCATCTTCCGCCGCAGTAAGCACAATCACACGAGTAGGCAGCGTTTCGAAATTCACTTCTTCCAGCACACCCAGGCCGTCTTTCTCCGGCATGCGCAAATCCAGCAGAAGAATGTCGGGCTTGAGCTTCGCCAGCATCTTGACGCACTCATTCCCATTGGAAGCTTCGCCGACAATTTGAATTTCGTCGGCCGCTTCCAGCAGCTTGCGGAGCCCATCGCGGAAAATAGCATGGTCGTCCGCTACCAGGATCCGAATCACCTGTTTTGCTTTCGTCATTTTCAATTCAGTGGGATTTCTACCGTTAGACGCGCCCCGTGCCCGGGATTCGACTCCACCGTTAGCGTCCCCCCTACGCTTCGTGTTCGCTCTTTAATCGAAATTGGCCCGAGCCGCAACCGGTCCAGCTCTTCGCTTTTATATCGCCCAGAGAAGCTGAAACCCCGGCCGTTATCGTCTACGACGAGTGAGACTTTCGCCTCGTCTTGCTCTAGTTTTACCACGACGTGGCTGGCCGACGCATGCTTTTTTACGTTGTTAAGTGCTTCCCTGTAAATCTGGAACATTTCCCGGCAAATGCGGTCGGGCAGGCGCAAACTGCGGTCTTCTATAAAGAGGTCCACCGCCAGGCCGGATTCGTTGCGATATCGTTCCGCGAAGCCGAACATCAGCTCTCGCATATCGGCGCTCTCCACCCGTACCGGCCGCAGGTCGGTCACCATCCTGCGCAGCTCTTCGCTTTCCTGCTTAATGGTGGATTGGAGCGTTCCCAATTCCTTACCGGCTTCTTCCGGAGCCCACGGGAACTTGCGCTGCAGCACGTCGAGCTGAATATTCAGACTCAGCATGGTTTGAAGAATTCCATCGTGCAAATCGCGAGAAATTCGGCTGCGTTCCGACTCTACTGCACGCGCGCGCAAATGCCGTAACCGGAAGACATTCTCCATCGGCAAAGCTATATGGCGAACGATCTGTTCCAGCCAACGCAGATCAGCCGGCTTGAATCGATTCTCCGGATTGATGAGCAAAACTCTTCCGGTAGGATGTCCGCCGGCGTCGATGGTGACGGCGAGCAGCGAGCGAGCGCCAAACTCATCCCGCGTCGAATCCGGCGGCGCCAGCAAGGAACGGATGCGATGGCCAGTTCGGCGGTCCCATCCGAAGCCGGTATTCTTGCCGTCCTTGTACTCCCAGCACATTGACACTTCGAAAGCGTCGGTGAGAAAGGTGTCGGAGCGCGACGGCGACAAGGTTTCCGGCCCGGAAGGCTCGGTTTCCGCAGCACGAACCTTCCACACGAAAATACGTTCGAGCTCATCATCACGAATTGCCAGGCAGGCTTGTTCGCAACGAAATTCCAGCAGAAGCTCGCCGAGCGTCTGGCGGATAGACTCGGTCAAGCCACGGTCGAATTGCAGGAGCTGCGTAGTTTTTTCCAGGAATTGGCGGCGTTCGAGATGGCTTCTTTCTCGTGCACCCAGGAACCCCATCGCCAAACCGGATATTAGTGTCCCCAGGCCAATCGACAGCCAATGCCAAAGTCCCCGCCAACTGAAAGTTTCGGAAGCAGCCACCCGCAAAACAACACCGATGGCCGCGGCGCTCACCAAGCCCAACATCGCGCGCGTGTTGCCGCGCGTGGCCAGTGCGAACACCACGAACAAAAATAGAAACCACGCCACGGAGGCTGGTGGATTGAGCATCAGGAACAACGCTAGCGCCGCAACATCCGCAGCTAGTGGAACTCTAAAATGTGCTTCGTTCACAACGCGCTGGTACAAAACCACGGCGAGCGCGACAAGCAGATAGGCGGCGAGAAAAAGTACGGATCTGGACCGCTGCAGTCCGCCGGACATTTCCAGCAGGGCTACGAGCGCGAGAGCTACAAGGACGACGCGAGCCAGGGTGACCTGGCGCTCCAGATACAATCGTTCGGCGCTTTCGAGAGCCATCGTGGCGGGCGATTCAATCAAGTCTAACAAGCAGACAGCGCGGCCCGAGCACAGCCCGCAGGCAAATGTATGCTTCTAGTAATCGGCGGCGATCAAGATGCGCCTGTGGAAATGTGTGCTTATCCACACAAACTGGTTCACACGGCGTTTGACAATGGGTGCATAATCATTCGCAGAAAGTGTTCTAGACGTGGGGGCTGGGCGCTTGACGAATCGCTATACCCGAACAGAAGCCGGGCGAATTCTGGGACTTGAGACGAGCCGTCTGCGCTATTGGGAGCGGTTGCGCCTCGTTCGTCCCGAAGCGCGCTGGGGTGAGCGTTTCTATAGTTTCGGCGATTTGGTGGCGTTGCGTTCGATTCAGCGAATCACACAGAATCGCGTTCCCGCGCGAAAATTGCGGCGGGCCGTCGCGCTGATTGAAAAACAACTTGGCGGTTCTTCACTCCCGTTGCAAGAACTACACTTGGTCGAACTTGGGCGCGATGTGTTAGTTGTGCCCCCCGGCGCAGAAACTCCATTCAATCCAATTCAAGGCCAATGGGCCTTCCCTTTTGACATTCCAACTCGGTCCGCGAAATTACACTCCATGGCCGGCCCCACGCCGGAGCAATTCTTTGAGACCGCGCTCAGTTGTGAGACGAAGCAGGAAATGCTTCCTCAAGCGATTGAGAACTACCAGCGCGTAGTGGAACTCGCGCCGGACTGGATCGAGGCGCACATCAATCTTGGCGTGGCCTATTATCAAATGGGACAGCTATCCGACGCACGCGACGCTTTTCTTGCCGCAGTGGCGCTCGATCCTTTGAACGGTATCTCGCGCTATAACCTCGGTTGCACTCTGGAAGAACTGGGTGAATACGACGAGGCCATCGACCATTTGCGCCGCGCAGCTCGCGCGATGCCCGCCCATGCGGACGTGCACTTTAATCTGGCGTTGGCTTATGAAAAAAGAGGCGAACGCCGCGCGGCTCGCGACCATTGGACTCTCTATCTTCGCTACGCGCCCAACGGCGCCTGGGCCGAACAAGCTCGCGCGCGATTGAAACAATCGTCTACTCGACGAAAGAATGTTGCGCCAATTCCCTTCCGCCGTCCCAGCTGATTTCATGCTGCTTTTTATTCGAAAGGAATAACTATGAACCGTTTAATGCTTTTGCCGGTTTGCGCTACCCTGTTGCTGGCCATTCTCGCGATGCCTGCGAATACACAAGAAACAAATTCGTCAACGAAATCATCCGCCGGGCCATCTGCGCAAAATTTCGCGGAGCTAAGCGATCGATTTATGAAAGACTCTCTCGCGCTTTCTCCCACCAGCGCCTCGCAGGCTGGCTACCACAAGCATGTTGACCCGAAAACCGGCAAGACTATTGAACTTGACGCGCTCCTCGACGATTTAAGTTTGGAATCAATGGCGGCACAGCGCGCATTCTACGAACAGTGGCGCGAGCGATTTCGCAAGGAGACTCCGGTTTCGTCCCTGGATCCACAGGATGCCGCCGATTGGCAACTCATCGACGACCAAATCGGATTGAACTTGCTCGAGTTCGACAAAATCCAGAATTATCGCCACAATCCGACAGTACCTGTCGAGCTAATCGGCAACGCGCTTTTCCTGCCGCTCACGCAAGACTACGCGTCCCACGACATTCGAGTTGGCCATGTGCTATCGAGAGTCAGCGCCATTCCGCTTCTCTTAACCCAAGTAAAGCAATACCTCAGCGATGCGGACCCAATTTTCATTTCCACCGCAGTCCAGGAAAATGACGGCAATATCGACCTGATCGAAAATACAATTGCCGCGGAAATCCCCGCTGGATCGCCGTTGAAAGCGCAATACGACAAGGTTGCTCCGCCGGCCATCGCCGAGCTGAAGGATTTTTCTCTTTGGCTGCAAAATGATTTGGCCAAGCGCCCTGCGCATCGAACTTGGAGACTAGGAAAGGAACTCTACGATCAGAAATTCAAGCTGGTGATGGAAACCGATGTCACTCCAGAACAAGTTCTTGCGGACGCAGAAGCGGGATTGCAATCGGTGCGCGCTGAAATGCTGGAACTGGCGCTGCCCATGCATAAGCAGATGTACCCGGACCACGGCGATCACTCGGAACTCGGCGTCCACGAACGCCAGAATTTGATCATCACTGAAGTGTTACACAAAATTTCCGACGAACATCCTCGTCCTGAGGATTTGCAGAAAGCTATCGAGGCCGACCTCGAAAGCATTAAGCAATTCATCCGCGAGAAGAAGATTGTTTCCCTGGGCACCCGCGACAACCTAAAAGTGATCCCCACACCGATGTTCGAACGCGGCATTTATTCCGTCGCGGGATTTCACAGCGCGCCACCTCTCGAGCCTCAAGCCGAAGCCGAATATTGGGTGACTCCTATCGATCCAAAAATGCCGGCGGATAAAGCGGAATCCAAATTGCGCGAGTACAACAATTACACACTGGAGTGGCTGAGCATCCACGAAGCTCTTCCCGGGCATTACGTTCAATTCGAGCATTTGAATAATATTCAGCCGGAACGACGCCGGTTGCTCCGCTCGCTTTTCGCCAACGGAGCTTACGTGGAAGGCTGGGCCGAATACATCGCGCAGGTGATGATGGATGAAGGTTTCTTGAATAACGATCCGCGTTTCAGACTCGTCATGCGGAAAATCCGGCTGCGATTGCTGGCCAATACGATTCTGGACGTCAGGATGCAGACCATGGGGATGACCGACGAGCAAGCCATGGATCTAATGACCAAAGATGCCTTTCAGACGCAAGCGGAAGCCGAAGGAAAACTAGTGCGCGCAAAACTAAGCTCGACGCAGTTGCCAACATACTATGTGGGACTTCGCGAATGGCTCGCGCTCCGCAAAAAATACCAGGCCGCTGCAGGAAAAAATTTCGACATGCTGAAATTCCACGACCTCGTGCTCGATCAAGGACCGCTGCCTGTTCCGGTGGTCGAAAAACTTGTAATGCCGACGGCTCATCAGTAAGTTCAGACCAGCCAACGGCAGGTTCAAATCAGCAGTTTCAAATCAAAAGTTGGTCTTTTCGTGACTCTGCTGCTGGTTGCAACTAGCAGGAAACTTGCGTAACATTCTGCAAGCAGTGGTGAGCGTAGCTCAGCTGGTAGAGCATCGGTCTGTGGCACCGAGGGTCGCGGGTTCAAACCCCGTCGCTCACCCCAATTTTCTCAATCGATTACACCCATTAAGCGAAAAGTGGATTCCGCAGCCACACTGCGCAGTGATCCGCAGGCCTTTGAGGGCTAAGGAAAGCGGATCCCTTTCGTCCGCTTTCCTGGCAACTGAACCGTCGGACCCCGCCGGTGCTACTGCAGGTTTTGCATCAGCATGGTCCCGGACGTCTGCGCCTGTTGATCGCCTTGGATAAACAGTACGGTGTTGGGATCAGCCATGTAGAAAATTTCCTTCTGCGTCTGGTTGGTGCTTGAGTTCAGAGCAATCACGAAGGTTCCGGTGAAACGTCCTTGTCCCGGGTTCCCCGCTCCCACAAACGTGCTGCCGGTCTGCAGCGTATCGCCTAAGGTCAGGTTCCCGGCGGTATTGAACAAGTCCACCGTCCCGGTGAAAGCTCCCACACCATCGGCCGCAACCACACCCACGGAATCTTCTTCTTGGTACCCTAAGCCCGCCGTCGCGTCTGTGAAGTTCATCGCGTAATTCCCGCTAAAGTTCGTTGTAGTGATGCTCGCAGGTTGCGGCAAGACATCGCCAATAGCGGCAAACCCGGCATCGAGCTCCATCAGCAGCAAACCATTCTTGGCCGTCGGGTAATAAGCAAACTGGCTGATCCCGACGAGTGTCGATGTCAGAGTCAACGTTCCACGGCCGTTGGTTGGAGCGGTAATAGTTCCGGTGAACGCAGTTCCCAAGATCGGCGCCGCGCCGTTATCATTGACGTCTATAATCCCGTTCGTAAGAGCGCTCGTACTTGCCGTGAACGCTCCGCCCGCTACTACAAGCCCGTCACCCAAAAGGTTGTTCAGAGACCCGTCCACCCCGGCTGTGGTGAACACAAAGTTTCCTGGGGTGAAGGTACCCTGCGAATACGCCGAACCTATTTCGACGAAGTTGTTTCCGTCGTTCTCAAGAAATTTTATTTGGCCGGCGTCAACCACGTAAAACACATAGGAAACGCCGGTTGTGGAGTTGGTCGCCGTACCTCTCCCGAAGTTATCCGGCGCGCCAAAGGTCAACGTCTGCGAAGGCTTCGTAACCGTTCCGGTTCCTTGATCGTTTACGTCCTGCGCAAAAGCCATGCTGCTTCCGCTGACCGCTATCGTGCCTCCAATATCCGTGGTACTGATGCCAGTGTTTGGATTGAAATTGTTTATGTCGAATCCATCGAAAACAAAGGCGTAGCTTCCACTAATCGAGCCTAGACCCTTGGCGATGTCGGCGGTGTCTTGCAAGTCAAGGCTTCCGCTTCCCGTGGCATTGTCAAACTCGCTTACCAATGCGCGCGGCGCCGGACTGCTGGGACTGCCTGCGATGATAAAGCTCAACGTCTGCGTGCCACTTGTCCCAAAGCAACCGTTTCCACCAGTGTTTATCGTCATAGTCCCGCGCCCGTCGGAACCCACCGTGTAGGTTCCTGTAACCGACACAGTGATCGGGCCGCACGGTGGAGCCGCATCTTCTTCGCCCGTGATGCCCCCTTGGCCGTCGGCGATAATACTTCCCAGAACAGCTAAAAATGGGTTGCCATTCTGCCCGGAAATGTTAAGCGCGTATTGACCCTTCAGCAGGCCCGCACTCACATTGGCCGTAACCGGGATCGCCGGCGTGCTTGCTGAAATGTTGCTCTGCGCAGCAGAGGTAGCTGTGATGGTCACAGTTCCGCCGCTAGGTACTGCGGTAGGCGCCGTGTAAGTTGTGGCGATTGTGCTGAGCGTGTTAACCGGGTTGAACGAGCCGCAAGGATTGGTTCCAGTCCCGCCGGTGCAGGTTACGCTCCAGTTCACCCCCTTGGCTGGCGTCGAATCGTTCGTGACCGTGGCCGTAAATTGCGTATTTGTACCGGCCTCTATCGTGGTGGGTATCGGAGGATTGATGGTTACGGTAAGTGTCGGTGGCTGGATCGTCACCTGTTGAGATACGGTCGGATTTGGCGCCGCCTGCGCGGTGGCCACAATGGTTACGGGAGTCAGCGGCAGGACCGTGGGCGCCGTATACGTCGTGTTCAGCATGTTCTGCGTCGGGTTGACGCTAAATGTGCCGCAATCTCCGCCAGTACCCGGCGTGCAGTTCGCCGCCCAACTCACGCC
>Ga0209624_10003409_pt1 | contig 11279 bp, 10 predicted proteins | sample JacPinW_OM2H0_O1_FD_188565 | JGI IMG/M metagenome (GOLD analysis project Ga0209624, IMG submission 188565) | Forest soil microbial communities from Algoma, Ontario, Canada - Jack Pine, Ontario site 1_JW_OM2H0_O1 (SPAdes) (version 2) | ecosystem: Environmental > Terrestrial > Soil > Boreal... | reverse complement strand
CGACTGGAACACTACGACCTTCACGGACGGGTCCGCCTCGAGGTCGGTCATTAGCGCTCCCAATTCGACGATCGTTGAGGGAACAAACATGTTGATCGGCGGGTTGTTGAAGCTGATTGTCCACCGCCCCGGATGGGTGCGGTCGATGTTGAACTGCGTCACGCTTGCCTCGCCGGCGGCGTCGTTGGCATGGACCTCATACGTCGGATTTGCCATGTTTTTCCATCCTTATTGCATTTCGCATTTGTTTTTCGCTAAGTAGTTCAGGCGAAGACAGTAGAGCCCGGTCATCCGCACTCTCCTGTGGCAGTGCACACAAGTCCAGTCTTCGCCGCGCTAACTTATGCGGCCGATGCTGCCACGCCCGATCGCAATGACCTGAAACCTGCCCGAATCTCTTCTGAAAAGACCTTCGGCTGTTCCCAGGCCGCAAAGTGCCCGCCCTTGCGGAGCTTGTTGTAGTAGATGAGATTGGGATACGCTTTCTCTGCCCAGCTCCGCGGAGCAGGAAAGAGTTCGTCGGGAAAGACGCTTACGGCGGTCGGAACAACGACGCCCTTCACGCCAAAGAATGAATAACCCTTGTTTTCCCAGTAGAGACGGGCCCCCGAGAGCGCCGTATTCGTCAACCAGGTGAGCGTGATGTTGTCCAGAACGTCGTCTCGTGTGAGGCCTTCGTTTTCTCCGGCAAAAACACGCGCGATCATCTCGTAGCTGCGCGCGTCGTGGTCCAGAAAATAGGCCGCCAATCCAACCGGTGAATCCGCTATACCGTACAGCGTCTGTGGCCTCAACCCCATCTGGAAGCCATAGGCGATGCCCTTCGCATACACGAAACTCACGCGCTCGTAAGCGAGCTTCTCGTCGGCGGAGAGATTCGCCGGCGCGGGTGCGCCGGAAAATGCCAGGTTGTCGATCTCGAGGGGAATCACGTTAGCCATGTTTGTGTGAATACCGAGCAATTCCGGCGGCGCCTTCACGCCCATCAGTTCGGTGATAATCGCACCCCAATCGCCGCCTTGCGCCACGAATTTGTTGTAGCCGAGGCGCTTCATCAATGTGACCCAGGTACGTGCAATGTGGGCGGGGTCCCACCCGGTCGCGGCCGGCTTGCCGGAAAAACCGTAGCCGGGCATGGACGGAATCACAACATGGAACGCATCGGATGCATTTCCGCCGTGTGCTGTGGGATTGGTCAGCGGATCGATGATCTTCATCTGTTCGGTGATCGAACCGGGCCACCCGTGGGTTACGATCAGTGGCAACGCATTTTCGTGTTTTGAACGGACGTGAATGAAATGAATGTCCAGTCCATCGATCTCGGTGATGAATTGCGGCAGGGCATTGAGTTTCGCCTCGATCTTGCGCCAGTCGTACTCGGTTGCCCAATAGCGAGCGAGCGCTTGAGTCGTCGCGAGCTGCACGCCTTGGGTTGCATCAGCGACCGTTTCTCGTTCCGGCCAGCGTGTGTTGTTGATCCGCCTGCGCAATTCGGTGAGTTCCGCCTCTGGAATATTTGCTTTCTGAAACGGACGAATCGCATTCTTGTTAACTTGCTGCGTACTGCTTGTTTGTGTTGCTCCAGTTTCAGTCATGGCGTCCTCCCTTTGACTAGTTGTGAGTTCTTGTTCGGGTCACGAGCCAACAGTTCAATGCCAGCGCTGACGACTTAACAAATGCTTTTGATTGTTGTTGGTCTGTTTTTTTCTGCCGAAGGCACCCTCGGGCAGTCGCGCTCCACAGACGTATTGGTGCACAGTCGGCCACGTGCTGTCTGGTCAATAGGGCTCACTTCGGAGAAGTCGGCTTGCCGCGATTAGTAATTGGAAGTCGGGTTCTGGGAAGTGATCACGATTACTCCCGGTTGACGGGCTAACCGGAAGTAAGTTGCTTCGAATCGAAACCCGGTTTCGTGCGCACGGAATGGAGCTGGTTTCCATAACCAGGCGTTAACACTCATTGCACTCTTCGGCCTGGAAGCTTTGGTCTGCACACTGGACAGCGTTGGAAACGATGGATGAGTCGTTTCCATAGTGGCCAGCTTTGCTTTTCAAGTTCGTGTCGCCATCGAGGTCCAAACACCTTCTTTTGAATCTCTGGATCGCTGACACCCATAACACGACTCCCAGTTGCTGGCACAGAAGACTCAAATGGCGTTCTCAATGGAGTGGCTTGGCTAAGATTGTGCAGCCGAGATCACGAATGTTGCAACCAGGCGATTACACTCATTGGGAGGCCGCAGGGTCAAATGAGTGAAATTGCGATTCACTACCAACGGCCCTGTTGAGCTACACGCCGCTTCCGCCGATTGCGTTTTCACACTCCGTTAATGATTAATCGCTAGAATTGCAAGACAACTCACAGACAGGAACATGAGGTGCACGCAATGATCGAAGTGAGTTCATTTGACCACGTCGTAGCCAGCCTGGGTATCGGCCCCGACCAATATAAGGACTCCCTCCCGTTGAAAGAATGGGTAGAGAGGAACAAGGATCAAAAGTATGTGCCGACCGAACTGCTGAAGCACTGGGGCTTGGAGGCTGACGAAGCCGCTTGAAGGCTCTAAAGGAAGATGATTGCAGTCCGTCAGGCCGCGTTCGGCTTTCTCACACACTCTGAAGTACAGTTGCGGGTAGCCGGACTACCCGGATTCCCTCGACATCTTTTGTCTTCACGTTGACCGCACTGCCGCCCGCCTCGCGAAAGGGTCGGAAAAGCGAGTTCGGATTATTCATTGTTTTTTCATCGCCTGTTAACGTGGGGTTGAGGCGGCTTTCCCTATAATTCCGTGCTGTTGACGCATGCCTTAGGAGGTCATTAAACATGAAGAAACGCCTTTCGATAGTCTTTGCCGCAACTCTCGCGGCAGCAATAGCAGCAGGATCATTCCCCGTCAAAGTGAATGCGCAGGAACACGATCCCGACCGAGATTTCGGCCACGATTTCCATGGTTTTGTGCCTGGCAGCATCGTTTTGAGCGGCACAGTCTACGTTGGAAATGCCGACACTGTTACCCCGGGCGAAGTCTTGCCGCACGGATGTCTAAACACCGGCCCGGTCACAACTCCTAATCTTGCCACCGTGAACGTGCCTCTGCTTCCTGCCGACCAAAGCCCCTCCGACACCACAACCGCAGTGACGGTCGCCTGCGGGTATGCGAGCGATAACGGCGAAGCGCCTAATCTCAAAGACAATCACAACGTTTGGAACAACGCCAGCTCCGATCCCAGCTTTGGCGTCTCCTCGCCCGTTGTTCTCTGGAACCTCAGCACCCATGGCGACTTGCTAGGCGCGCTGCCGGTTCCGAGTAACGAGATCGTGACTAGCTTTAGCTCCAAATCCGAGCTCGCCCTGAATCGTTCAGCGGATGGCAGGAGCCTGACCTTCATGGGCTACCGCGGCGGGCCCGGCTGCCCGACCCTCACCCTGGATCCGACGACCAACACCCTCACGCAGGGCACGAACGTGGGTTCCGTCTCGCCGACTGCGCCGAACCTGATCGATGTTTCGGCCTCCAATACGCCGGGCCTTTGTGATCCAACCAATCCCGCGGTCGCGAGTTATGCCGGCGCATCCAATCCGACGGCTTACTACCGCTCCATCGCCGAAGTGGACGCCTGGGGCCACATCTTCTACACCGATGGCGACGCCTACAGCGGTGACAACTCCCGCGCTGTGATCAAGGCGGACAATTGGCTGTATTACACGGTTGGAAACGACAACAACGGCGGGCTGACGAAGAAGCAGGTGCCGGTCACGCAGCTCGGCTTCAATCTCTCCCACTCGACCGGCGCCGAACTATTCGTTCCTGGCGCAGCGCCGCTAGTCCCGCCTGACACCAACATGATTTCCTATTTCGTGTTCTCGGGAGACAAACCAGGCAAGGACACGAATTTCCGCGGAGAGACGATCTTTAACAACACGCTGTATGTCGCAAAGGGCAGCGGCAGCAACGGCATCAATACCGTCTATCAGCTCGGTACCCCGGGCGTTCTACCCACTACAGCCAACGCCCCCTCGGGCGGCCTCAGCAACGAGCCTTTTACGATCCTCACTGGGTTCCCCAACACCAGTGCCAGCACAAATAGCCCGGGTGGTGACTATCCCTTTGGGATCTGGTTCGCTAATGCCACTACTCTATATGTCTGCGATGAGGGCGACCTGATCTACACGTCGGATCAGCTGATCAATGGTCAAGTAAACGTTGCGGACGCCGGTACGCTGGCAACCGCCGGCCTTCAAAAGTGGGTCCTCACTACAACGGAAGGTGGTAGCCAAATCTGGGTGCGCGAGTACGTCATCCAAAATGGACTCAACCTTGGCGTGCCCTATAGCGTGCCGAACTATCCCGCATCGATCGAGCCCGCGACCGGCGGATGTCGCAACATTATCGGCGTCGTCAACCACGACGGCACCGCTACAATTTACGCTATCACATCCACAATCAGCCAAAACGGCGACAACGGCGCCGATCCCAACAAGCTAGTGAAAGTCACCGATCTCATCAGCGCCACCCAGCCAGCCAGGAACGGTTACCTCGACGGGTTCGTCACGATTCGTTCGGCCCGCGCCGGCGAAGCGTTCCGCGGCATCGCCCTAGCCCCCGAGGAAGACGGCAGATAGAAACCAACAACAGAGTTGGCAGCCAAACCAGGCTCCCCGAGTTGAGTTCGCACGGGGAGCCTTGTTTCCTGTTCGCACAGGCTGGTGACGTCTCAATTTTGATAACTCAGGGCGAGTCACTCGCCGAGGGCTGACTGAGTGCTGTCTTCAAAACAATTTGAGCTGCAGGTTCCCGTGAAGGTCATCGAAGATGCTGAGCGCAACCTGAGCGTGCGCCTGCGCTGACGGCTGGATCACAAACGGCAAGAATCGATTCAGATCGAGACCCATCTGCAGGCGATCACCAACGCAATTGAGCGCAGCTTCGGCCCGCTAGTCTCCACGGCCAACGTGGCTGCTATTGGCAACGGCGCCGCCTTTCGTCGCCGACCCGTCCGATATCGATCACGACGTCAGAAAAATCCGAGCGCGCACTTTGAAGTTCTGTGAGATGCCAGAAAGTATCTTGAAGCTCGGACAGATCATAACCGGGTCGTGTCTGTGAGGAGTTGTTGTCGAGCGCAATACTCGCAACATCCAAGAGGCAGATGACGGTGAAGGAAATGGGAACACTCTTCAACGCGCTCGTCGTGAGAATGCCCCACATTATTACCCTCGCAATCTGGCAGTTCTTGTAATCAGGCGTTTACACTAATTGGGAATTTGCTTAGGGGAGTCAAGAAGGCGTGCTCTCTCGGGCGAGTGCCGACACGCTAGGTTTGTCGGGCCGATAGTGGACTCTCACCGAATGTTCTTTGCATCCAGCTTCAAAACGCGCAGCGTCTTCGTCCCGCAGGAAGGGGAAAGATTCGCGTCCAATGTACCGCTCGTCCGCCACTTTGTACGTGTAAGCCACAGTCACAACCAAGAGGCCGTTATCGTCGCGTTTCTCTTCGACCTGAGCAACGTAACCGTCAGCGACAGGCCAAATCGCTGAGGTTCGCAGCTGTCGCGCCTTCCACCAGTGCCGCCCGAGGACGTACAGCGCCGTCAACGCCACGATTGCGAGTATCGCGTACATGACAACAGGATAACCGATGAAAACAGGCGATTACACTCAACCCCCCGCGGCTAGGGTTTCTGCCCTAGAACAAGGGTCAACGAGTGTAATGGCGATGTTACGACAGTTGGCGGCTCGCCCTTGGCCCGGTTCGATAAAAGTTGCGCCTACAAATCGATGCCCATGACAAGCCCGTTAGCTCATAGCGAGTCTCGGCGCGGGAATCCTGGCAACGGCCGACGAATCCTGATCGAGCGACGCCTAGGCTTTTGATCCGGTTAGCAGATTTTGCAAGGCCTGAATCAAGGCCGACGAATTTTTCTCAAATGATTCCGTTGACTTCATAAGGAACGCCGCCGCACCTTCTTTCAAGAGCTTGGCTTCATTCGCTCGACCAAGTCCACTCAGCACGACGACCGGGATGTGTTTTACAAGCGCGTCGGCTTTCAGAGCCCGAAGGACATCGAGTCCTGACACTTTGGGTAACATCATATCGAGCAAAATAAGATCGGGACTGTTCTCCCGAGCGGCACCAAGACCTTCGTCGCCGTCGGCCGCATAGACCACATCGTACCCCGCTCTGATGAGCGCTCGTCCATTTGCGGTCCGCTGGAACTTGCTATCTTCGATCAAAAGCACTTTCATCTTTATTCCCACCGCCAGCAAGTTTAACGCGCCAGGCTTCGCAGAGATGTGCACTTCTGTACACTTTCCTAAGGGCGATCTTAAGGACTTTGTTGTGATCAGGCGTTTACACTCACTGAGAATTGGGTCGACCGGGGTCAACGAGTGAAATAGGGATGTTGGAACAGTTGAGCTTCGCTCCCCTTGGCTGCAATTAGGGTGGCAATGACTTTTTTCTTACTCCGCGTTACTCTTGCTGTCTAATTTTGACTGCGAGCCACCCGTGAGCACTCTTTCCGTTACTTCCAAGAAACGCTCGGTTCTGTCGCGCCGCATTTTCCAGATCGAGCAGGTGCTCGTGGCCGTCGCGTTCGTGGTCTATGCCCTTTTGGTTTCGATCAACCAGCCCGCTTCCCTGTGGGTCATAATGGTGGCGACCCTCGCGGTAGGCAACCTCGTAGTGCCTCTCTCTTTGGGGAGCCGCCGTTTGTATGTGGGGCGGCCGCTCCCATGGAACTGGGTCGTATTTTTCCCCATCCAAATCATTTTCGGCGTGATCTGCGCCGTGAGCTCGATACTGTTCCTACAGTTAACCAAAATCGATCGCGAGCCATTTTGGCTCCTCTTTTCCAAAATCGGTTATTTCTGCATCGTCGTCGTGGTGATCGCCAACGTTCTTGCGTACGGTGTCGAAGAACTCCAACGAAAGCTGAAACAACGCAATCAACAACTGGAGCAGACTGTCGAGAAAGGAACCATCGCGCGGCAACTGCAGGAGGAAGAACTCAAGCGAGCGCGCGAGATTCAGGAAATGCTGCTGCCCAGCGCGTTGCCGCAGCTTGCAGGGGTTCAGATCGCCGGAGCCTGGCAGCCTGCGCGTGAGGTTGGCGGCGACTACTTCGACGTGATTCAACTGGACAAAGACCGCCTTGGCATTTGCGTAGGCGATGTCGCTGGAAAAGGAATCACCGCCGCGTTGCTCATGGCGAATCTTCAGGCATCCTTTCGCGCCTTCGCCACCAGCGAGGCATCGCCTCAGGTGGTCTGCACCAAACTGAACAAATTCCTGTGTGCAAACATCGCTTCGGGAAAGTTTGTAACTTTCTTCTACGCGGTGCTCGACGCCGACTCATGCACGCTCACCTACGAGAATGCCGGACACTCACCCGGACTTCTGTTGCGGAGCAACGGCACAACAGAAACTTTGCCAGGAGGAGGAGCAGTGCTGGGTGCGCTGCCGGACTGGACCTACCAGGACTACACCGCGCAACTGCAACCGGGCGACCAACTGCTGCTCTCAACTGACGGCATCACGGAAGCCGAGAACGCCCAACTCGAAGAGTTCGGCGAGGAGCGCCTGCTGCAAGCCGCTCGCGCGCGCAACGGAAGCGCACTCGAAGTTCAACGCGCGATCATGCAGCAGGTGACGGCCTTCTGCGGTGGGAATTTCCGCGACGACGCGACCTTAGTTGTTCTACGAATCTCTTGAGCGCCGCCGGGAACCCACGCGCCGACCTCCAACAATCACGGGGCCATCGCTCAGTTGTTGAAAACAGGCGATTACACTCATTGACCTGGGGTGCTCTCGCAGTAGAGCCAAAAGACGCCTTTTCTGAATGGGCCGGAAAAAATCAGCCATGCCGGGCTTATTTGAGCTTTGAACCGATACGCCAAAGCACTGCAAGCACCACGGCAGCCACAATACCGATCAGGATGAGTAGCAGGACAAGCAGACGAAACATCAAAGGTCCTCCCGGGTTTCGTCTATATCTATTGAATGGAACTCGCTTCGTTCGAAGAATACGTCGTTCGCATTATTTCCGCCCCCATCGTATCGGAACGCAGCAAGGTGCATTGTTAAGAGATCATGAAAAATGAGCGGAGCCTTCGCAGAATTCCCCGTTTCGCATAGTGGCCGGAAAAATTTCAGCCGAGCCTTTGGAAAAGGTCCAGAATCTAGGTCAATGAGCGTAATCGCCTGTGGCTGTTGAAAAACTATCGCGACGGAAACCATTTTTCATGGGGTCTATGCCGCTGAGTTTTTCTTCCCCTCAGTTTTATTTAAGCGGTAACTTCTAGAACGGGTGTTTGGGGTTGGCTGAGGAAGCGCACCAATCGCTTGATGTTCTGTGCCGCCGCGGCCAGGAAGAACTGCTCGCGTACGAACTTCAATCGGCGCAGACGCAAGCGGCGCAATCCGATCTGATTCTTCAGTTCTGCAAACAACGCCTCCACTTTCTTTCTCTGCCGCTGTGCCTTGGCAAACTCCGGGGTGTCGACTAACTCGCGTGCGCGTTGCCGCGCCGGTTCTTGCTGGTGGATGACCAGGCATCGGAAAGCTGCACTCGTGCATTGCGGCCGGAGCGCGCACGGGCCACACCGTTTGCGTGTCCCGATGTAGGTCCAGGAGTGATTGCGATGACTGCGGCCGCCGTAGTTCAGCGGCTGACCGGCGGGACAGAGATAGCGATCGTGTTCCGATTCGTAAGTGAAACGCTCGGGCCCGAAGAATGGACTCCTCTTTCTGTGGATGCTGTCGCGGGTTCGCATATACGGGGTGATGTTTCGATCCGCCAACCACTGTAAGAACTCCCCGTTCCCGTAGGTCGTGTCGGCCGCCACCGATTCCGGCGCTCGTCCTTGCCACGCGGTGAAACGGGTCAGCATATCTTGCGCGGCTACTGTCTCCTGACTCATCCGGGCTGCCGTCGCCTGTACTCCCACGATCACGCAACTCTGATTGTCGACCAGATAGTTGTCGTAGTATCCCAGCCGCGCCGGCGTGCCGCCCTTGGTGGCATAAGTAGAATCGGGATCGGTCGTCGATACCTGATCCTGTTCGTGCACCGGCTCCTCCACCGGATTCTGCTCTTCCACTTCCCGCAGATACTGCCGCACCGTGTGATGCACCTGTGCCGCTTCCGCTAACTGCTCGCGTGGAATGCGGCTCTCCTTGGCCGCGTTCGCCTCCACAAAACTGCCATCCACCGACAGATGCTTGCCCTGCACCAGTCCCACTTCTACACACTGGCGCACGATCTGCTCGAACAACTGCTCAAGCAGCTTCGACTCCTGAAACCGTCCGTGCCGGTTTTTAGAGAACGTCGAATGATGCGGAATCTCCTGATCGAACCCCAGACCGGTGAACCAGCGCCACGCCAGATGCATGCGTAACTCTTCCACCAGCTTGCGTTCGCTCGTGATGCCGTACAGATAGCCGATCAGCAGAATGCGCAGCAGCAACTCCGGATCGATCGACGGCCGACCGGTCCCGCTGTAACTGTCTTTCAATTGCTGTCGCACAAACTCGAAGCTGATGTGCTTGTCGATCAGCCGCAGCAGGTGGTTCTCGGGAACCTGATCTTCCAGGCGGAAGTAGTAGAACAGCGCTTCGGAACGGTCGTGTTGCCCCATCATAATCAGCAGGCCTCCGACGATCAGAATCCAACAGAGCATGGGCGAATGCTTTCTTCTAACATGCTTCTGCGGAATCTCATCCCGCTAATCGATGTGACTTTTTCAACACCTACGCCTGATTACGTCAACTACAGCGTCGCTAGGTGTTTGGGACGAAGATGACCTACGATGTTGCTGTCAGAATCGTGGGGCACATGGCAAAGCAATGAGCGCGGTAGCGGTTCTTCAAGAATCAGGACTCAGGACGCTTGCCATATAGCCATTCCAGCAGAAACGCGATGCCGAATCCCGAGGAGAAGAACTGCCCAGACCCAGAGGGTGTCTCGACGTGGGATGACACCCACCGATGAGAGGACAAACATGACGCCACCGACCAGAAACAGCGGGCCGGTGACCAAACAGTGGAAAGTGCGATTTCTAAGCCAGTTGGCGAGGCAGCCGATGGCCATGGCGAACAGGCACGCAGCTGAGGAAATATGAAGAGGCCGCCAATAAATTCCAATGCGGCTCAGCACTCCCCACGCAACCAGCGAGACGATGAACCAGTAACAGATCGCTGCTGGCGAGCTACAACAAGCTTCCGCTCACTTTGCCATATGTTCCACGATTCCGAACGGCAACATCGTAGGACATTCTCATGCCACTACCAAGTGCCCCTGGGTAGTTGACGTTAACAGGCGATAGCGCTCATTGAGAATTCCTGGCGGAACCATGTTCACTTCGGCGAATGTGCTTGTCGTCGGACACTGTAGCAAAACTGTACTAGTTCCATGTTCAAAAGGCGGCTAAACGGATCATGACGGTGCAAGTCGGAGTTATTGTAGGCGGTTGAAGAATCAAGTAGAGTAGAGAATTTTCCAAACGGTTCAGAACCCACTGTGGAACTCAAAATCCGATTTCTCGCCAGTTACTCGGGCTTCTTTCCTTCAGCCCGGAAGACTTCCATGAGACTTGCTTTGCCCGCCCAGGTCCTCTCAATTTCATCCCATGCCTGACGACATTGCGGCCCGAGAAACGGGATAAAGACTTCTCTTCCAAACGCTTGCCACGACGCCACGTTCTGAACACCCTCAAGAAATCCGATTTCAATTAGGTTACGGAGATTCCGGTTGCCATTCACGAGCCAATGTTCCATCAGATTGAACGCGCGTTGGAGGTCTTCTGTATTGCCGATTGGGTAGAGGTTCTCTACGACGAAATGAGCGAACTGAGCAATGTCGTTGTAGCTTCCTGCGGGTTCTCCTTTCCACAATTCGAGGTGTCTCTCCCATCGGGGACGAAATCCCGGGAACTCCGCGATCAATCGCGGCATGACCTCTGCTTCGCTTAGCTTGTCGTCGCGGTAGAAAATCCAATTTGGATTGTTGCCCATATTCGGGATAATCATACTGCTGATAACAGGCGAATACACTTCATTGAGAATTGGGTTTACCCCGACCTAACCTGGGTCAATGAGTGTAATGGCGATTTTGCAACACCTGACTGAAGTGGCCCCTTCTTAACGGTCTCCGGTGCTGTCTCGCCAAAACCCCGAGCGCAGCCGAGGGGAAGGCGAAGGGCGCCCCATACCCCAGCACAAACCACAATCCCGCAAAAGGAGCTTCCATGCGCGCAGCCGCTGGCACGCAACCGCCCC
>Ga0209624_10003407_pt1 | contig 11279 bp, 13 predicted proteins | sample JacPinW_OM2H0_O1_FD_188565 | JGI IMG/M metagenome (GOLD analysis project Ga0209624, IMG submission 188565) | Forest soil microbial communities from Algoma, Ontario, Canada - Jack Pine, Ontario site 1_JW_OM2H0_O1 (SPAdes) (version 2) | ecosystem: Environmental > Terrestrial > Soil > Boreal... | reverse complement strand
GCTCGTACTCGACCCACTCCGAGCGCTCGGAGTGGGTCGAGTACGAGCTGGGGCTTTGACCGGGCTGTCTCCCGTCCGGCGCGACGCGCCGGAGGTGATGGAGCTCTTCGACCCCTTTATCCGCGAGGCCGACGGGCCGCTTGAAATCGAGCTAGACATCGAGGCCGAGATCGCGGCGGGGCCACCCGCGGATCTCGTCCCGCCCAATGGAGTGCTGCTCCTGGCCCGGGTCGACGGCGCGCCGGCGGGGCTCGGCGGCGTCCGTTACCTGGACACGAAGTTCGCCGAGATCAAGACGATGTTCGTCGCCCCTCCGTTTCGCGGCAGCGGTCTCGCCCGGCGGATCCTCGCCGAGCTGGAGGCGATCGCCGGCCGGCGCGGCTGCCGCTCGGTCCGACTCGACACCTCCGCCTACCTGACCGCCGCGGTCGCGCTCTATCGCGGCGCCGGCTACCACGAGATTCCGGCCTACAACGCCAACGTCAAGGCCGACCTCTGGTTCGAACGGGCCCTCGGCTAACCAAAAGCGAACCGGCCTAGCTGTAGCGATCCCAGCGTTCGAGGTCCGGCAGAGGGTCGATCGGGACGCCGTGGACGTGGATCTCGAAGTGAAGGTGGCAACCGACGCTGATCGCGTTGCCGGTCTCCCCCACCGCGCCGACGCGCTCCCCCTCCCAGACCCGCTCGCCCTCGTGCACGAGCGGCGGTCGCGGCAAGTGGGCGTAGAAGTAGCTGCGCTGCTCGCCTTCGCCGTGGATCAGCAGGTAGTTGCCGTAGAGGACGGGGTCGTAGCCGGTCCGCAGGACCCGGCCATCGGTGACCGCGACCAGCTCGGTCCCGCAGGCGGCGACGATGTCGAAGCCCTCGTGGGTGCGGCCGCCGCTGCGGGGTGCGCCAAATTCGCCGATCGGGCCGCGGGTTCCGTGCGGGCCCTGGACCGGGAAGACGTGGCCGTAATAGGGGACCGCGCCGACCGGACTGGAGATGCGGGCCGTGGCCGGGGCGGCCAGGGCGAGGAGAGCGGCGAGGACGAGAAAGGCCGAGCGCTTCAGTGGTGCGCGATGACGCGGTCGACGATGTTGTACTCGACCGCCTCCTCGGCGCTCATGAAGTAGTCGCGATCGGTGTCTTTCGTGACCTTCTCGAAAGGCTGGCCGGTGTGCTTGGCGATGATCTCGTCGAGGCGGCGGCGCACGTCGATGATCTCTTTGGCGTGGATCTCGATGTCGGTCGCCTGGCCCTGGAACCCGGCGGAGACCTGGTGGATGAGGATTTTCGAGTTGGGCAGCGTCATCCGCTTGCCGGCGGCGCCGCCGCTGAGCAGCAGCGCCCCCATGCTCATCGCGACGCCGACGCAGATCGTCTGCACGTCGGGCTTGATGAACTGCATCGTGTCGTAGATCGCCAGCCCGGCATAGACCGAGCCGCCGGGCGAGTTGATGTAGAGGCTGACGTCCTTGTCGGGATCCTCGGACTCCAGATGCAGGAGCTGGGCCACGATCAGGTTGGCGATGTCCTCGGTGACCGGGGTGCCGAGGAAGACGATCCGCTCGCCCAGCAGGCGCGAGTAGATGTCGAAGGCGCGCTCGCCGCGCGACGTCTGCTCGACCACCATCGGTACCAGAGGGCTCATGGCGGAGACTCTATAGACCGGCTACTCGGAGTCGGGGGTCCAGAGGTCGCCGGCTTTCTCGCGCTCCTTCTCCGGCGTCCAGATCTGCTCCCGCGCCTCAGCCTGCTCGAGCGAGATCGGCACCGCCGACTCCGCCACCAGCTCGATCGCCTTACGGGCCTTGAGGTCTTCGACGACCATCGCGTCGCGACCGTTCTGGCGCAGCCTGGCGAGCAGCTTCTCCGGCGTCGTCCGTTCGTGCTCGGCGCTGTGCTCGAGCGCCTCGACCAGTTCCTCGTCGCTAACCTCGATCGCCTCCGCCGCGGCGATCGCGGTGACCACCGCCTCGCGCTTCAGCTCCCGCTCGGCGTCGGGCTTGGACTCCTCGATCAGCTCCTCGCGGGTCTTGCCCTGCATCTGCAGGAAGGCATTGGGGTCCATGCCACGCTGGGCGAGCTGGCGTTCCATCCGCTCCCAACGTTCGGTGGCGCGGGCGGTGACCAGGTCGGCCGGCACGTCGACGCTGGCGGCGTCGACGGCGACGTCGATCGCGGCGATGCGGAAGTCTTCCTCGGCCCTGCTGCCCAGCGCCTCGCCGACTTTCGCGCGGATGTCGGCGCGCAGCTCCTCCAGGGTCTCGAACTCGGAGGCATCGGCGGCGAACTCGTCGTCGAGCTCCGGCAGGATCTTCTCCCGCACCTCCTTGACCTTGACCTTGAAGACCGCCGCCTTGCCGGCCAGGTGCTCCGCCTGGTAGTCGTCGGGGAAGGTGACCTCGACCGCCACGTCGGCGCCTGCCTTGGCCCCGGTCAGCTGCTCCTCGAAGCCCTCGATCAGCGACCCCGAGCCGAGCGCCAGCAGGTAGTCCTCGGCCTTGCCGCCCTCGAAGGCGGCGCCGTCGATCAGCCCCTCGAAGTCAATCAGCAGCGAGTCGCCCTCGGCGGCCTCGCGCTCGACCGGCTCCAGCCGGGCAAAGCTCTCGCGCACCCGCTCGACCTCGGTGTCGACCACGTCCTCGGAGACCTCGGTCTCCGCCTTGCCCACCTCCAGGCCCTTGTAATCGCCAAGCTGCGCCGCCGGCCGCACCCCGACCTCGAACTTGAAGGCCAGCGGTTCGCCCTCGCCCTCGGGGGTCGAGACCATCTCGATGCTGGGGTCGCCAATCGAGCTGACCCGCGAGTCCAGCAGCGCTTCTTCGTACCACTCGGGCAGCGCCTCGCGGATCGCCTCCTCGAGGACCGGGCCGAAGCCGAGCCGCTGGATCACCAGCGACGGCGGCGCCTTGCCCTCGCGGAAGCCCGGCAGCCGCATCTCCTTGGCCATCGCCCGGGCGGCGCGCGAGGTGGCGCGGGCGACGTCCTCGGCGGGGACCTCGACCTCGACCTCGACGCGCGAGTCGGGCAGCTCTTTGAGGGACGTCTTCATCGGACGCAGGACCCTAGCGAGAGACGAAGGCGCGCAACGCCGCGGCGAAATCGATCGCGAAGGAGAGGCCACGGCCGACCGGGCCGGTGACGAGCCACGCCCGCAGGCGCTCCCCCGGGCTACTCATTCGCCGTGCCTGGGTCCCCTCCGGCGGCGATCAGCTGTTTCTCCAGGCGATCGCCGTGGCCCGCCGCCACGGCTCGCTGGGCGCGCTCGTCGTCGAGCTCGACGCCGCGCTCGAGGGCGAGGTCGAGCAGGCGCTGCTTCTCGATCCCCTCGCGGGCCGCCTTGAAGAAGAACCAGGCGAGCAGACCGAGGCCGAGGAAGGTCCCCTCGACCATCATGATCACGCCGGCGATGCTCTGGTCGGTGACCGGCGAGAGGTGCCATTCGCGCTCGCCGGGGCGGTAGATCTTGTAGAGCACCGTGTCCGACCACATCAGCACGTTGCCGAGGATCGCCCCGGCGAAGCGCACCGCGATCACGTAGACGACCTTCCAGCCGGCGGTGAACCACTTCGGCACCGGCAGCGGCCCGAAGACCGGCATCCACATCAGGCAGCCGAAGAAGACGAAGGTCGCGTGCTCGAGCGCGTGCAGCGGCGCACCTCCGTAGGCGGCGTCGTAGAGCGCCGGCACATGCCACAGATAGAAGTTGAGGACCCAGAGCGGGAAGGCGATCAGCGGATTGACGAGGACGCGGAGCCGATCGAAGACCGGGATCGCCAGGATCGGCTGCAGCAGCGGCCCGGTCAGGCCGAGGACGAGCAGCAGGGTGGCGACGTCGCCGATCAGCAGGTGCTCGACCATGTGAGCGATGACCAGCTGCTCGGCGACGTCGCCGATCGGCGAGATCAGCGCCACGGCGATTACCAGCAGGCCCGCTCCGAAGCAGACCTGGCGCCAGAGCGGCACCGGGCGCCCCTTGGCGGCGAGGGTGGCGGCTCGCTTCGCATAGAGAGCGGCGGCGATCAGCATCGGTGCCAGCTCCAGCGGGCCGTAGATGCCGGTCACGTGGGCGAACGGCAGGATCATCGCGATCAGCGTAGCGACGGTGCCGCGCTCGTCCTTCGCCCGCGACCGTTGGTAGCTTGGATGGCGCCGTGAGCGCCCGCGAAGACCGCTTTCCCACGATCGGCAGCTACGGCTTCCTCTCCGACTGCCACACCGCCGCCCTGGTCTCCTACGACGGCTCGGTCGAGTGGCTCTGCCTCCCTCGCTTCGACTCGCCCAGCGCCTTCGCCGCCCTGCTCGATCGTGGCGCCGGCCACTTCCGGGTCAAACCGCGCGGCGTCGTCGTCCCGATCGGCCGCCGCTACGAGCCCGGCACGCTGGTGATCGAGACGACCTGGGTCACCGACAGCGGCTGGGTCGTCGTCCACGACGCCCTCACGATCGCCGAGTGGGCCACCTCCGACGGCAAGGGCAGCCGCCCCGACACCAAACACGAATCCGACCGTTCGCTGCTGCGGACGATGACCTGCATCGACGGCGAGGTCGAGATGGAGATGGAGTGCCTGCCGCGCTTCGGCTACGGGCTGGAGGCGGCGAGCTGGAGCGGTGGCGAGCTCGGCGAGGCGGTCGCCCGGGCCGAGGACGGCACCGAGCTGCGCCTGACCAGCGACATGGAGCTGACGATCGAGGACGGCACGGTCCGCGGCAGCCTCAGGCTGCGCGAGAACGAGAGCGGCTTCTGCGCCGTCACCTGGGGCAACGACGACCTCGGCGGCCCGCGCAGCGCCCCCGAGGCCCTGGAGCGGCTCGACTCGACCGAAGAGTTCTGGCGCGACTGGCTGCGCGACGGCAGGTTCCCCGACCATCCCTGGCGGATCCACCTGCAGCGCTCCGCCCTCGTCCTCAAGGGCCTCACCTACACCCCAACCGGGGCGATCGTCGCGGCACCGACCACCTCGTTGCCGGAGACCCCGGGCGGCGAACGCAACTGGGACTACCGCTTCAGCTGGATCCGCGACTCGACCTTCAGCCTCTGGGCGATGCACACGCTCGGCTTCGACCAGGAGGCGCGCGACTTCATGCGCTTCATCGTCAACGTCTGCCAGGACCACCCGGACCTGCAGATCATGTACGGGATTGGCCACGAGATGGAGCTGACCGAGCAGACCCTCGATCACCTCTCCGGCTACGACGGCGCGAAACCGGTGCGGATCGGCAACGGCGCCTACGACCAACGCCAGAACGACGTCTGGGGCGCCCTGCTGGACTCGATCTACCTGCACGAAAAAGCGCTCAAAGGACGCGGCACCCCGGCCGACCGGCAGCTGATCCGCTACCAGGTGGAAGCGGCGATCGCCGCCTGGCACGAGCCCGACCAGGGGATCTGGGAGTCGCGCGGCGAGCCCCAGCACTACGTCTCCTCGAAGCTGATGATCTGGGTCGCGGTCGACCGCGGCGTCCGCCTCGCCCGCGGCATCGGCTTCGACGAGCTCGCCGACGAGTGGCAGGCGAAGGCCGACGAGATCCAGGCCGAGATCCTCGAGCGCGGCGTCCGCGACGGCGTCTTCCGCCAGCACTACGAGACCGACGCGCTCGACGCCTCGCTGCTGCTGATCCCGCTGCTGCGCTTCCTCCCGCCCGACGACGAGCGCGTCGTCGCCACCGTCAACGCGATCGCCGCCGACCTGACCGAGCACGGGCTGGTCCTCCGCTACAAGGTCCACGAGACCGACGACGGGCTCCACGGCAAGGAGGGCACCTTCCTGATCTGCTCCTTCTGGCTGGTCTCGGCGCTCTCGGAGATCGGCGAGTGCGAGCGGGCCCGGCAGCTCTGCGAGCGGCTGCTGGAGGCGGCTGGCTGGCTCGACCTCTTCGCCGAGGAGCTGGAGGCCGACTCCGGTCGCCACCTCGGCAACTTCCCCCAGGCCTTCACCCACCTGGCGCTGATCAACGCGGTCTCCCACGTGATCGCCGACGAGCAGCGCGAAGACGGGGGCGTCACCGCGGTCTTCAGCGAGATGGGTGGGGTCCGCGAGGACGCCTGAGCGCAGACAGGAGCCCTGCAGACAGAACGTTTCGTTTGCTCTATATTGCACGGGCCGCGATGACTAATCTCAACCGCTCGGACGACAACGAACTGTTGGTGGCCCGGCGCCACCCGGTGCGGCGCCACATCTTGCGCACGATGGAGAGGGACGAGCCGGCAGGGGAGAGTCCGGCCGGCCCGGAGACTTAGCGGCCAGGGCCATGGACGAGACCGACGACATACGCACGCCGGCGGTCGCGGATGCAGCGACGGAGTCCGCGGTCCTGCAGCAGTTGCTCGCCCTCCACCCGATTCAGCTCACGGGAGCCGAACTCGTCCGCGAGGTCGGCGGCGAGTCCCCCGGCTTCGCCGAACGCGACGCGATCGAGCGGGCGATCCGCGACCTCACCGGCGCCGGCCTCCTGCACACACGCGACAGCTTCGTGATCCCCACCCGTGCCGCGCTGCGCTTCAGCGAGCTGCTCGACCGCTGAGCGTCAGCCGCCGGAACTCGGCCCGCAGGCGCTGCTCCAGCTCGATTGCCGCGGCCTCCCCCGCCGAGTCCTCGGCAGCCGTGCCCGTGACCAGGATCACTTCGGTGGCGGCGAAGCTCTGCAGCTGATCCTCGACCGCCTGCACCAAGTCCTCGTCGCCGACCCTCGCCTCGGCGGCGACACCGGCCTTGGCCAGCGAGGCGACGGTGATCACCAGCCGTTCCTGGGCCTCGCGCCGAGCCGCCTCGACGTCGGAGGCCCAGCGATCGAGAAAGCCGACCTGTGCCGGCGAGAGGACGAGGACCTCGGCGGTGCCCCCAGGAGCCGCGCCGGCCCCCGGCACGCGGCGGACGACCTCGTCGATCGCCGCCGGCTCGTCCAGCGGGCGGCTGACGACTATCAGCACCCGCCGACGCCCAGCGCCGACAGGCGGCTCTCCGATCTCGCCACGCGGGCGCTGGCGAACCGCGACGACGACGATTCCCACCGCCGCCAGCGCTCCCACCCCGATTCCCATGCCGGGGCCGCCGGCATAGAAGCCGAGGGCGATCGGGACGATGATCGCGATCACGAGCAAGGGCAGCTTCCAGGGCGCCATCGCCCAAGCCTGCCAGGTGCGACCGCGTCCGAGTGATACTTTGAATATTTCTATCAATCAGTTCTGCAACGGCCCGACCGGGAAAACGACGATAGGAAGTCGCCTTGCCGAAAGCGAAGAAGAACGAGGGCGTCGAACAAATCGTCGCCAAAGCGTTCGCGCATCCCCTGCGCGTACAGATCCTGATCATTCTCAACGAGCGGGTCGCCAGCCCCAACCTGCTCTCCCAGCAGCTGGGACAGAGCCTCAACTTGGTCGCCTACCACGTCCGGGTCCTGGAGAAATACGACTGCATCGAGCTCGTCGACACGAAGCAGCGCCGCGGCGCCACCGAGCACTTCTATCGCGCCACCAGGCATCAGTTCCTGAGCGACTCCGAACTGGCGCGGTTGCCGGAGAGCCTCCGCCCCGGGGTGGCCGGAGCCATGCTCAAATCGGTCTTCGACGACATCGAGGAGGCTTCGAAAAGCGGCGCCCTAGACGAGGTCGACGATCTGCATCTGAGCCGCACGCCCATGATCGTCGACAAGCAGGGCTGGTCGGAAGTGTCGGAGCTGCTCGGCAGCACGCTCGATCGCATCCTCGAGATTCAGGTCGAGTCCTCCGAGCGGATCGCCGCCAGCGATGAGCCGGGCATCCCCTCGAAGGTCCACCTGCTCCACTTCAAATCGCCGCTCAGGAGCTGAGCGGCGCCGCGGCCTCTGGCGTCGCCACCCGGAAGGAGAAGCTCTCCTCGAGGTAGAGATGCACGGCGTCGGCATCGTGATGGCTATAGCCGATCGCCAGGTCCTGCCCGGACTCGAAGAGGAAGTCGCCGCCGCGCAGGCTGAGGACGACGGCGCCCTTCACTCCCGGCGCCCAGACGATCGGCCCGCCGAGGATCTTCTCCAGGTGGTCGAACAGCGGATAGCCGCCGTGCTCGGCGGTCTCGATCACCCGCGTGTACTCGTCGGGGCCGAGGGCGAGGCCGTAGGGGCCTTCGACTCCGACCTCGCGCAGGGCCTCGACCGCACGGGCCACCGAGCGCGGGTAGTCCTCGGCGCTGGCGCCGAGCGCCTGCGCTTCGACCGGCGAGGCCTCGGCGATACCGGCGATGCCGGCCTTCGCCCAGCCGTGGAAGACGGCGACGTTCTCGGCGATCGCGATCCGCTGCGCCGCCTCGTCGAGCCGCTCGAGGTCGGCATCGAGAGCGCCGCGGTCGTTGTCGGCCAGCTCGGCTCGCGAGACCGAGAACTCGGCCCGCAACTCGACCAGCGGCAGGACGCGGCGCTGGGCGGCGGCGACACCGTCGGCCGCAGGCGAGTCGACCGCCTCGACGCGGCCGAGGTTGGTCGCCGAGTGCTGCCAGCCGTGGGGGCCGGCGAAGTCGACCAGCCGGCGCGCCGCCAGCGGCGGCAGCAGGCGCTCGCGCGCCTCGCCGTCGAGCAGCTCCCAGCCCGAATCTGAGATCGGCGCCAGGTGGCGCAGCAGGTGGTTCATCGATCCTCCCCCCTGAGGCTGCCGATTCCGAGCGAGCTCGCGGCGGTCCCGCTTTCGCTTTCGCCCCCGTCACCGGCGTCGGCCGAACCGGCCTCCGCCGCCTCGCCGTGCTCGACGATGTCGCCGTCCTGGAAGAGCACTCCTGCGCAGATCTCCTGCCAGCGCGGGCTGCGCCGGAGCAGGAACTCCAGGTCCATCGCGAAGTGCTTGAACTCCTCGCCCTGGGCGTCGCGCATGATCGCCCTGGCGTCGGCGTCCCCCTCGACGGCGAGCCGCTGCTCGTACCAGCCGATCGCCTCCGCCTCCTCGGTCAGCGAGGCACAGAGGCGGGCAAAGGTGCGGGTCTCCGCCGAGAGCTCCTCGGGTGGCTCGTGGTACTGGTCGAATCCCATCGGTTCTCCTTTGCCGCTTGCGTCCTGACCGCCTACCCGAGATTAGCCTTCCCAGTCCGAGCAGGCGAGACGCACGGCCGCCAGGGCTGGGCGAAGAGGTCGTAGGACTTGCGGATCGCGCTGAAGTCGATTGCTTCGGCGGCGGCGCAGAAGCGGTCCGGGTCGAGTTCGTACTCCGCCTCGAAGACCGCCTTGCCGTGTTCGGTGAAAGGCCGGTAGAGCCCGCATTCCCGGTACTGGAAGCACTGCTCGACGATCGCGAAGTCGAAGCTGCCGACGAGCTCCCGCGCCTGGCCGCCGTCGTTCTTCAGGGCCACCGACATGCCGTGCGCGTGGACCTGGCGGGCGATCCAGCGGTTGAAGCGGAGCTGGTCGGCGGCGGTGATGTCGAAGCCGGTCTTGTTTTCCCAGCCGGCGATGTTGTCGGGCTCGACCGCGTCGAAGCCCTTGCGGGCACACATCTCGATCCGGTCTCGGAGCGGGCCGGCGAAGAGATGGAAGCGGCGAACGTCGAGCCAGTTCTCTTCCGGGAAGCCTTCGTAGACGTTGCCGATCACCGAGCGGGGGAACCGGCCGGCGTCGGGCCGGTAGCTCTCCCAGCTGCCGACGTCGAGGTAACAGATCACCTTGCGGCCCTGGCGGTGCAGCGTCCGCACCGTCGCCTTCGACGTTTCGAAGCCATCGACGTCGTAGACCGAGGCGGCGACGCCCGTGTCGATCCTGCCCTGCAGCTGCCACTGCCAGGCGGCGGTGGTCGGCTTTGGATGCCAGAGCGCAGCCTGGCCGCCGGCCGGTACGGCCAAGAGGATCGCGACCGCGATCAGGGCCGACCAGAAGAGACTGGCAAACCGGGGCCTGGAACCCGATGTCAACACGAGCGAGACGATCGAGCCAGGGTACCCGCCACCGCTATGGTGTGAGCACGGTGGTCAAGGTGACCCCGGGCGCTGCACGGCTTCGCATCAACGCCCTCAGGGCGGCGCCGGTGTAACTATCCGGCGCGAGGCATCGATGGCAGCGAAAAGGGAAGAGACCCGACCAGCTCAGCACGAACCGTCGCCCGGCCCCGGGGACGGCTTGACGAGCGAGAACGCGCTCTGGGAGCGCTTCGCCGCCAACCACGACCAGGCGACCCGCGAGGAGCTGGTGCGGCGCTACCTGCCCTTCGCCAAGAACCTGGCGCTGCGCTATCGCGGCGCCAGCGAGTCCTTCGACGACCTGCTGCAGGTCGCCAGCCTCGGCCTCGTCAACGCGATCGACCGCTTCGAGCCCGGCCGCGGCACCCCGTTCACGGCGTTTGCCTCGCCGACCATCCTCGGTGAGCTGAAGCGCCACTTCCGCGACCGCGTCTGGACCGTGCGGGTGCCGCGGGGGCTGCACGACCGCATGGCCGAAGTCGACAAAGCGATCTCGGCGCTGACGGTCGAGCTGCAGCGCTCGCCCTCGGTCGGCGAGATCGCCGCCAAGCTCGAGGTCGATCCCGGCGACGTGCTGGAGGTGCTGGAGGCCAACCACAACCGGCGGCCGCTCTCGCTCGACCGGCCGGTCGGCGGCGAGGAGGAAGAATCGCCGGCCTCGGAGTGGGTCGGCGACGAGGACGAGGGCTTCGAGCTGGTCGAGGACAAGCTGGCGCTGGAAGGCGCCCTCCCTCATCTCGACGAGCGCGAGCGGCTGGTGCTGCGGCTGCGCTTCGTCGAGGACATGACCCAGTCGCAGATCGCCGAGCGGATCGGCCACTCGCAGATGCACGTCTCGCGCATCCTCCGGCGCACCCTCGAGCGCATCCGCGCCGAGGTCGCCGAACAGGATGGAGAGGGCGGCGACTAGGTCGCGAGCGAGGCGATGCCGACGACGAGGAACTCGCCGCCGCCGTCCCGTTCGACCCGGACCTCGTCGGCCAGCGTCTCCAGGGAGCCACCAAGCTCAGGCAGGTCGAGGCTGGCGCGCAGCTGCTCAGCGGCGCCGTCTTTCATCGGCCCCACACGCAGCTCGACGCCTTCGTCGCGATCGAGGATGCTGAGCGAGACGTGGCCGTCCTCGAAGCCCTCGAGAGCGCCGGCGGAGATCGCGTCGGAAAGCAGCATCGCGTCGGAGAGGCGGTCAACGGTGACCTCCCGGCGGGCGGCAAAGGCGCCGAGGGCGCGGCTGAGAATTGGGGCGACCAGGTCTGGATCGCCGACCCTCAACTCGGCCGCCTCGGTCGCGGCGGAAACCTGGGCGGGGCCGCGCTCGAGCTCTCCCACGGCGGATCGCAGCGGCAGGTGCATGCGGATCTCGGTACCGCGGTCGACGCCGCCCTT
>Ga0209624_10003405_pt1 | contig 11285 bp, 6 predicted proteins | sample JacPinW_OM2H0_O1_FD_188565 | JGI IMG/M metagenome (GOLD analysis project Ga0209624, IMG submission 188565) | Forest soil microbial communities from Algoma, Ontario, Canada - Jack Pine, Ontario site 1_JW_OM2H0_O1 (SPAdes) (version 2) | ecosystem: Environmental > Terrestrial > Soil > Boreal... | reverse complement strand
CCGTACAGGAAGGCTCCGTGAAAAATATCTCCGGCGCCCGTAGTGTCTACGGGTTCGACATCGAACCCGGGGCAGAGAAGAAAATCTCGGCCGTCCCAAACAAGCGCACCGAGTCTACCGAGTGTCACGCCCATCAAGTGACACTTGAACTTGCGAAACATCTCCGGAAGCGATTTCAATAAATTGCTCTCACCGGTCATTCGTTCGGGAAAGTCTTTCGATGTGACGACGAAATCCACGTATTCAAGTAATGCTTCAACGTGCGGATACCGGTTGTCAAAATCACCGAGTACCGGAATTCCGATTTCGCGAGCCCAGCGTGCGGCCCGAGCCGCAGCCTCGGTGTCATGGCCGTCGACCAGAAGGCAACGCGCGCCGCAAATCCATTCCCGGCGCAAATCCTCGGGCCGGATTGCGATCTGGGGATCGCGCTTCCACAGAACGGTGCGTTCGCCAGAGAGTTCATCGACGAGGATATAAGACGACTGACTCATGCGCCCGGGCGCGGTGATCCAGCAGGAATCGACGCCTTCGCGCTGCATTTCCTCCACTTGGAGTTTTCCGGCAGCATCGTCACCGACTTTTCCTACATAGCGCGCAGAAAGGCCCCACCGTCTGCAGGCCACGACGGCACTTGCCACCTGGCCGCCCGGCTTTACTTCAGCAGAGAGCAGTTCCACTTTGGAATCCAGGGTGGGGAAGTGCGGTAAACGGATGATTGTGTCTGTGGCGTTGATTCCAACGCCCACGACGTCGACGTGCGGCAACGCGCTCGCGTGATTCATTGCGCGAACACTGTAGCCGACCTGCGGGAATTTTGAAACGAGTGGGATCGAAATTCAAGCGAGCATCGTTTATCAATTGCACCGCGTGTCTCGCTATGGTAATAAAATTAGTCACGCTGCGCGCGGCGCGCGCGGCCTGTTCGAGCTCCGATCGGATCGGAACGTCAGTCCGCCGGCCAGTCGACACGCCGACACTTCAGATGCCACTTCATGAATCCGAGGCAATCGTCCTGCAGCGCTACAACCTGGGCGAGGCGGACAGACTGGTAAGTTTCCTGTCGCGCACGATGGGGAGAGTCCGCGGCGTCGCTGCAGGCTCGCGAAAGACCAAGAGCAGGTTCGGATCAACGCTCGAGAAGCTGTCGCACATCCGCATCTGGTTCTTCGAGCGTGAGGCGCGTGACCTGGTACGAATCAGCCAGTGCGAAATGATCGAGTCATTTCTTGATGTATTTCGCGATTACCCGTCGAGTGTCGCGTTCGCGCTTTTTTCGGAGATCACCGAGGCGGTCTTACCCGAGCGTGAAGCGTCCGATGCAAATTTCCGGCTACTGCTGCTCGCTGCGCAGACCGTGAAGCGCACGGGTAAAACGGAAGTATCACTTGCATATTTTTCGCTGTGGACCGTGAAGCTCGGCGGCTGGCTTCCGGCGCTAGAGAGCTGTGCATTTTGCGCCAAGCCTTTTTCCGAGGACGTCGCGGCATATTTTTCACCAACCGCGTCGGCGATCGCGTGTGGCAAGTGCCGCAAGCCCGGCATGCGCGCGATATCAGGGGCGGCACTTTCTGTCGCGCGGCGGATGCTCGGCGAGCGGCTGGATCGGGTAAGCAATGAGACGGCGTCTGACCCGGCAGCCCCGCGCGCCGCAAGGGAACTGACCAACGCGATGCTTGACCTGATCGAGCACCAGATCGACCGAAAACTGAAATCTCGAGAATTACTTGAGGCTCCGGTTTGATGGCTAGAAACTCCAATTCGAAATCAAGACCTAAACTTGCTAAAGCTAGAGGACTGACGTTCCAGGATCTTCTACTGAAACTTGAACATTACTGGACGACGCGGGACTGCATTCTGCAGCAGCCTTACGACATCGAAGTCGGCGCGGGCACAATGCATCCGGAAACTTTTCTTCGGGTCCTTGGACCCGACCCCTATCGTGTCGTTTACGCGCAGCCGAGTCGCCGCCCGGCTGACGGCCGTTACGGCGAAAATCCCAATCGCCTTTACAAGCACACTCAACTTCAAGTGATACTCAAACCATCGCCCGCAGATATTCAGGACCTTTATCTTGCAAGTCTCGCCGCGGTTGGGATCAATCTGAAGGAGCACGACATTCGCTTCGAGGAAGACAACTGGGAGTCGCCCACTCTCGGGGCCTGGGGCATCGGCTGGCAGGTGCTGCTTGACGGCCTGGAGATCACCCAGTTCACCTACTTCCAGCAGTGCGGAGGCGTGGATCTGGATCCGATTTCAGTCGAACTGACCTATGGGCTGGACCGCATCGCCGCATATCTGCAAGGCGTGGACAACGTATTCGACGTGCGTTGGTCGAACAGCATGACGTATCGCCAGGTGCGGCTCGCCGAAGAGCAACAGTTTTCGGCTTACAGCTTCGATTACGCGGATACCGCGTCAACTCGAAAGCAGTTTGATTTAAACGAAACAGAAGCCTCGCGTCTATTGGCCACTTACGACGCGCTGAAGGGAGCGGGTAAGGAGCGGTTTCCAGTGCTCCAGGCCTACGACTTTTGTTTGAAGTGCTCGCATCTTTTCAATGTACTCGATGCGCGCGGCGCGATCTCCGTAACGGAGCGAGCGGGAATGATCGCGCGCGTGAGGAAGCTCGCAACGCAAGTGGCGCGCGCCTGGCTCGACCAACGCGCTGCGATCAGAATCCCAGCTGGGGCTAGTGCATGAAGCTCCGCGGCGATCTGCTTTTCGAAATTGGCTGCGAAGAAATTCCAGCTGGAATGATTTTGAAGGCATCACAAGAACTTCAAGCGATACTTCTCAAGCATCTTTCGGCGAATGGTCTAGTCGACGAGCCGACAGCTCAAGAGTCAATTGAAACATTTGGCGCGCCACGACGCCTCGTGGCGATCGCACGAAATGTTAAACTAAAACAGGAAGATGTGACGCGAGAGATCAGCGGACCTCCCAAGTCCGTCGCGTATGATATTGCCGGCCAGCCGACCCGCGCCGCCGTAAGTTTTGCCGAGAAGCAAGGCCTGCCCGTCTCGAAGCTCACGGTCGTGAACACGCCGAAGGGTGAGTACGTCGTCGCAAGGCAACTCGTTCTTGGAAAATCTGCAGCCGAGATTTTGAAGCAGGTTTTGCCCGAAGCGATTCGCGAAATTTCCTGGCCGCGCTCGATGATCTGGACCGGTGCACAGAGCCCGCGATTTATTCGACCCATCCGCTGGATCGTAGCCCTCCTCGATGGCAAGGTTGTGCCGTTTTCCTACGCGGATGTTCGGGCCGGCAACCACACCGATGGGCATCGATTTCTGGGGAAGAGAAAAATACCGGTCACCGGCCCGCGTGACTATGAGTCAAAGCTCAAGCATAACTTCGTATTTTGCAAACCTGGCGATCGGCGAAAGAAGATTGAGGAGGAGCTTCACGGCCGTACCAAGGCGAAAGGGCTACGGACGCACGGAGACCCGGGCCTGCTTGAGCTCGTTACATATTTGAACGAGTGCCCCAGCGTGATACTGGGAAAGTTCGACGCTGCCTATCTCGCGCTGCCGGACGAAATACTCATCACGGTGATGCGCGGGCACCAGAAGTACTTCGCAGTAGAGGATCGCAACGGTGGTCTCGCACCGCATTTCCTCGCCGTCATCAATCTCCCGCGCGACCCGAAGGGCCTGATTTGCGCCGGGCACGAGCGAGTGCTGCGTGCGCGGTTTGCGGATGCGCAGTTCTTCTGGGAAACGGATCAGAAAAGGCGCCTCGGCGACTATCTGCCGAAGCTCGCCTCGGTCACCTATGAGCGTCGGCTGGGAAGCTATGGCGACAAGGTCGAGCGTTTGCGTTCACTCGCCCGTTGGCTCTCCGAACAATGGTTCTCCGGAGGTATCGCGCAAGCCGATGTGGCAGGGTCGGACCGCGCGTCCGAGCTTGCGAAGTGCGATCTGGTGACGGAAATGGTCGGCGAGTTTGCCGAGCTGCAGGGAATCGTGGGCGGTCTGTATGCCCGCGCACAAGGCGAACCCGACGAGATCGCGTGGGCGGTTTACGATCACTACAAACCGTTGGGCCTTGATGATCCGCTGCCACGCAACTTGACTGGCTGCGCCGTCGCCTTGGCCGATAAGCTTGATTCACTCGTTGCGTGTTTTGCCGTGGGAGCAATCCCCACAGGTTCAAGTGATCCTTTCGCTTTGCGCCGGGCTGCGCTTGGAATTGTTAAGATCATCCTTGAGAAAAATCTTCCGTTATCTCTATCAGCCGCAATATCCTCTGCGGCAAAATCACTGAAGGAGCATGCGCCGCGTATCGAAGCGTCCGACGCAGTTCAAAAGCAAGTCCTCGATTTTCTGCTCGAGCGCGCGCGGTACATTCTGCGCGAGCGGCGCGGGTTCGCCTACGATGAAATCAACGCGGCATTCGCCGCGGGTGCCGACGACCTGGGAGATGCGGTAGAGCGCGTGGCGGCAGTGAAGGCGATTCGGGACAGCAGGAATTTTCCACCGCTCGCGGCAAGCTTCAAGCGCATCCGGAACATTTTGGAGAAGTCCGCAGCGAAGGGTGACAAGGGACAGGGAACCGTCAGGCAGGAGCTATTGAAGGATGCGGCGGAGCTTCAGCTTTACACCATGGCCCATAGAATCGCCGAGGAAGCGACGCGCTTCAAGAAAGAGAAGAAGTACCGGCGAGCACTTGAGAAAATTTCCGAACTGCGTCCGGCCGTCGATCTGTTCTTCGACAAAGTTCTAGTAATGGTTGAGGACGAGGATCTGCGCAGAAATCGAATCGCACTGTTGGGAACATTGCTAAAGGAGTTTTCGAATATCGCGGATTTCTCGGAACTCGGTGGTGAAGAGGCGAAGCAATCCGGATCAACGAACACTTGAGTTATCGGCGGGCCGACAGAAACTCGAAAGAGTGGACTTCAAGGAAAAGTTAAGGAGCGAAATGAAATACGTATATTTCTTCGGAGCGGGAAAAGCGGACGGCACTGGAAACATGAGAGACCTGCTTGGCGGCAAAGGCGCGGGACTGGCCGAGATGACGCGCATCGGACTGCCGGTTCCAGCAGGGTTCACGATCACGACGGAGGCTTGCGACTTTTACTTGAAGCATTCCCACAAGTTTCCGAAGGAATTGCGCGCGGAAGTGGCCAAGAACCTCGCGCGCCTGGAGAAGCTTACCAAGAAAAAACTGGGTGATGCGAACGATCCTCTGTTGGTCAGCGTGCGATCGGGCTCGGCGCGCTCGATGCCGGGAATGATGGAGACCATTCTCAATCTTGGCTTGAATGAAAAGTCTGTCCAGGGACTCGCGAAGGCCACCGGAAACGAGCGCTTTGCCTGGGATGCATATCGCAGGCTGGTGCAGATGTATTCAAGCGTGGTGATCGGGTTGCCAAAAGAGGAACTCGAAGTTCGCCTGCGGAACATGAAGCAGAAGCAGGGAGTCAAGGACGATACTCAAGTCACGGCCGCAGGTTGGCGCGATCTGGTCAGTGAATACAAGGCGTATTTCAAGCAGAAGACCGGCAATGATTTTCCAGAAGATCCCGTCGAACAGCTTTGGGGCGCGATTGGCGCGGTATTTGAGTCCTGGATGGGTGAAAAGGCGGTCACCTACCGGCGCGTCGAGAAAATTACGGGTTTGCTCGGCACGGGTGTGAACGTCGTACAGATGGTATTTGGCAACACGGGGGATGATTCCGGCACGGGCGTTTGTTTTACGCGCGATCCTTCGACGGGGGAGAAGGTTTTCTTCGGGGATTTTCTCTTGAACGCGCAGGGAGAAGACGTGGTCGCGGGAATTCGCACGCCCGTGCACCTGCGTGAGCTGTCGAAATTAATGCCGAAGGTCTATCAACAGCTCGAACGCGTCCGCGAAAAACTCGAACGCCACTATCGTGACATGCAGGACATGGAGTTCACCGTCGAAAAGGGAAAGCTGTACATGCTGCAGACCCGCACGGGCAAGCGCTCGCCGGCAGCGGCGTTTCGCATGGCCGTGGACATGACGAATGAGAAGCTGATCAAAGTTGAAGAAGCACTTGAAAGAATTAAATCGGAAGATGTTGAGCGGCTGTTCTATCCCGTGCTCGACCCCAAGCTCGCTCGCGCGGATCTCGCGAGCCGGAAGCTGGCCGAGGGCATCAATGCCGTCCCGGGAGCTGCGGTTGGCAAGGCGGTGTTCACCGCAGAGGAAGCCGAGGCCTGGGCCGCTCGGGGCGAAAAGGTGATCCTGGTGCGGCGGGAAACGAGTCCGGAGGACGTCGGCGGGATGTACGTGGCGCAGGGGATTCTCACCGCCACCGGCGGGAAAACGAGCCATGCAGCTGTCGTGGCGCGTGGCTGGGGAAAATGCTGCATCGTTGGAGCGGAGAAAATTGATATCGATGCGCGCGCGAAAAAAATGACCGTGGGCGGACGCAGTGTGTCCGAAGGTGAGTGGATCACGCTGGACGGCGGCGACGGGTCCGTTTATTCCGGACAGATCGATTTAATTCGTCCGGAACCTCCCAAAGCATACGAAACCCTTTTGAAATGGGCCGATAAAGTGCGGACGCTCGGAGTGCGCACGAACGCGGACACGCCCCGCGATGCTCGCCTGGCGCGCGAAATGGGAGCCGAGGGCATCGGGCTTTGCCGCACCGAGCATATGTTCTTCAAGGACTTCGAGCAGCCGGAGAAGAGCATCGAGCGGCAGGATGCGATCCAGGAAATGATTCTGGCCGATACGCCCGAGGCGCGACGCAAGGCTCTGGCGAAGCTTCTCCCGTTCCAGCGCAGGGACTTCATCGGGATCTTCGAGGCCATGAATGGGTTGCCGGTCACGATTCGAATGATCGATCCACCACTGCACGAATTTGTCCCTCACGAGCGGGCGAAACAAGAGGAGCTGGCGAAGAAAATCGGCATTCCTGTCGAGACCGTGGCGCGGCGCGTGGAACAGCTGCACGAAGCCAACCCGATGCTGGGACACCGCGGATGCCGGCTTGCGATCACCTATCCTGAGATTCAGGAGATGCAAGTTCGCGCGATCATTGAGGCTGCCATTGATTGCCAGAAACGGTCCATTAAAGTGTTACCTGAAATCATGATTCCGTTGACTCTGGACAAGAGGGAGCTTCAGATTCTTGAAACGCTCACGCGGCGCGTCGCGAGTGACATAATTTCGCAGGCTAAAGTGAAACTTGAGTATTTGGTTGGAACGATGATCGAACTGCCGCGGGCGGCGCTGCTTGCTGATCAAATCGCCGAGATCGCCGAGTTCTTCTCATTCGGCACCAATGATCTGACACAGACGACGATGGGCCTTTCCCGCGACGATGCCGGACGATTCCTGCCGGAATATGTCGACCAGACCAAAGCGGCGATATTCAAGGAGGACCCGTTCCAGACGCTGGATGTCGCTGGCGTAGGAATGTTGATTGAGTGGGCGATCGAGCGCGGCAGAAAGACCCGGCCAAAGCTCAAGATCGGTATTTGCGGAGAACATGGCGGAGACGCCGAGAGCGTGAAGTTCTGCCACGGGGCGGGGATGAACTACGTGAGCGCGTCTCCGTTCCGGGTGCCCATTGCGCGTCTCGCGGCGGCGCAGGCCGTGATCGAGGCGAAAAAGAAGCGTAAGAATTAACCCGAGAAATCCGGCGTGAAGCGCTCTGTTGAACAAACATCGACGCCGAACTCCCCTAAGAATTCCGGGCTGGTGCGTCTCGCTCGCAGGGAGCTCGGGCGCGTAGCCGATCCGCAGAAATCGCCTTTCATGCAGGCCTACATGAAATCTGCCATGCCCTACCACGGCGTGTCAGCGCCCCTGCTGCGCGCGTCCTGCAAGAAAATCTTCTCCCAAGTTGAGCTCGTGTCGCGCGCAGACTGGATCGCCAAGGTGCTCGAACTGTGGCGCGGAGCGAGATATCGAGAGGAGCGCTACGCGGCGATCCAGTTGACAGGTGACAAACGCGCGGCCTCGTTTCAAACCCCTGCGGCGATGGCGCTCTACGAAGAGATCATCGTGACCGGTGCGTGGTGGGACTACGTGGACGAAGTCGCGTCCAATCGCGTGGGACCGATTTTGCGCGAATATCCCACGCCGATGAAGAAGAAAATTCTCGCCTGGAGCACGTCGCCGAACCTCTGGAAGCGGCGAACTTCGATCATCTGCCAGTTGGGATCGAAGCAACACACCGATCTGGGCCTGCTCTACGCATGCATCGAGCCATCGCTCGGGTCGAAGGAATTTTTCCTGCGCAAGGCGATTGGATGGGCTTTGCGCAAGTACGCCTGGACCGACCCTGGAGAAGTGAAACGCTATGTGCGCAGGAAAACCGGTCAGCTCAGCGGCCTCAGCTATCGCGAAGCACTCAAGAACGTCTAATCCGGTGTTTTGCGAATAGCGAAAGCGAGAGTTCCATGAGAGCGCTCTGGTTCGTGATGCTGTTGGGTGTGCTTCTACCACGAGTCTCGGGAGACGCGCAGACTCCGGTTGCGCCGCCTGCTATTTCCGACGCCGACGAAATTCGGGCTGGCGCTGTGCTGGCCGCGAAATACGAGGCAGTGAACGGTCTGGCCTCGACGCCGGAGATACGAAAGATTGATGCGTATCTTCAAAAGGTCGGCGATCGGGTCGCGCTGCACGCGCGACGACGGCTTCCATACCGGTTTCATTTCGATCCCGATCCCGGATTCAAGAGCGGGTTCGCCCTTCCAGGCGGTCAGATTTTTGTCGGCGGGGGAATCCTCGCGTACATCGACACCGAGGACCAACTAGCCGCTGTGCTCGGACATGAGGTCGAGCATGTGGATTTGGGTCAGTGTCGCGATCGCCTGGTTCAAGAAATGGCAAAACGCCATATCTCCGCGGCTGAATTAAGAAACCTTGAGCTCGATCCGTTTCTTCCCGGTTACGGGCACGACCGGGAATTCGCAGCCGACCGCGCGGGCGTGCGACTCTCGATGGAAGCTGGTTATTCCGCAAATGCGGCAGTACGACTGCTGGAGACCTTTGTGATTCTGGGGCAGCAGATGCCGAACACGCCCTCGGAAGCAAAGTCAAATCTCGAGGCTCGAGTCGCTCAGATACGGCCTCTCGCGGAGTCGCAGAAACCGTTGCCGGCGGAGAAGCCGCTCGCGTTGCCCGAGTAGCGCAAGGGGCAGGTTCGAAGAAGTGCTAGGTGGGCATTTTCAGGAAAAAGTAGACTCCCAGGAAACCAAACATAGCGTCCGGTCCCCAGGCGGCAAGGAGCGGAGGCAGCTGGCCGGCCGAGCCCATCGCCTCAAGCAGCGCAGCAGAAGACCAGTAGATCACGCCGATTCCCACGGCGACAGCGAGGCCGCCGACCGCGCCGCGCGTCCCTACCAGGAACGCAAATGGCGCCCCGAGAAAGACAATAATTGTAGCGATCATCGGGAAGGCGAACTTCTTGTGCCACTGGACGGAAAGCCGAGCCGTGTCAAATCCAGCTTGCCTGAGACTTGCGATGTATTCCCCCAGCTGCCTCCAGTTCATCTGGAATGATTGCCGAACTTCACGCCGGAAATAACCCGGAGGTTCGGTCAGCTCCGCGATGGTGGTGGCCTTGAACGGTTGGTACAGCACGACCTGCCCGTTGCTGCCGAAATCCCGCACCCATCCGCCGGTAAGAATCCAGGCGTTTTCGCTCGGCTCCCAGGTCGCGCGTGTAGCGAAAATCCTGCGATGGATTTGAAACGTCGCCGGATCGAGCTCGAAGACGTTCAGGCCGCCGAACAGCTGCCGGTCGGAATCAAACAGCTCGTAGTTATAGATCTTGGAATTCTCACCGAAAATCCACTGCCGCGCGGGCTCGAAGTAGGTCTGTGCGGGCCGCCCCTTGATTTCATTCCGAAGCGCGTCCTGGCGCTGATTGGCATAGGGGAGAAATGTGTCGTCAAGCAGGAACAGTCCGCCAGAAACCAACAGACCTGCAAGCAGGAGCGGAAGGACGAGCCGGTACAGGCTGACCCCGCTCGCCTTGAGCGCAATCACCTCGTTATTCTTCGCGAGGATCGCGAGGCTCACCAGAGTCGCGACAAGGGTCGCAAGCGGCGCAAGCTGATAGATCATAAGCGGCACCAGGTACTGAAAGTAGCTCAGGACCGTGATGGCCGAGACGTGATTGCGCGCGATATCGCCCAGGAGATCAAACAGCGTAAACGCGTCGAAGATCAGCACGAAAGCCACGAGCAAAACAAAGAAGTAGTAGAAGAACTGTTCGAGCAGATACACGTCGATGAGCATCGGAAAAGCCATGGCCCTGGTGGTGGAGAATGCCTGGCGAAGCCCGACGGCGGGCCGTACCGCGGCAGCCGCGCCGTTGGACGCAGGCGCCCTCTCGCCTTTTCGCGCGCGCGCCCAGACCGATTCAAGCCACGCGAGCAGTTGATTCGGTTTGCGAATGTTTTCGACGCGGGCCAGCATGATCAGACCAAGGATGACCGCGACGAAGTTGCCCGACCAGACGCCGATGAAGGGCGATATTCGGCCCTGTGCGGCAAGATGATCCCCCGATACGAACACGAAGTAGTAGCCGCCTACCAGGATCAGCGTCAGGATCAGGCCGCCAGCTCGGCCGCCCCGCCGCGGACGCACACCCATGGGCACTCCCAACAGCGCGAAGACCAGGCATGCGGCGGGAAACGCAATGCGCCTCTGAAACTCGACGCGCGAGGCGCGCCATCCCGGCCCCTGGTCGTGCAGAAGGGCGCTGACGGGTTGCTCGGCGACCGAGAGTGCACTATCTTTCGTGGGCAAGGTTGCGCCAGAGATATCGATGGGAATGTCTGTTTCGCCGAACGTCGTGACGTTATATTGGTCCGGAGTGCTCTGGTCGTATTCGTGAGTGCTTCCCTTGCCAAGGTGGAGATCGATCTCGTGCTGGGCGGAATTGCTGATGATCTGGGCTTCTGCCGCAATCGTCACCTCGGACTGCTGGGAATGGTCCCCGGGCTGTGAAGTAAAACCCGAAGTTGCGCCCGCCGAGGATGCCAGGAATACTCCCTGCCAGTGAGTCGCAGCCGCTGCAACGTCTTGCACGTATAATATGAACTTCGGAAAGCGCTCGTCAAACACGCGCGGTTGCACAGCGAACGGCGCCTGAGAGGAGAGAAGCTGCTGTTCCAGGCGGGCGACGGTCCGCAGAGCGAGTGGACTGAGCCAGAAAGTGGTCAGCAGGGTCCCGCCGGTTGCGACCAGTGCGACCACGCCAATCGGCAACAGCAAGCGCCGAAGGCTGATCCCGGAAGCATGCAGCGCCACGATCTCGCTGTCCGCGGAAAGTCGCCCGAGGCCTA
>Ga0209624_10003401_pt1 | contig 11297 bp, 9 predicted proteins | sample JacPinW_OM2H0_O1_FD_188565 | JGI IMG/M metagenome (GOLD analysis project Ga0209624, IMG submission 188565) | Forest soil microbial communities from Algoma, Ontario, Canada - Jack Pine, Ontario site 1_JW_OM2H0_O1 (SPAdes) (version 2) | ecosystem: Environmental > Terrestrial > Soil > Boreal... | reverse complement strand
GCTCCCGCAGGTCCAAAGAATAAGCTCGCGCCATCCCCGCTGGCCTCCAAACCCAGCCAGCAGGTTGAATCTGACTCGCGCCCTCTTGGGAATCCCCTTCGATTCAGTCAAAGCAGATCGCGCTCTAGACGTCAAAGCCTACACCGCTCTTCGCTGCGCGTTCATATTTGCGCGCGGCAGTCGTCACGGCCATCGCTGTGACGGCGAGTGGTCCAGCCGGTGGTTCGGTCACCACGCCGGCCGCGTCGGATTCGCCGACGAGGAGCGCCTGAAGCCAGTTGCTGATCGCCACGTTCGGCAGAGGAACGCCGGCCCGCGTGGCGAGACGAGCGGCCGAGAGTTGGGCCACGAGGCTGTAGGCCCTGATGAGAAGCTCAGCCATCTCGTCAAGGCCCTTGCGGGCTGTCGTCGGCTCGATGGCCATCCGGCCGGCCGAGTCGGAAAGCGCGGCCATGGCCTCGATCACGTTCTTGCGCGCCAGGCGATAGTCATGCTCGCTGACGTCGCTTCTCAGCGCTGCGTCGGCAAAGGCGGCAAGCTGGGCCTGAAGGCGGCTCGCCAATTGCGGCGCCTCGAAAAACTCCCATCGCGGCCAGAAATAGTTGAAGAGATGCGCGATCGCGGCGCCAACAAGCGTATCGGCAAGGCGCACGAGGATGGGCGCCGAGACCCATGGCTGCACGAGATGCAACGTCACCAGAGCCATCACTGAAGCGCCGGTGGACGAGATGCGGTAGTTGAGCCGCGCAAAGCTGTGGGTTACGGCGACCGCCAAGCCCTGGATTCCGACCAGCGCGGTAATGGGCAAATACGCCACTGAGGCCGCCGCTAGCACGCACCCAATCAGCGTGCCAATGACGCGGTCGTCGCGCCGCTGCCGCGTCAGGCCATATCCCGCTCGCATCACCACGGCGATGGTGAGCAGAACCCAGTTGCCATGCCGGTCGTCGCCGAGCGATTGCGCGACCAGCGCGCCGGCCATCATCGCCAGCGCCAGGCGCACCGCGAAACGCAGCACCGGCGACTCTGGGCTGAGATGCGCAGCAAGCGCGCTGGGCGCGTAATTCCGCCTCGGAATGAAGGCGGCGAGGTTGACGTCGCCGATCGCGGCTCGGGCGGTCGCGTCGTTCGACAGGGATTGCTCCAGTCGCCGGACGTGGCCGAGCGACAAAACGAGCCGCCAGGTCGCCGCGTCGATCGCCGCGCGCGCTTTCGGGTCCATCGACTTGGCTTCGACCTGAGCTGCTTCACGCTTAAGGGCGTCGATCGCGAGCTGATGGTCAGGCGGCAGTGTGGGATGGCCGGTCGCCAAAAGCTCCAGGCTCAAGTGCCTGAGATCAAGAGAACCAACACGCAATGCGTCCCCGATCCGCGCGAGAACCGCCGCGGCCCCAAGCGTCGTCCGGATGAGTTCGACGTCGCACTGAGCGGCGATAAGAGCATCGAGCGCGTCGAGCAGGATGCCGATCGAGGCCGAGAGCCGCATCCGCTCGCCCGTTTTTCCCGGCCGTTCAAGCAAAAGTGCGCGAGCCGACTGCAATTGGTCCGCGAGCGCCGACTGTTGGCGGATCGTTGAGCCATACGCCGCCGCAAGATCCTGGTCGGGATCAAATATGCTGGCGACCGCGCGCAGGTAGATCGAGAATTCGCGGATCGTTTCGCTTGCGACCATCCGGCGGGCGCTGGGATCGGTGAAAACGGTCGCCAAGAGCGCAATGGCGATATAGGCGAGGCCGCCCCCGAAAAGCAGCAGCTCAGTGTGAACCGCGGCCGGGTAAGTCTCGCGCGGGAACCCCAGAATGAAGACCATCGGGATGATGGCCTGCATGCCGACCGCCACCGCCCATCGCCCGAGCCCGGTAACGAGACCGCCGACAAAGCTGATAACGCCGATCATGAGGATCGTGGTGGGCAGCCACGGCAGCGCAAGTTGGATCGCGACAGTCGAGAGCATCGCCAGCGCGAAGCCGAAGATCAGCGTCCGCGCTTTTTCGCGCCACGGCGCGGGCAGATCGGAGATGCTGGCCGATATTGCGCCGAGCGTCGCCGGTTGGCCGGCGGCGAAGCCGAAAATCGTCGAGGCGACGAGGGCAACCGCGACGACGCCAAGGCCGACGCTTGCGCCATTGATAATGTGCTGGCCGACGAAAAGCCGCGTGAGATTTTGGGGGCGCGGCCAGCGCGGCATGAGGGCCCGGCAGAGTTCTAGGCGGCCGACTCGCTCTGTTTCAATGAATCGATCGCGCGCGCCGCGATCGCATTAAGGCCGGGATGGCCTTCATCGGCGAAGGCGATGATCTCGCGGATCATCTTTGGTGTCCAGTAAAGACGCAGATGCGAGGCGGCGCCCTCGGTCGCTTCCCGCTCGGGCATGGAAGCGTAGAAGTCGCCAATCTGATTGGCCATGCGTACAAGTCTGTCGAGCTTGCCCGTTGTCAAGCGGCCAATCCTCCGCTCGCATCGCTCTTCCGGCTATCGAAGCACAAAGCCTGGTCGGAGCGGGCGACGGCAATCAGGCGAATGCCGAAACGCTGGGCACGCTCCAACGCTAGTGAGGTCGGCGCCGAAACCGAGACCAGCGTCCCCGCGCCAAAGATCGCGACCTTAGCCACCATTTCGAATGAACAGCGGCTGGTGATGATAAAAAAACCGCTGTCCGGCGCCACGCCGGCGCGCGCAAGCGCGCCAATCGTCTTGTCGAGCGCATTGTGCCGCCCGACATCCTCGCGCGACAGAACGATTTCTCCGTCTCGCCCGCACCACGCCGCGGCGTGAACGGCGCGTGTCGCCTGATTGAGGGGCTGCCGCGTCTCAAGTGCGGTGAGGCCCGCGCGAATTGCCTCTGGCGCGATCGGAGCTTGCGTTTGGAGCGGGGGACGGGGCGACGGCATCTGCGAGAAATCTTCGATGCCGCAGAGGCCGCAACCGGTCCTCCCGCTCATCGCCCGGCCACGCGCGAGATGCGCCTGCAACCGCTCGCCGGAAAGCGCGATCTCGAGCTTCCAACCTTCCTCGACATCATCGACCTCAACGCCGCGAATATCGTCGAGACTATTGGCTATCTGCTCGGTGAGAACAAAGCCGGTGGCAAAATCTTCCAGGTCCCTCGGGGTCGCCATCATGACGGCGAAGGGTGCACCGCCTATGACGATCTGAACCGGCGCCTCGACGGCGACCGCTCGCGTGATCTCTGGCCCACTCGCGCCAGAATCGTAAGAAAAGGCTCGAGCTGGAACGTCAATCGAGCCAGGGCCGTCACGCAGCCGCATCAGCCAAAGCTTTCTCGGTCCGACGCAACGAGACCCCCTCTTCCCGATCGCGAACTTGCCAGTCGGAGAAATGGTTGGTCCGCCGCACTTGCACGGCCGTCACCTTATACTCAGGGCAGTTGGTCGCCCAATCCGAGTACTCGGTTGTCACCACGTTCGCGCCGGTCTCCGCATGGTGGAAGGTGGTGTAGACGACCCCCGGCTGCACGCGCTCGGTGATCTTCGCGTGCAGGGAAATCTCGCCGGTCCGGCTCTTCAGCGCCACAAGATCGCCGTCGCGCACGCCACGCTGCTCGGCGTCGAACGGATGAATCTCGAGCACGTCCTCGCTGTGCCAGGCGGCGCTCGCGGTGCGTCGGGTCTGAGCGCCGACATTGTATTGCGACAAGATACGGCCGGTCGTCAGCAGAAGCGGGAAGCGCGGTCCGACGCGCTCCTCGGTGGCGACGAACTCGGTCAGCATGAACTGGCCCTTGCCGCGCACGAAGTGGTCGACGTGCATGACAGGCGTGCCGGTCGGCGCCGCATCGTTGCACGGCCACTGGATCGAGCCGAGCTCATCAAGCCTGGCATACGACACGCCCTTGAAGGTCGGCGTCGTGGCTGCGACTTCATCCATGATCTCACTCGGATGGGTGTAGCTCATCGGCACGCCGACGGCGTTGGCGAGCGCCATCGTTGCTTCCCAGTCGGCCATACCGGCGAGCGGCGGAATCGCCCGGCGTACGCGATTGATGCGGCGCTCGGCATTAATAAACGTGCCGTCCTTTTCCAGAAACGAAGCGCCCGGCAGAAACACGTGAGCGTAGCGCGCGGTCTCGTTGAGAAAGAGATCTTGCACGACGACGCAGTCCATCGCGCGCAAGCCGGCCGTGATGTGCTTGGTGTCAGGATCGGACTGGGCGATATCCTCGCCCTGTACATAGAGCCACTTGAACGCACCGTCGATCGCCTCGTCGATCATATTGGGAATACGCAAGCCCGGCTCTTTGCTGAGCGGCACCCCCCACGTGCGCTCGAACATCTCGCGGACGGAGTCGTTAGATACATGCCGGTAGCCTGAAAACTCGTGTGGGAAGGAGCCCATGTCGCATGAGCCCTGCACGTTGTTCTGGCCGCGTAGCGGGTTGACGCCAACGCCCTCGCGGCCGATATTTCCGGTCGCCATGGCGAGGTTGGCGATCGCCATCACCGAGGTCGAACCCTGGCTATGCTCGGTGACGCCAAGCCCGTAATAGATGGCGCCGTTTCCACCCGTGGCGTAGAGACGCGCAGCCGCGCGCAGCTCCTGCGGATCGATGCCGCTGGCTTCCGCCGTCGCCTCAGGCGAATGACGCGGATCGGCGACGAAGCGCGCCCACGACTCGAAGTTGGCGAGGTCGCAGCGTTCGCGAACGAACGCCTCATTCACCAAGCCCTCGGCGACGATGACATGCGCCAAGGCATTCAGGATGGCGACGTTGGTTCCGGGCTTCAGCGCAAGATGATAGTCGGCCTTGATGTGCGTGCCCTTAACCAGATCGATGCGGCGGGGATCGATGACGATGAGACGCGCGCCCGCGCGCAGACGCTTCTTGAGGCGAGACCCAAAAACCGGATGCGCGTCAGTCGGATTGGCGCCGATGACGACCACGACATCCGTTTTATCCACCGACTTGAAATCCTGCGTACCCGCAGAGGTGCCGAAGGTCTTCGAGAGGCCGAAGCCGGTCGGCGAGTGGCAAACCCGTGCGCAAGTGTCGATATTGTTGTTGCCGAATCCTGCGCGAACCATCTTCTGAACCAGGAACACTTCCTCGTTGGTGCAGCGTGAAGAACTGATCGCGCCGACCGAGTCGCGCCCGTACTGCGCCTGGATGCGGCGAAATTCATTGGCCGCATAAGCGATTGCGTCGTCCCAGGAGACTTCGCGCCACGGATCCTCGATCCGCTCGCGGATCATCGGCTTGAGAATGCGGTCCTTATGCGTGGCGTAGCCGTAGGCGAACCGGCCCTTCACACAGGAATGCCCTTCGTTCGCCTTGCCCGCCTTGTAAGGGACCATGCGGAGGACTTCGTCACCCTTGAGCTCCGCCTTGAAAGTGCACCCGACGCCGCAATAGGCGCAGGTCGTCACGACCGTGCGCTCGGGCGTCCCCTTCTCGATGACCAGCTTCTCGTTGAGCGTAGCCGTAGGGCACGCCTGCACGCAGGCGCCGCAGGACACGCATTCGGACGACAGGAAATCGACGCCGCCCGTGCCCACCTTCGAGTCGAAGCCACGGCCGAGAATGGTCAGCGCGAATGTGCCTTGAACCTCTTCGCACGCGCGCACGCAGCGCGAGCAGACGATGCACTTTGACGACTCGAAGGTGAAGTAGGGGTTGGAGGCGTCGGTCGGCGCCTTCAAATGGTTCGCGCCGTCATATCCATAACGGACGTCGCGCAGGCCGACGTTCCCCGCCTGGGCCTGCAACTCGCAGTCGTTGTTCGCGCTGCATGTGAGGCAGTCCAGCGGATGGTCGGAAATGTAGAGCTCCATCACGCCCCGGCGCAGGCGCTCCAGGCGCGGCGTCTTGGTGAGGACAATCATTCCCGCTTCGACCGGCGTCGTGCACGAGGCGGGCGTGCCCCTTCGCCCTTCGATTTCGATCAGGCACAGACGGCAGGAGCCGAAGGCCTCGACACTGTCCGTCGCGCAGAGTTTCGGGATCGGATTGTCGATCATCGCGGCGGCGGCCATCACCGACGTGCCCGGAGGCACGCTGACCTTGCGGCCGTCTATGGTCAACGTGACCGTCGCCTCGCCGGTGCGAATTGGCGTGCCGGTGTCCAGTTCCTGCAACAGCGCCATGGTCGTCTCCTACTCCGCCGCGACGCGCGTCGGCGCCTTGGCGAAATCCTCGCTGAAATGATTGAGCGCGCTAAGCACCGGCATCGGAGCAAGCCCGCCGAGAGCGCAAAGCGAGCCGTCCGTCATCACCTCGCAAAGATCGCGCAAGAGTTGAACGTTCTTTGGGCGGTCCTGGCCGGCGATGATCTTGTCGACGGTCTCGACCCCGCGGATCGAACCGATCCGGCACGGCGTGCATTTGCCGCAGCTTTCCTTGGCGCAGAACTCCATGGCGAAGCGAGCCTGGCGCGCCATGTCGACGCTGTCGTCGAAGACCACCACACCGCCATGGCCCAGCATACCGCCAGCGGCAGCCATCGACTCATAGTCGAGTGGCGTATCAAGGAGCGAATCTGGAAGATAAGCGCCGAGCGGGCCGCCGACCTGAATCGCGCGGATCGGCCGCCCGGTGTGCGTGCCGCCACCAAACCCCTCGACGAGTTCGCGCAAAGTCGCGCCGAAAGCGAGTTCCACGAGGCCGCCGTAGCGAATGTTGCCTGCAAGCTGGAACGGCTGGGATCCGAGCGACCGTCCGACGCCATAGGCGGCATAGGCCTTCGCGCCGTGCTCAAGAATCCAGGGGGTGGAGGCGAAGCTCAGCACATTGTTGATGACTGTCGGCTTGCCGAAGAGGCCTGAAATCGCTGGCAGAGGCGGCTTCACCCGGATTTGCCCGCGCTTTCCCTCCAGGCTTTCCAGAAGGGATGTTTCTTCGCCGCAGATATAGGCGCCAGCCCCAAGTCTGGCCTCGAGATCAAACGCTTTGCCTGATCCGAGCACGCTCGCGCCGAGCAGCCCGCCAGCGCGCGCCCGTTCTATCGCCCGCTGAAAGGTAGCAAAGGCATGCGGATATTCGGAGCGAATATAGACACAACCCTTAGTCGCGCCGACGGAGACGCCTGCGATCGCCATGCCTTCGATCAGCAGGAAGGGGTCGCCTTCCATCAGCATGCGGTCGGCGAACGTGCCGCTGTCGCCCTCGTCGGCGTTGCAGACTACGTACTTTTGATCGGCCTCGACGCCGGCGGTCGTGCGCCATTTGATGCCGGTCGGAAAGCCGGCGCCGCCTCGCCCGCGTAAGCCAGAGGCCAGAACTTCATCGATGGTCGTCTTGGGGCCGAGCGCCAAAGCGCGCTCTAAGCCCCCAAGGCCGCCATGGCGACGATAGTCATCAAGCGACAGGGGATCAGTCAGACCGCAGCGGGCGAAGATGAGACGTTGCTGTTTTGCGAGATAGGGAATGTCGTCAACGCGGCCCAGCGCCTTGGAATGAGCGCCGCCGCCCAAGAAGTCCGCATCGAACAATTGAGCCGTCTCGCCCGCTACGATCGGCCCGTAGCCGACGCGGCCCGCAGCGGTCTCGACCTCAACGAGCGGCTCAAGCCAGAAGAGGCCGCGCGATCCTGTGCGCACAAGCTCAATGTCGAGGCCACGGCGGCGCGCCTCGTCGCGAATTGCGTCTGCGACCAGGTCTGCGCCGACGGAGAGCGCCGACGAATCTGAGGATATGAAGACGCGGGCGCTCATTGCACTTTACCTTGCGCCGCCGCGACGATCGCGTCGATCCGATCGCGATCGAGGCGGGCCACCGGCGCCCCGTCAAGCAAGGCAGCGGGTGAAAGAGCGCAGTTGCCAAGGCAGTAAACCGTTTCGACGTGCAGTCCGGAGGGGTTGTCGCCGTCGTCGACCTTGATCCCATGACGAAGCTCAAGGTGCGAAACGAGGTCCTCGCATCCCATGGACTGACAGGATTCGGCGCGGCAAAGCTTGAGTGCGTGGCCATCGACCGGAGCGCGACGAAAATCGTGATAGAAGCTGACCACGCCCAGCGTTTCGGCGCGCGAGATGTTCAGCGCGTCGGCTATCAGGGGAATCGCGGCGGCGTCGATGTAGCCAAAGTGCTCCTGCAGATCGTGCAGGATCGGCAACGTGGCTCCTGGCGTGTCACGCTTCCGGTCGATTAACGCTTGCGCCACAGAGAGATCAAAGGCCATTCGGCCGGACAAAACATCCTCCCACGATCCTATAATAAATGCGCTCGAGGCGGCTTGGGTTCAAATCGAACCTTTGGAACATATAATAGGAAACTCCTATCGATCCCCTAGGTTCTCGTTGGGACGGTTCGGGGGCTGGATCAGCGCCGCGATATTCTCGGGCAATTGCATCGCGAACAGGTTGCGGGCGAGCGGCGACGGCGGTTCGCGATCGCTCATCACCAGGCCGATGGTGCGTTGCGCGATCGGTTCGACCAACTCGATCGCCCGAGTGCCCTCCGGCACCCCGAAGAAACGCAAGAGCTGGCGCGGCACGATCGCCGACCACTGGCCCGCGCTCACATGTGAGACAAGATTGAAGATCGAATTGGTCTCGACCGCCGGGACGGGCTTCGCCCCAACGGAGCGAAAGACACCGTCGATGATCCGCCGATTCTGCATGTCGGGCGTCAGCAGGCATAAGGGCGTATTCGCCGCTTCGCGCCAAGCGACCTGCGCTCGGCCGGCGAGCGGGCCGCTCGCCGGCGTAAGAAAGAGATATTCCTCGACGCAGACCGGTTTGGCCTTAACGTGCGCCATCGGCTCGGCGTCAAGATAAGTGAGGCCGACGTCAAGTTCGAACTCTTCGATCCCGCGATCAATTTCCTGGCTGTTCATGGAAATGACTGCGACGGTCACGCCGGGAAAGCGCGCGTAGAAGGGACCCGTCAACTGAGACACCAGCGGCAGCGCGGTCGGGATGACGCCGATCCGAAGTCGTCCGGTCAGGCCCTTGTCGATCTCCGCAAGCCCGCGCCGAAGGTTTTCCACCTCGGCCAGAATCCGGTGGGCGTGTTCCAGTGCGACTTGCCCCTGCGGCGTCAGGCCCACATATCGGTGCCCGCGCTCGACGATCGGCGCCCCAAGATCGTCCTCGAGCAGGCGGATGGCGGCCGAAAGGGTTGGCTGCGACACGTGGCAGGCGTCTGCGGCGCGGCCAAAATGCTTTTCGCGCGCAAGCGCCACGAGATATTCGAGTTGACGGAGGACCATGACGCCCTCTCCAGGCGCTTGTCGTGGCGCCCTGTTCAAGCCAGGTCAATAGCAGGTTCCTATCGGATTGGCCCTCCGTCCGGAGATCGCCCAATTTCGCATTTAGGAGTCCAACTCCGAATGGAGGTCCGATGCCGGAAGCTGAAGCCGACAAGGCGCCGCGATCGAGAGCGTTCGCGATCCGCCTTGTCGCGATTCTCGTCGCGATCGCCATGGTTGGCTTTGCGGCGTTCATGCTCACAAGCCCCTCAGAGAGGTCGCGCGGGGCTCTGATCGGCGGAGCCTTCGCTCTCGAAGACGGGGCCGGGAAGACGGTGAGCGATCAGACGCTGCGAGGACGACCGTTCCTGGTCTATTTCGGATACACCCACTGCCCCGACGTCTGTCCGACCGAGCTTGCGCGGATTTCGGACATTCTGGGCAAGATGGGAGACAAGTCTATTCCAACGCTGTTCATCACCGTCGATCCGGAGCGCGACACCCCAAAAGTGATGCAGGACTATGTCAGCAGCTTCAATCCCGCCGTGATCGGGCTTTCCGGAAGCCCCCAGGCGGTGGAAGCAACCGAGAAGACTTTTCGGGTGTTCGCCCGCAAGGGTCAAAAGCAGCCCGACGGCGACTATTCGATGGACCACAGTTCGATCGTCTATCTGATGGACAAGAACGGCGCCTTCGTTGAAGCCTTCAACGTCGAGCGCTCGCCTGACGAGGCGGCGAAGGACCTCGAGAAGTATCTATGAGTTCGGGCGCCATTGTCTGACGAAGCGGCTCTTGCTAGAGCCAACGAGAAACCGGGGAGACGCCCTTGGGGCGACCCCGTTGCCCGGGCGACATCACGGATAAGCAGAAAGTCTGAACGAGATGGAGAAGTTTACGACATTGACGGGAGTCGCAGCGCCGCTGCCGATCGACAACATCGACACGGACATGATCATTCCCAAGCAATATCTCAAGACGATCAAGCGCACCGGGCTCGGCGCGGGCCTGTTCGCGGAGATGCGCTTTCGCGAGGACGGATCCGAGAACCCCGACTTCGTCCTCAACAAGCCGGCTTACCGAAAGGCGACCATCATCGTCGCGGGCGACAATTTTGGCTGCGGTTCGTCACGTGAGCACGCGCCCTGGGCGCTCCTCGACTTCGGCGTCCGTTGCGTCATCGCAACCGACTTCGCGGACATCTTCTATAACAATTGCTTCAAGAACGGCGTCCTGCCGATCAGGGTCTCGTCCGAAGATCTCGCCAAGCTCCAGGACGACGCCGAGCGCGGCGCGAACGCGACGCTGACCGTCGATCTGCCGGCGCAGGAGATCCGTGGCCCCGACGGCGGGGTCGTCAAGTTTGAGATTGAACCCTTCCGCAAGCAGTGCCTCATCGAAGGGCTCGACGACATTGGTCTCACCCTGGTCGAGACGTCGGCGATCGAAGCGCATGAACAGAAGACCGCCGCCACCCACCCCTGGCGGTGATCGCTCTCGGGGGCGCGGCGCCGATGGTTGGGTAACTCCCAATCCTCCCTCGGGCCTCGTTCTGAGGAGCGCCGAAGGCGCGTCTCGAAGAACGCTCCAACGCGCACGATCGGCGCCGCCTTCTGGATCACCCTTCGACACGCTCGCTTTGCGAGCGGCTCAGGATGAGGCCGTTGGGTAGGTCAAGCATCCTGAAGTCCCCACCTGGGCAGTTACACGGTCGGAGCCGGCGTGGCTTCGTCTCGGCGGCGGGCCGCGGAGGTTGGTCGGGCGGCTCAAGTTTGGGTTTTCTTGGCTCCTAGGCGTTTCAGTTTGAAGACCCCCGCTTTTGAGGGTTGGATTCTCTTGGATTTCCTTGGATTCTCTCGTCCGAATCGAGCCTTTTCAATGGGTTACACGGCTTGAAGCGGGAACAATTTTTTCCTCGCGCTTTGTCCGTGGCGTCAGCAGCGCCGGAACGGCGGCCACGGTCGGGGCCATGCGGAGGAGCCGGATTGCTCATGAGGCAAGCCTAGCTTAATTTCTGATTTTCTGCAAGAGATTTTCGTTTCCTTGTCGGTAGCAGACGATATGTCCGGTTTAGGTAGCGCACGATCTGTCCGGTAAGTCCGGCCCCTTTTGGAGGGGTTGGATGCGCCGGACGGAAGCCCTTCAGGGGGTGCG
>Ga0209624_10003399_pt1 | contig 11306 bp, 10 predicted proteins | sample JacPinW_OM2H0_O1_FD_188565 | JGI IMG/M metagenome (GOLD analysis project Ga0209624, IMG submission 188565) | Forest soil microbial communities from Algoma, Ontario, Canada - Jack Pine, Ontario site 1_JW_OM2H0_O1 (SPAdes) (version 2) | ecosystem: Environmental > Terrestrial > Soil > Boreal... | reverse complement strand
AGTTAGGCGCGGGCACTTTTTTGATCTCGCCGCCTTCGCTTAGGAGTAGGCCATAAGGACGAGGCGTGTCGAAATGCGATTGGCGATGCTTGCTGCCCTGATGGGATTGTTCGGCTTCGGTGGGCCGGCGTTGGCGCTCGACAAGGTGAAGTTCGGCACCAATTGGCTGGCCGATCCGACGGCGGGCGGCTTCTTTCAGGCGGCAGCCGACGGCACTTACGCCCGATATGGACTCGACGTCACCATCATTCCAGGCGGCCCGCAGGCCAACGGGGCGCTGCTGCTGCTCTATGGCAAGCTCGAATTTTACATGGGCAGCGACATGATCGGGAGTTTCCTCGCAGCCGAGGCGAAGGTTCCACTCATCGCCGTTGCCGCCGACTTCCAGAAGAGTCCGCAAGCTCTCATGTCGCATCCTGGCGTCGGGATGGACAAGTGGGAGGACCTGCCCAGGGCCAAGCCGGTCTATCTCGGCGCTGCCGCGATCACCACATTCTACGCCTGGCTCAAGCTCGAGTATGGCTTCAAGGACGAGAACATTCGGCCGTACAATTTCAACTCTGCCCCCTTCATCGCGAACAAGAATTCAATCCAGCAGGGCTACGTCACAGGCGAGCCCTTCGAGATTGAAAGGCAGGGCCATTTCATACCGAACTTGTTCCTGCTCTCCGACTACGGCTATGACACCTACGCGACCTTGATCGTGACGCGCACCGAGATCGTGAAGAAGAAACCCGATCTCGTTCAGCGCTTCGTCGACGCCTCAGCGATCGGCTGGTATCATTATCTCTACGGAGACAATTCCAAAGCTAATGCGCTGATCAAAGCGGACAACCCGGACCTCACCGATGACTACATCGCCTTTTCAATCGCGGAGATGAAGAAGTACGGCATCGTCGACTCCGGCGATGCGCTCAAGCTGGGCATCGGGGCGATGGCCGACGCGCAGTGGAAGGACTTTTTCGACAAAATGGTGTCGATCAGAATGATCGACAAGCGCACCAACTACAAGAGCGCATACACCCTGCAATTCACCAACAAAAAGGCTGGGGTCGATCTCCATCCCCAGTGATTGCTCGCGGGAAACCATTCACGTCGCGCATCCCGATCGTTGTTGGCGTTGTCATCGCACCGATTGACGTACTCACGTTCTGGCGGCCGATCGCGACGATCAGGCTGAGGCCCGTCACGGTAACCGAAGGCTCATCGCTCGTGAAGTCTAATCCGTTGCGCGGCCGCCAGCCGTAACGATTGGCGGGTCGGCGTCGAGAGCGGGATATGGAAATAGCATCGACACCTTGGCCGCCGCCATGTAAACACTCATTACATGAGTTGGCGGAAAGACAAGCCCGGCGAGGCCGATCCGCCGCGCGGCTATCACCACGGCAATTTGCGTGAGGCGCTGATCCGCGCGGCGCTGGAGCTGATCGCGACGAAAGGGACGGCGGGATTTACATTTGCCGAGGCCGCCCGCTTCGCCGGGGTCAGCCCGGCCGCGCCCTATCGGCATTTCCGCGACCGCGATGAGTTGATGGCGAGCGTGGCGCTGCGCGGCTTCGAGCAGTTCGAGGCGGCGTTGTCGCGCGCCTGGGATGGCGGGCGCCCCGACGCCTTCACCGCGTTGGATCGTCTCGGCAAGGCCTATCTCGAATTCGCTCGCGCTGAGCCCGCGTTCTACTCGGCCATGTTCGAAGCAGGCGTTCCGATCGGGGACAATCCTCCGCTGCGGGTCGCCGGTGAACGCGCTTTCGCCGTGCTGCGCAGCGCCGCCGAGGCGATCTGCGCCGCAATGCCGCCCCCGGGGCGTCCGCCGGCCTTGATGGTTGCGCTGCATATCTGGACCATGGCGCATGGCGTCGCGTCGCTATTCGGACGCGCCGACGGCGCGCAACGCGCGCTGCCGATGTCTCCAGCGGAACTCCTGGAGGCGCACGTGCTTGTCTATCTACGCGGGCTCGGGGTCGATGCGGCGCGGCCGTGAGGGCGTCGACTTGCCGACCGGAATTGCGGCGCCAACCCACAAGAGGGACTTGACAGCGGCGCCATCGGCGAAGTAAATGTTCATTACATTTACACGCGAGGATGCCATGCCTATCATTCTTACGGTTTTGGGGTTCCTGTGGTGGTGGCCGATCGGACTGCTGCTTCTCGCCCTCTTTGTCAGCCGGGGAAAGTTCGGCTGTTGGCGCCACCTATCTTACGCTGGAGACGCGCCGATGTTTATCGGGGATCGCGGCCGGGATCGTTGGGAACGCAAGATGACCCGCTTGCAGGAAAAAATGGAAATGGTGCGCGCCAAGGCGGACCGCTTCAGAGGCGCCGGCGATTGGTTCGGTCCGGCGACCAGCGGCAACCACGCTTTCGACGACTATCGCTCCGAGACGCTAAAGCGCCTCGAAGAGGAGCAGCGGGAGTTCAAGGATTTCCTTGCGCGGCTGCGCTTCGCCAGGGATCGCTCCGAGTTCGATCAGTTCATGGCCGAGCGGCGCGGTCGCCCTTTTGAACCGGATTCGCAAGCCGAGCCGCCCGCTCAACCGCGCGGCTGACACTTCCCGGAGCTTCGGCTGCTAGGCTTAGTTCGCATCGGGGCGCCCATTCCCGGAATGGCGCCCCGATTGCGCGTCAAGGCGGCGTGACGGCCCAACGTCGCCGCGGACCAGGCCCCGCCTCGCCTCCGCCCGCCGTTTCTGTATAGTGCCGGCGACCATCCGGAGTCGTTTGTGGCCGCCCCCTTCTCGTATCGTTTCGGCAAGATCGCGCGCCTGAGAGCGCTCGCCGTCCTGCTCGCGCTTGGTCTCGCGGCTTGCGGCCGATATGGGCCGTTGGAGCCTCCGCCCGACCCCAATGCGCCGCCCAAGCCCGCCAATTCCAACTCGGCGAATCCGGCCTCGCTGTCGAAGCCGTCAATCCCCCCGATTGTCCCGCCGAAGCAGCCGTTCTTCCTCGATTTCATGCTGAAATAAGCCGCTCGGATGGACCCCTTCTCCTATCGCAACGGCGCCCTTCACGCCGAGGACGTTGCTTTGGCGACGCTCGCGGACGCCGTCGGAACACCCTTCTATTGCTATTCGAGCGCCGCGATCGAGCGGAGTTTCGAGGCGTTTCGGAGCGCGTTCGCCGGCCAGAACATCGCTATTTCCTACGCGATGAAGGCCAATTCGAACCAGGCGGTGCTGACGACGCTGGCTCAACTCGGCGCAGGCATGGACGTGGTCAGCGACGGGGAGCTGAGGCGAGCCAGGGCGGCGGGCGTTCCGGGGGAGCGCATCATCTTCTCTGGGGTCGGCAAGACGCTGGCCGAGATGAACCTCGGGCTGGACGAGAATATCTATTGCTTCAATGTCGAGTCGGAGCCGGAATTGGAGGCCCTCTCGCGTGCGGCCTCAAGTCGCGGCGCGGTTGCGCCGATCGCCATCCGGGTCAATCCAGATGTCGACGCGCGCACCCACGCGAAAATCGCGACGGGAAAGTCGGAGAACAAGTTCGGCGTGCCGATCTCGCGCGCCCGCGACGTCTACGCCTACGCTCGCACCCTGCCAGGATTGAGCGTCCACGGCGTTGACATGCATATCGGCTCGCAAATCACTGAACTTCAGCCGTTCGATGACGCGTTCGCGTTGCTGGCCGAGTTCGTGCAGGCCTTGAGAGCCGACGGGCATGAGATTCAGCATGTCGATCTCGGCGGCGGCCTCGGCATTCCTTATCGCAAAGACAACAATCCGCCACCTTCGCCGGAGCAATACGCGAAGGTCGTCGCCAAGCGTACGGCGGCGCTGGGCCTCAAGGTGATTCTGGAGCCGGGCCGCGTGATCGTCGGCAACGCCGGCGCGCTGGTCGCTTCGATCATCTATCTCAAGAAGGGCGAGAACAAGCATTTCGTCATCGTCGATGCGGCGATGAACGATCTCGTGCGGCCGACCCTTTACGACGCGCATCATGAGATCCTGTCGGTGAAAGAGGCGGCGCCTGACGCGAATCGGATGCGCAGCGACGTGGTCGGCCCCATCTGCGAAAGCGGCGATTATCTCGCGCTCGATCGCGACCTGCCGGAACTTGGCCCAGGCGATCTCATCGCGGTGATGAGCGCCGGCGCCTATGGCGCCGTGCAGGCCGGAACCTACAATACTCGCCTCCTGGTTCCGGAAGTGCTGGTGAAAGGCGCGGAATATTCTGTTGTGAGACCAAGGCGGACTTATGAGGAATTGATCGGCCTCGACACACTTCCGCCTTGGTTAAAGTGAGGCTTATGACGATCGGAATCGGGGCGCAGCGTGGCCAGCCCGGTGGTCTGAAACTTGCGCCAAGACAATCGCGCACAATCTAACTCGCCAACGACGGATTACGGCATCGCGGTGAAGGACTCGGACAACGCATCAATCGACGGCGGACGGCTCGCAGCGCTCGCGGTCTGGGCGCGACGCGCGCTCCTGGTCGAGCGCGTTTGGCCGCCGCTCGTTTACGCGCTCGCGATCGCCATCCTGTTCCTCGCGGCGTCATGGGCGGGCGCGTGGCAGTTCGCGCCACGCGCCGTTCGCATCGCGGGCGTGATTCTATTCGCGCTCGGCGCCGGAGTCGCCCTTTCGCCGCTCATGCGATTGCGCCGTCCTGCAGCGCGCGACGTGCTCACCCGGCTCGACCGCGACGCGAAGGTGAACCACCGCCCCGCCTCCTCGCTCGCCGACTCTCTCGCCAACGACCATGGCGACCCGGGCACTGAGGCCCTTTGGGCGGCCCATCGGGCGCGGCTCGAGCGCGAAGTCGGCGCCATCCGCGTCTCCCCGCCCTCGCCGGGAATGGCTGAGCGGGACCCCTACGCGCTCCGCTTCGCTGTGGCGATGCTCGCCTTCGCGACTGCGGTCGTGGCCGGACCCGAGATGTACGGCCGCTTCGCCTCCGCTTTCGACTGGCGCAGTGACGAGGCCGTCGCCGCGGCGGCGGTGAGTCGCATCGATGCATGGATCGACCCGCCGCCCTACGCCGGGCTGCCGGCTCTAGTCGTCGATTTCAAGACTGCCGATCCGCAGACGCTGAAGATCCCGGAAGATTCGATTCTCGTGGTGCGCGGTGATCCAAGCCTTGTCGAAACGCGCGTCGAGGGAGCGATAACGCAGTCAGAACAGAAAAACGAAACGCCCGCGAGCACCGCGTCGGGCGAGAAATCCGCAGCCCCCGCGAATGCCCCGCCGGCGAGCGCTGCGGCCGCGAACGCTCCAACCGAGAAGCGGTGGACGGTCCATGGGCCCGGCAAGGTGACGATCTTGCGCGGCGGCCAACCCGCCGCGATCGCCATCCTCGCCGTCACGCCGGCTGGCGTTCCGACGATTGTCTCGACCGAGGACCCGCGCGCCAATCTCACCGGCACGCTGACGCTGGCCTACAAGACTCAGGATCGGTTTGGGCTTGCGAGCGCCAGGGCGGATTTCGGCCGTCCCCACGAAGGCCCCGGTCCCGCCCCGCGTACGCTGGCTCCGCCGCCCCAGGCGGCCCTGCAACTGCCGCCGACCGCCACCGGCGTCGGCGACGGGCACACGACTGTCGATCTCTCCGAACACCCTTGGGCGGGCGCCAAGGTGACGATGACCCTCAACGCGGTCAGCATTTCGGGCAAGACCGGCGAGAGCGCGCCCATCGAAGTGACGCTGCCGCAGCGAATCTTCCACAATCCCCTCGCCCGCGCGCTCGTCGAGCAGCGCCGCAACCTCATCCTCGACCCGGACCAGGCGCCAAAACAGGTCCAAACCGCGCTGACCGGGCTCTCGATCGCGCCGGAATTGTTCGACACCGCGGCCAACATCTATCTCGGTCTTAAGCAGGCCAAGACTTCGCTCGAGCACGCCCGCAGCGACGCTGAACTGCTCGACGTCGCGGCCCTGCTCTGGGCGATGGCGCTACAGCTCGAGAACGGCGACGCCTCGAAAGCCGAGAAAGACCTGCGCGCCGCCGAGCAGGCTCTGCGCGAAGCGTTGAAGCGCGGCGCGAGCGACGAAGAAATCAAGAAGCTGATGCAGCAATTGCGCGAGGCCGCCAATCGCTTCATGAGCGAGATGGCGCGCAACGCGCCGCCCGACAGCAGTCCTGAAGACCAGAACATGCAGGCGCAAGATCTGGACAAAATGATGAACCAGATGGAGGAGGCCGCGCGCAACGGCTCGCGCGAAGACGCTCAAGCCATGCTCGACCAGATGCAGCAAATGTTCGAGAACATGCGCAGCGCGCAGGACGGTCAGGAAAGTCCGGCCGAACGCGAGATGCGCAAGCAGATCGGCGAACTCGAGAAGCTTCTCCGCGACCAGCAGACGTTGCGGGACGATACGTTCCGCAGCGACCAGAAGGATCGCGCGCGCAAGCGGGCGCGGCGCAACCAATCGTCGCCGGAACAGCAGGACTCGCAGAGGCAACCGGACCAGGATGGCTCGAACGCTCCTGACCAGGGCGACAACGATTCCGACCAGGACGACAAGCAGGGCCAGGACCAGGCAGATAAGGGCCAACCGCAGCTCGGGGATCGCCAGCAAGAACTGCGCGACCGCCTCGCCGAATTGCAACGCAAGCTCAAGAGCCTTGGCATGAAGGGCGAGAAGGGCTTCGACGACGCGCAAGGCGACATGAAAGAAGCCGAAGGCGACCTCAAGGGCGGCCAAAGCAAAGGGGACAAGAGCGGACAAGGTGGGCAAGGTGGTAAGGGCGCGGCGGTGGACGCGCAGGGTCGTGCGCTCGAGGCGCTGCGCGACGGCGCCCAGGGGTTGCAAAAGCAGATGGACGGCCAAGGCCAGGGTAAAGGCAAAGGCAAGGGCGGCAAGGGCACGTATGTAGGGCGCAGGGGCCGGCCGGGGGAAATGCCCGGCGACGATCCCCTCGGCCGCGGAGCGGAAGGCGATAAGGGCCGCGAGGACGGGCCGCTCAACCAGTCCGCAGGCGCCGCCGAGCGCGCGCGCCGGGTGATGGAGGAGTTGCGCCGCCGCCTTGCCGACCCCAACCGCGCGGTTGATGAGCGCGACTACCTCGAACGGCTGATGAAGCGGGACTGAGCGCCGCGGGCGGCAGACCACCGGCAGGCGGGCGCTTTTGCGCGCGATCTAGACTTTTCAGGCGCTTAAGCGTCTTTTTCTGTCACTGACGCAATAACGCGGCGGCTCCCCGCGACGTACTTCTCCGATACGGTCCCACAGATTGCGCGGCGGGAAAAGCTGCGCATAATGACAAAAAAATAATGGCCCGTGCGGCCTTGGGGCGGGGAATGCGATGGTCGAGCTCGATGGCGTCGCCTGCGTGGCGGATGTGGCGCGCATGCAAGCGCTCCGTCGCGGAAGCGCGCCAGCCCTTGTATTCGAGGGCCGCGCGATGACCTTTGCGGACGTCGACGCGATGGCCTCGCGCTTCGCCAATGCGCTGATCGCGTCCGGCGTCCGGACACAGGAGCGGATCGCGTATCTCAGCAAGAATAGTGATCATTTCCTGCCCTGCCTGATGGGCGCGTGCAAGGCGCGCGCGGCGTTGGCGCCGTTCAACTTTCGCCTTGCGGCGCCTGAGATCGCCCGCCTGCTCGAGGACAGCGAGGCGAGGATCATGTTCGTCGGTCCGGATGTCGTTGACCTTGCCGACCAGGCGGTCGCATCGCTCGCCTTGAAGCCTCGGATGATCGCGCTCGGCTTCGACCGCGAAGGCTATGTGCGGCATGACGCGTGGATTGAAGGCGCGGATGCGACCGACCCCCGGCTGGCGGCCGATCCCCAGGATGACGTGATCCAGCTCTACACGTCAGGCACGACCGGGCTTCCCAAAGGAGTTCAGCTGACCAACCGCAACTATCTCTCGGTCTTCGAGCTAGCGGCCTGTTCGGGCGAGCTGAATTACGAATCGGGCGACACGGTGCTGGCGGCGATGCCGTTCTTCCATGTCGCCGGCGTCAACGTCGCGCTGATCGCGATGGCGAGCGGCGCGCGTTCGGCGATCCTCAGGGACGCCGCGCCGCATCTCATTCTGGACGTGATTGGAAAGGAGAGAGTCAGTCACGCGTTCCTTGCGCCCGCGCTGATTCAGATGCTGATGCAGGCGCCGGGGATCGGGAGCGCTGACCTCTCCAGCATGACGGTGCTCTCATACGGCGCTTCGCCCATCTCCGAGGATTTGCTCAAGCGCGCAAGCGCGCGCTTTCGCTGCGAGTTCGTTCAGCTCTACGGCATGACCGAGACCTGCGGCGCGGGCACGTTCCTCGTTAGCGTGGATCATGATCCGGGGAAGGGGAAACTCCGATCGTGTGGCTTGGCCTGGCCTGACCTCGAGCTCAAGATCGTCGCCGCCGACGGGGCGGAAGTTCCGCGCGGCGCAGTCGGGGAAGTGGTGATCCGCTCCCCCACCGTCATGAAGGGTTACTGGAACAAGCCCGACGCGACGGCCGCCGCCATTCGCGACGGCTGGATGAGAACCGGCGACGCGGCATACAGGGACGAGGACGGCTATGTCTTCATCTATGACCGGGTGAAGGACATGATTGTGACGGGCGGCGAGAACGTCTATCCGGCCGAAGTGGAGAACGCCCTGTTCGGTCATCCGTCAATCGCCGACGCGGCGGTGATTGGCGTGCCCGACGACATGTGGGGCGAGGTGGTGAAAGCTGTCGTCGTCTTGAAACCCGGAACCCCTTCGGACGCAGCCGACATCATCGCCTGGACGAGGGCGCGAATCGCCAATTTCAAGGCGCCGAAGTCGGTCGATTTCGTCGACGCGATCCCGCGCAACCTCTCGGGAAAGATCCTGAGGCGCGAATTGCGCGAGCCTTATTGGAAAGGGCGCGACCGCAGGGTCAATTGAGCCGCGGGGAGTGGACGCAGGCATTATGCCGCGCTACGCGGAAGCCATGGTCAAGCTGAACGTCATCTATACGCGCACCGGCGACAAGGGCGAGACCGGACTCGGCGACGGCTCGCGGCGGCCGAAGAGCGACGCGCGCGTCGCAGCGATGGGCGACGTTGATGAAACGAATTGCGCCATCGGCCTCGCGCTGCTTGCGGTGCGCCATGCGAGCGACGCGGCCGATCTCGCGATCGAGCCGGTGCTGACGCGCATCCAGAACGATCTGTTCGATCTCGGCGCAGACCTCTGCCTACCACGCCAAGCGCACGAAAAGCCAGGCGCTGTCCTGCGTGTCGCGCCGTCTCAGGTTCAAGCGCTCGAGCATGCCATCGACGCGCTCAACGCGAAGCTCCATCCGCTGCGCTCGTTCGTGCTGCCGGGCGGCGCGGCGGCCGCCGCCGCGCTGCATCAGGCGCGTGCAATTTGCCGAAGGGCGGAGCGGGTCATGGTCGCGCTGGCGGCGATCGAGGGCGAGGAGGTCGGCGAGGCGGCGCTGGCCTATATCAATCGCCTCAGCGATTATCTGTTCGTCGCCGCGCGCGTCGCCAACGACTTCGGCATGTCGGACGTGCTGTGGAGCCCCGGCGCCAATCAGACCGAAAGCCAGGATCAGACCGAAGACGATGAGTGATGCCCAAGGACTTGTAACCGCAATCGGCGTCATCAGCGGCACGTCGATGGACGGCATCGACGTTGCGCTGATCGAAAGCGACGGCGAGGCTGAGCTCAAGACCGGGCCCTCGGCGACCTTCCCCTACCCGCTGGCGGTCGCGCAGCGTCTGCGCGCGGTGGTCGCCGACTTGAGCGAAGCCCAGGCGCCGCAGCTCGAGCTCGAGGGCCTAGTGACAGACGCCCATGTCGCGGCGGTCGAGGCGTTTTTCGATCGGTTCTCGGTTCCCCGCGAGCGCGTCGCAGTTGTCGGCCTGCACGGCCAGACCATTCTGCATCGGCCGCGCGCAAGCCTCACGCGCCAGCTCTGCGACGGCGCGCGCGCCGCGGCGGCGCTCAAGATCGACGTCGTCTCCGACTTTCGTTCGGCCGACGTCGCGGCTGGCGGCGAAGGGGCGCCGCTCGCACCCGTCTATCACGCGGCGATGGCCGCGGGGCTCGAGCGGCCGCTGATGATCCTCAACTGGGGCGGGGTCGGCAACGTCACCTATCTGGGCGCGAAAGGAGAGATCATCGCCTTCGACACCGGCCCTGCCAACGCGCTGCTCGACGATTTTCTCATTGCGAGGCGCGGGCTCGCCTTCGACAAGGATGGCGCGCTAGGCGCAAGCGGGCGCGTCGACCCCGCCGCCCTCGCCACCTTGATGAGCGATTCCTTTTTCGAACGCCCCGCGCCCAAGTCGCTTGACCGCAATCACTTCAACGCCGCCGCGGCCTGCGTCGCGCGCCTGAGCGATGCGGATGGCGCGGCGACGCTTAGCGCCTTTACTGTCGAGTCGACTGCGGCTGCGCTGAAGCACGTCCCGCAGCCGCCAGCGCGCTGGTTGGTCGGCGGCGGCGGGCGGCGAAACCCGAGCCTGATGCTGCGGCTTAGCCAACGGCTGCAAGTGAAGGTCGAGCCGGTCGAGGCGATTGGCTTCGACGGCGACAGCGTCGAAGCGCAATGTTTCGCTTATTGCGCTTTGCGTTCGCGGCGCGGCCTGCCGATCTCCTTTCCGACCACCACGGGCGTTCCGAAGCCGATGATCGGCGGCGTCTTCTGGCCACGAACATGAAAAGGGCCCCGCTTGCGCGAGGCCCTTTTTTGAAGTGCGATGGCGCGCTTCCTTAGCAGACGTTCACGTTCTGCTGGCCGAGGAAGTTGCCATAAGCGTCGTAAGTGGGCCGAACCTGCCAGCAGCCTTGTCCCCCGTACCCATAGCCGTCATACCCATAGCCGCCCCAATAGGGGGCGCTGGCGGCGATAGCTGCGCCGGTCAGCACGCCCGCCGCGATCGCCGGGCCCCACCAGCCGCCGTACCAGACGCCGCCGCGCCAATAGCCTGGATGCCAGCTCCGGCCGCCCGCCCAGCCGCCGCCGTGCCAACCGCCCCAGCCGCCGTGAAAGCCGCCGCCATGAAAGCCGCCGCCGTGCCACCCACCCCAGCCGCCGGCCGACGCCGGCGCTGCCGGCAAAACGATGGCCGCCGCCATCGCCAGCGACGCCAACCCGGCGACAATCGTCTTCGAAATCCTGGTCATCATAGCCTCCACGTGGACCGACGGCTGAGCCGCCCGATCAACTCTGTCGACCGCCGGCGGCAAACGCCTTAGCCGCGGCGTGCTTCCTAAACTTGAAGTAGAATTCCGGCGGCGGTTTGACGGCTCCGCGTCATTTGGGCGCCGCAGCGGTGTTTGTTTCTAAGTCACAGCCTAGAGGGCCGTTCACAAACAAGTGTTCGCAATAAAAGCTGAACAAACATTCAGGTTGGTTCGCTCAAAAATTTACGGCTTTCGACGCCTCT
>Ga0209624_10003398_pt1 | contig 11307 bp, 9 predicted proteins | sample JacPinW_OM2H0_O1_FD_188565 | JGI IMG/M metagenome (GOLD analysis project Ga0209624, IMG submission 188565) | Forest soil microbial communities from Algoma, Ontario, Canada - Jack Pine, Ontario site 1_JW_OM2H0_O1 (SPAdes) (version 2) | ecosystem: Environmental > Terrestrial > Soil > Boreal... | reverse complement strand
CCAATTGCAATCCCTGGGAGCAAAATTCATCACCACCGACCAGGCGCTGGAACTACTCAAACCTCAGACCTACGGAAACCGGACTTCCAAACTGTAAATCTCCTGCGTGCTCCGGTCCCGCATCAGCAGCGGCGAGTCATCCGGCGCCAGCCCCACCCAAAACTCCCACGGATCGAACCCGCGCGGAATATCTTTCAGATTCACCAGTCGCTCCACCTTGCCGTCGGCCAGGCTCACCCGCACCATGTCATCCGCTTTGTCGGAATAATCCTCCGCATAAAGATACTGGCCATCGTGCGACCAGTTCTCGAATCCAAAGCGCGACACCGCCAGCGGCGTCCACGTCTTCTTCTGCAGGTCATACAGCATCAGCTTAGTCGAGTCTGCGGAAAGCGCCGCCACATACCGCCCATCCGGCGAACACCGCGGACTGAAAAGGTTTTCCGATCCCGGCACATCCGACACCTGCGCAGTCTTCAAATCGACGATGTGAATATTAGGCCCGCTCGCGTTCCCGTACTCCAGCCACGGAATCCCCGCGAACACAACCGAATCCCCACCGGGCATCCAGGACGGGTCACCCTGATTATGATCCCCCTGGTTGTGATCCGGCGGAATCACCTCACGCGGCGTCCCGCCCTCCGCCGGAATCACAAATATCTTCCACGGCTTTCCCGGACGCGATGCCATAAACACGATCTGCGTCCCGTCCGGCGACCAGCGCGGGATGTGAGCCTGCATCGGCGCATACGTAAGCTGCGTCCGCGAACTTCCATCCAGCTTGCTCCGCCACAGCGTGAGGTCCGGATGCGCCACATACGTGATCCACTCCCCACTGCGCAAAATGTCCGCCTCGCCCGCCGACACGCCCGGCAGGTAGATGGAGAATTCCTGCGACTTACCCGCCATCCGGATCAAATCGAACCGCCGCTGCTGCCCAATCACAAACAGATTCCTTCCATCCGGACTCGGCGTCGGATTACTGAACATCAGCGGAGCCACAGTCAGTTGTGTCGGTTCACCAGCTTTGCGAAAGAAAGGTCCGCCCTCGCGGAGCGCCCAGATGTTTTCAGCATTGGCGCGCGTCGATTCATAAAGGAAATACTCGCCATTCGGCGTCCAGGTCGCATCCGACTCTTCCGCCGGGCGGTTCCAGTCTGGCAACACCGCATGCAAGTTCTTCCCGTCGGCCGAAACTTCCCATAACGAAGATGTCCGCTGGTTGGTGTCCCGGATGGTGAAGCGCAAGCGCCGCCCATCCGGCGAGAATCGAAGCGCAAACGGGACTCCCGCCACCGTGATCAACTCCCGCGAATCGCTCCCGTCCGCATTGCAGATGTACAAACTGGACTGTCTCGCATACACAATGTGCTGGCCATCCGGAGCCCACGCCGCCGCGTGTGCCAGAATGTTTTCCACCGGCCGCAGCGATCCCGCCGGCACCGGCAGCACCCAAACCGGCCATTCCGTATCCGAACCCTCCGCCATGCCTTTCACCAGTAATTCAGAACGCCGCGGATAGAAATCATAGATGTCCGCGCTCGCCAGCGAGATTGGCACCGGCGCAGTCTCTCCCCCCGCAGCCGAAACCTGCATCAAAACCGAGTGCCCGTTCAAATGTTCAGAAAAGTACAGCCGCGTCCCGTCGGTGACTAGCGAACGCTTCGAAGCCCCGTCATTGGTAATCTGCAGCGACGAAATCACAACGGGCGGCAGCGCCGGCGATCTCAGGAACAGAAGCGCTCCCACCACCGCCGCCACCGCAACCACTCCCGCCACCACCCACTTCGCGAGACTCACCTTAGGTCGAACATCAGCGGAAGTATGAGCCGTAGCGAACAACGCGCGGATTCTCTCTTTCGAATCCGGCGCCGCCGGCCTCACCGCCGATCCCGCGCTCGAACTTTGCCCCGATTCCAATTCCCGGCGCAACCGCTGAAAATCAACCCGCATCTCAGCCGCACTCTGATAGCGCTGCCCCGGATCTTTCTCCAGAGCCTTCCGCACCATGCGTTCCAGTTCCGCGGGCGTCCCGGAATCAAATCGCAGCGGCCACTCTGGCACGCTGTGAATCAGGGAATCGAAAAACGCCGCCGAAGTTTGCCCCTGAAAAGGCAGCGCTCCCGTAGCCATCTCATAGAGCACAACCCCAAACGAAAACAAGTCAGTGCGCGAGTCCAGCGGCCGCCCCAGCGCCTGCTCCGGCGACATATAAGGAACGGTTCCCAGCGCCGATCCCGGACGAGTCAGGTCCTCCGGCGAATGCGTGACGCCCCCGAAAGTGACGCCGCTGACATGCGCTTCGTCATCGACGTTGAGCTTCGCCAACCCAAAATCCAGAATCTTGGCGCTCCCGCGCTTGGTGACAAAAATGTTTGTCGGATTAATATCGCGATGAATGATGCCATGCGTGTGGGCGGCATCCAGTGCATCGGCAATCTCGATTGCGAGTTGCAATAAGGTTCCAATTTCCACCGGCCGCCCCGCAATGCGATGCTTCAGAGGCAGCCCGTCCAGAAACTCCATCGCAATGAAGGCTTCGCCCTGCTGCCCTCCAATGTCATAAACCGTGCAAATGTTAGGGTGATTCAGTGCCGATGCGGCCTGGGCCTCGACTTGAAAACGCGCCAGGGACTGGGGGTTTCGGGCAACTTCGTCAGGCAGAAACTTGAGCGCGACAAAACGGTGCAGCCGTGTGTCTTCCGCTTTGTAGACGACGCCCATCCCGCCGCCGCCGAGCCTTTCCACAATGCGATAGTGCGAGATGGTCCGCCCGATCACTGAGCAGAAATCCTACGTTGCCGACCCGGGCAAGTCAACGAAACGCAGCGGAATGGGCCGAGTCTAATTCAGGTCGGCCTTGCCGCCAGGATTGTAATAAAAGTGGAAACGCAACGCCAGATACTCCCTTCCAAATTCGCTGGGCAAGGGAGGAAACGGATTCGCCGCGATGATCCCAGCCCAAGCCGCGCGATCGAGCATAACGTCCCCTGAAACTTTTACCAGCTTCATACCTGCGACCTTTCCATCTCTGGTGATGGCAAACTCGATGGCAAGGCTGCCCCTCTTCAGCACGGCAGACTCAGGAATTGCCTCGTACCAATTCTCGCGCACGTCGTGTCTGACCCGTTCCAGGTACGGCCCGAAATCTACGCCTTGAGTATCGCTGAGAACCTCAATGCCGTGTCCTTGGGTTCCGTTTATGAGTTCAGTTTCATCTTGGTCCAGATCCACCACGGCAACCCTATTCACCCCGCTACAAGCCAGATACAACTTCCGATCGGGAGTCGCCACCATATTCCGCACCACGCCGCCCCCAGACGGTATCGCCTTCGTACTAAAGCTCTCCGACTTAGGATCGAATCGGACCAAAGTATTAGGCTTCACACCCGACTCGCTATACCAAACCACCCCATCCCCCGTGACTGCGATTCCATAAGGTTCCGACCCGGCTCCGCCCGGCGACATCCATTCCTTCAATAGCATTCCGCTGACCGGATCGAAATGTCCCAGATACCCGCGCGCATAATCGCTGTAGTAAATCGTGCCGTCCGGCGCCAGCGCAATCCGCCGCGGATGCGCCCCGGCCGCCGGTAAAGAGTATTCGCGGATTTTCATCGTGCCCGGGTCAATGCTCCCCAGCTTATTGCTCCCGAACTCGCAAAAGAAAGGAGCCCCGTTCGGCAAGACCACAATCCCGTAAGGCACCGCGTGCGCCGTAGGCACCAGGGTCAGGCTCATCTTGCCCGTCTTCGGATCAAGACGCCCAATGTAGTTAGTCTCTTCGTTGGTAAACCACAAAATGCCATTGTGATCGAACACGGGCGTGTGCGGGTCGATCTTGGTTCCATCCGCGGGTCGATGCTCCGCGATCTCGCCAGTCTTTGGATCCAGCTTGCCAACATAGCCGCCAGAGATCGCGGTAAACCAGATGTTCCCATCCTTGTCGGCAACCAGTCCGTGCGAACCCGAATTTGCGGTCTTCAAAACAAATTCCTTAAATTCTCCAGTCTTCGGATCAAGCCGTCCCAGCTTGTTCGCCCCCTGCCCCGTGTACCAAAGCGCCCCGTCAGGCGCGAGCGCCGGATCATGCGGTCGCGAGTTCGCCGTAGGCACCTCGTACTCCGTGATCTGCACGTTAAGCGCTCCCACAGTTGCAGAACTCACAACTGTGGCAGCCAACATAAACAAGCAAAGTTTACGTAGAGACATAGATGCTCTCCTCGCCAAAAAATTGTAGTCCTTGTATAGGATTCTCACCATCGTGCCCGTTCGGGAATGGAATGTGCATTCGGCCGTTACCGACGGCTATGATATGCCAGCATCACGAAGTCCAGTTCGCACGTCGCGACAGGCCATTCGGGTGGCCAAGGCAGATTAGAACACTGTGACTAAAGCAGGAAGAGTACGCGACAAACGCAGGCGTCCGCCGGGCGCCAGCCTACCCATCCCAGGGCCACGCCGATGGCAGATCCCTCAACCGATGCGTATCGCCATCGCCGTCGCCACTCTATGCGCCCTTGTGCTGATCGCCTACGCCGGCAGCCTCAGCAATGGTTTCGTGTGGGACGATAACCAGCAGATAGTGATGAACCCTGATCTCCAGCCCGGTGCACCCTGGTCGCATTTGTTCTCGTCTGACGTTTGGGGTTACAGGCATCGTGACCAGCCCGGGCACACGAATTATTACCGGCCATTACAAATGGCGTCCTATCGCCTGACGGCGGAGTGGCTCGGACTTCAGTCGCGATCTCTGCACATTCTCAGCGTCCTATTCGCGTTAGCCGCCGTTCTCGCCGCGTTTGTGGTCTATCTGAAATTGACTAGGCGCCTCGCATTTGCATTTCCCGCCGCAGTCCTGTTCGCAGTCCACCCGGTCCACTCCGAAGCCGTGGATTGGATTTCCGCTTTACCGGAGCTTGGATGCGCGACCTTCGTTCTCGTCTCCTTCGGCCTGTTTCTTTCTGTCCGCGGTCCCAGCTCAGACTGGACTGCCCCGTGGCTGGTTTCTCCCCGGCGCTGGCCCTTATTCGGCTTATCCCTGCTGGCCTTCGCTGCAGCCCTGCTGTGGAAGGAAACGGCGATGGTTCTGCCCGTAATCGTCGCAGCCTGCGCGCTTTGCCTTGAACCAGGCCCTTTCAAAGAACGGCTTATCTCTTCCCTAAAGCTTAGCGGGCCTTTCTGGTGTGTGCTGGCTGGCTATCTCGTTTTGCGGTTTCGCATGCTCGGCTCCCTCTCGATGCGCCAGCGAATCTGGGAGCTCACACCCGTTCAGGTCGCCTTAAACGCCTTCCATCTTTTGGCACAGTACTGGTGGAAGCTAATTGTTCCTCTCCATTTGAATGCCTATTATGTGTTCACTCCAGTGCGCTCGTTTGCGGACCCTCGGGCAATCGTCGGCATTCTCTTTGTAGCTCTCGCTTGCGTAGCTGTCTGTTATGCGTTTGGCCGCGCTCCCTTGATGGCGTTTGCGGTTCTGTGGGTGTTCATCACCTTGCTGCCAGTTATGAATATTTATGCTCTCGGCAGAAACGTCTTCGCGGAACGTTATCTCTACCTCCCTTCGGTCGGCTTCTGTCTCCTCGCCGTGGTAATCGCGGCTGCAGCCGCGAAGCGATTGCCGCAGAACGTTCCCAAACCTCTGTTCTCCCTTCTTCTGGTGGCAGTCGCGGTCCTGTTCTCCAGAGAGACTTTCGCCCGGAACTCGGATTGGCACGACGACGCGACGCTGTTCCGTAAGACTCTGGCTGTTTCACCGGATGCGCCTTTTGTGCATTTTATGGTCGCCGCCACAGACAGCGACAGCCACAATCCCGCGGAGTCCGAATCCACCGAAGCGCACTATCTTCAAGCGATTGCCCTGGCGCGGAACGAGAATCCGCCCGACTCGCTTGATCTGGCGCGAAGCTACAAAGGTTTGGCGTCTCTTTATTCCGATCGAGGCGATTACGCTCACGCTCTTCAGGTCCTCCGCCAGTGGCGAGCCATTGTCCCGAACGATCTCCAATTGGATGTCGAGGAAGGTCTCATCCTTTTGAAATCAGGACGCTGGCAGGAAGCCGAGCCGCTGCTGAACCGGGCCTACGCGGCTCACCCCCAGGATGAAGATGGGAACGTTCTCAATGCACTCGGCCTTCTCGCTTGGGAATACAAGCGGCACCTCGATGAAGCCGAGCGGTATTTTACGCGCGCGCTCGCTATACACACTGCGAAAGACGATTTCCAGGCGTCGTTGCACAACAATTTAGGTGGCGTCTACGGCGATCTCCAGCAGTTTCCGTCAGCCCTCGAGCAATTTGAAGCCGCCACTGCCATTTCTCCTCAAGACGCGGGATATCACACGAACCTGGCCGTCGCATTGGCCGAAATGAATCGCTACCAGGAGGCAGCTGTCGAGGTTAAGATCGCACTGAAAATCGCCCCCGATTATCCCCCGGCACTCGCCGTCCTCCAACGCCTGCAGCATCGCTGAGCGTTCAGCCGGCCAGAGTTTCGATGGCGCGCACCGCATCAGCCGAAAGCTCCAACCCAGAGCTAGCCAGATCCTGCTTCATGTGCTCGCCATCGGAAGTTCCAGTCAGCGGTAGCATCCCCACCGCGCGAGCAAAGGCAAAGACGACCTGCGCCGCAGTGGCATTCGCGCGCGCCGCAAGCTCGGTGACCACAGGATCACGAAGCACCTCCGAATTCGCCGTCAGCAGCGAGAATCCCTGATAAACGATCTTGCGCACGCGGCAGAACGATCGCACTTCGCGGTCCCATCCGAAGCACGCATAGCAGCGGTTCTGCACAAATGCCGGAGTCTCCGAGTCAGACTCCACCATCTGCTCAAGATGCCCGACGGAAACATTGCTCACCCCGAGGAGCCGCGCCCGTCCGGCATCGCGCTCGTTCTTCATCGCATCCCAGACCTCGCCATCCGCATCAGTCCAGCCATACCCCGACGAAGGCCCATGCAGCACATAGCTGTCGACGTAATCAGTCCCCAGATGTTCCAGCGAACTGGCCATCGACTGTGCAACCTGCACAGAAAATCGAGCCTCAGGATCGTAAGGCAGCCGGTGATCCTGCCCAGGCCGGTAAGTGAACTTGGTCTGCAGAAAAAGATCAGCGCGCGCCACCAATCCAGCACGATAAGCCGCCGCCAATCCCTGGCCCACTCCCGCCTCAGAGTAATGCCGCCGTTGATTAGCAGTATCGATGCCCCGAAAACCCACGCGTAGCGCGAGTTCGACGAGCGCTGGAGTCCGCTCCTCCTTCCAAGCAGTCCCGTAAATAAAATCCGGAAGGACCGAAGGCGGCGCGGTCAGCATCCCGCCATTCTCCCACGAGCGAGGACTGTGCGCCCCGTCTTAAGGATTGTGCTGCTGTTTGACACCGTGTCAGCTGCCTCGAGGATTCACTTAGCCGTCTTTAGGATTCAGTTAGCCGTCTTTGGGATTATGTTAGCTTAAGAGAAGTTCGGGCCCGTAGCTCAGTGGTTAGAGCCGTGGACTCATAATCCATTGGTCCCAGGTTCGAATCCTGGCGGGCCCACCATCCTTTTTCACGACTCGTGGCGGGTCTTTTTATCGCTCCGGCACGTTTTCGGATAACCATCTTCGAGGGCTCTGGTTTGCGGAGATGGGCGTCCAATGTGACAATGTCTTATGCACAAATTCTTCACTGCAGTGGTCACACTATTCACCGCGGGGATGCTGCTGGGGAATGCCCTGGCGCAGCAGACTCCGGCTCCGTCAACTCCACCAGCTTCTCCATCCTCGGCTAGTCCGGCCAAGGCTCAGACTCCAGCGGCTAAGCCGCATACGGCTGCGGCGGCCAAGACTCCGGCTCCACTGGTTCTCAAAACGCAGAAGGATAAGTTCAGCTACGCTCTCGGAATGAAGATGGGAGCGAATCTTCAGAAGCAGTCCGTGCCGGTTGATCCGGCGATTCTGGCTCGCGGCCTAAAGGATGGCCTGGCGGGTGGCAAGACGCTGCTCACCGACGATGAAGCGCAGGCGGCGCTCAAGGCGATGCAGGACGATTTGCGCGCGAAGCAGCAGGTCAAGATTCAAGAGGCTGCAGGAGCAAACAAGAAAGAGGGAGAAGCTTTTCTCGCCGCCAACAAGGGGAAAGATGGCGTGGTCGCACTGGCGAGCGGCATGCAATACAAGATTCTGAAAGAAGGCACAGGGCCCAAGCCCGTAGCGACCGACTCCGTGGTATGCAACTATCAAGGCACGCTGATCAACGGCAAGGAATTCGACAGCTCTTATAAACGCGGGCAGCCGGCAACGTTCCCGGTGAATGGCGTCATCAAAGGATGGACCGAGGCGCTTCAGCTCATGCCGGTCGGCTCAAAGTGGCAGCTTTTCATCCCGTCTGAGCTGGCTTACGGCGACCGCGGTGCGGGCGCCGATATTGGTCCCGGCGCCACGCTGATTTTTGAAGTCGAGCTGCTCTCCATCGAGGACAAGAGCAAGGACGACAAGGGCAAAACCCCAGACAAAACTCCGGATAAGGCACCAGATAAGGATAAAGATCCCCAGAAGCAGTAATTACGCGATCCATTGGTTAGCATTTAGAGGCGGCGCCGCACCAGTGGCGCCGCTTTTCATACTTTCAGTCGTCACGAGAGAGTTACCCAGCGGCGTCCGATAACCAGTTTGGGGCCTAGCAGATTCGAATCGTTGACAGGCTTCGGGCGGCGAGAGTAGCGTTCAGTTTTGCTTACGAAGTTGATCCTCAGCTCAGGAGCTCGCATCATGTTGTACCGACTTTTCTGCGTAGCCGTAGTGTTCTGTCTGGCAGCGAATGTTGCCGCGGCGCAAGATCCCACCAAGGTGGAACCGAAGCACTACAAACTGAACTTCGAGAACGAACGGGTGCAGGTGGTGCATGTCTACTATGGCCCCCACGAGAAATCAGAGATGCACGAGCATCCTGCCGGCGTCTCGGTCGCGCTGTCCGATGGACACCTCCGGTTCACCGACCAGAACGGTAAGGTCACCGAAGTCTATGCCAAGCGGGGCGAGGCTCGATGGTTCCCGCCCCACAAGCACGAGGTGGAGAATTTGGGCGACGAGGCTTACAACGCGGTTTACGTTGGCATGAAGGGCAAGGTTACGCAGGCTGCGGGCGATCGCAAACCGAATTCTCCGGTGAGCGGTGAGGAGCTGGCGAAGATTCTCGCGGACTACGCTCGATGAATTGGGCTTCGGTTCGGGCTTCGGCCAAGAAGTCCCGCCCAGGGCACCATCCCGTATAATAATTCTTAGTTCATCGATGTTCTGACTGAAGGAAGTGTATGGCGCACACCGTTTTCTGCGTGAAATTGAAAAGAGAAATGCCCGGGCTGGACGAGCCGCCTTTCGACAACGATCTTGGCCGCAAGGTCTATGACAATGTGTCCCAGGAAGCCTGGAGGATGTGGACTGAACACTGCAAGATGCTGCTCAATGAATACCGCCTGAATCCTGCCCGTCGAGAAGACCAGGAAGTCATCGTCAAGCAGATGGACCAGTTTTTCTTTGGGGAAGGTTCGGCAGTGCCTAAGGAATACGTGCCGCCGACGCAAAAGTAACAGTCGCGAGATGGGGAGCGCCGCTTCGCAACGGCGCTGTTTTACTGCACGTCCACTATCTTTAGCGTGGTCACCTGCCTCACCCACCGCGCCATTCTCTTTTCATCCGGGATCACGATGCGGTAGGGGCCTTCTTTGTCATCGAGTGGCTTGCCATCTTTCAGGAAAACCAGAACGATCTGCTTATCGGTGAACGCCGGGTCGAGCTCGGGCAGGGCGATCACGGCGCGATATCCATCCGCAGCTTCCACCAGCAAACATGACGCCAGGCGCTTTCCCCGCAGCGTCTCGCCAAACCCGACTCCCGCTTTTGCCAACAGCGCGCCAAGGGCAACGCCTTCAAATGTCGCGGACGCGCCCGTAGTTACCTTGACGTGTGGCAGAGCTTCCAGGTCTGCCCGCGTCAGCTGCGTCTGTTTCCCGGTTCCATTTTCGACGATGAGTTGCTGGCACTGCAGCAGCGCAGGCAGCAGCAGGGTGAATAACACGGCGGGAAGAAACAGGCGAGTTTTCATATCAAATACGCAGAATCATCACTTCTGTAGCTTTTATAAGGGCTGCCGCAGTCTGCCCCGGCTTGAGCTGCATCTCACGCGCCGAACGTGCCGTGATGATGGAGGTGATTTGCTGGCCGCCAATTGAGATCTCCACTTCCGCCATGAGGCCGCTGATGCGAACAGCGCCGATTCGCCCCACCAGTTGATTGCGTCCGCTGACGCGGCGGATCACAAGCTGGCGTTCTTTCTCGGTCCGGCCTCGCTTGCGGAACAGCAGCCGGTCAATTTCCCGCTGCGGAATGCGGTGATGTCCCCCGACCGTCTGAAGGCTGCGAATTTTCTTCTTGTAAATCCACTGCTTGAGAGTGGGGACACTGATCCCCAGATCTAAAGCTGCTTCGCGAAGCTTCAGCAATTCTTCCTTCCTGGGTTCGGGCTGTCTACCCCTCGGCATCGGAACGAAATCCTACAGACAACTCCAGGGCGGGTCAACAAACTGGCTCCAACCTTCAGTTGTAACCGTTAAATTCGGATATAGTGCATATAACCGCGTCGGAATAGACATCATAACCGACCATCATATACACTTCTTGGTTTTCACTCGAACACCGATTCTCTTCTGGGAGGCCTTAATGCTCAAAGGTGCTTCGTTCGCTGTGCTCACTCTCTGCCTGTCGTCAACGTTGTCTTCTGCCCAGGCCGCCCAGGGCGACTCGAAGCCCGACCCCTGCGCGAGCGGCCACGAGTTCGCCACCACCGATTGCACGCTGACCTGGCACGGCATCACGCTATACGGCGCGTATGACGTCGGCTTCGGCTATGTCACCCACGGCTTACCGGAGAACGGCTATAACTATGAAGGCGAATCTCTGGTCAACCGGAACGGCTATCAACATCGATTCCTCGTCGCGCCGAACAACTTGCAGCAGACGGGTCTGGGGGTGAGGGGCAAGGCAGAGTTTCGTCCTGGCTGGTCGGTTGTGTTCAACGCTTCAACTGGCATCAATCCGCAGTCCGGCCTGCTGGCGAACGCTTCAGCCACCGACACCACCAACAACGGCTTGCCCCGGAGCGGCTATTCGGAAGCCATTGACGGCGCACGCGCGGGCCAGCCCTTCAATGACGAATACTATGCCGGTGTATCGTCCACGCATTTCGGCACGTTGACTTTCGGTCGTCAGCGCTCCCTCGGCACGGATGCGATGCTGCTTTACGATCCGGCCGGCGGCTCCTATGCCTTTTCCT
>Ga0209624_10003397_pt1 | contig 11308 bp, 13 predicted proteins | sample JacPinW_OM2H0_O1_FD_188565 | JGI IMG/M metagenome (GOLD analysis project Ga0209624, IMG submission 188565) | Forest soil microbial communities from Algoma, Ontario, Canada - Jack Pine, Ontario site 1_JW_OM2H0_O1 (SPAdes) (version 2) | ecosystem: Environmental > Terrestrial > Soil > Boreal... | reverse complement strand
GAAACGTGCGTCAGTCTCGTAGGCGCATTTCGACAACAGCAGGCTCTGATGCCCGTCGACGTCGGCGATCAGCAGCCGCGCTTCGGGGATCTGCAGATATACCGACACCGCATTGGTGAGCGGCGTCGGCGGATCGTGTGTGGGGTTCGCTACCATGACGTCGCGGTGCGGCCCGACCTTCAAGAGATGCGGCGGGTTTGCCGCCTCGCGCGGCCAGCCGACACAGACGCCGACGCCGGCCGAGGCGTTCGCGATCGGGCTGGAGTTCCAGAACTTCCAGACGAAGCGCGGCGCCGCCTTGGCCAGTTTGTCGCCGGTGGCCGCCAGCTTCGCGTAGTCGCGTTGCGGCCCGTAGTCGGAGCAAAACACGCCCCGCATCAGGGCGTCCTTGCCAAGGCGCAGCGCGGGATCGTCGTTGGTGCCGAGGTCCAACGCCTTGGCGATATCCTTCAGCATCTTGCTTTCGCCGCCGCTGCTGACTTCGGCCAGCATCTGCGTCACCATCGGCCAGCCGAAGTGGGGGTCCTCGGCGCCGGCCAGCATCTGAGGCACCAGAGCACGAATCTTGGGATCGTGGGCGATCGCGGCATCGAAGGCCGCTCCCAGATCCTCGCCATGCAGCGCGCATTTGATGTCTTGTCTGCACCATTGCTCCATGCGCTCGAAGGCGTCCTGCACGCCCATGACGTTGCGCGCGATGAAGGTCGGGAAGTCGACGGTATGGTCGACGATCCCATCAATAATCAACGCCTTCACATGCTGCGGATAGGCTTCGAGATAAGCCGCACCGTAAGCCGAGCCGTACGAGCCGCCATGGGCCAGGAGACCGTCGTTGGGCGACAACGCCTGGCGCATGCGCTCGATGTCCTGGGCGGTATACTTGGCGGAGAGATACCAGAACAGCTCGCCGCTGGCGTTGGCGCAGCTCTGTATGAAGGTCGCGTTGGCCCGCGCCACGGCATCGAATTCGGCCTGGGTTGGCTTGTGGTCCAGCGGCATCTCGGCCGTCGGGGCAGCCTTTGGATCGCACCGGATCGGGCTGCTTTTGCCGATGCCGCGCGGGTCCCATGTGACAACGTCGTATTGCTGCTGGAAGTCGGCGATGTGCTGCACCTTGCGCTCGTCGCCGCCCATCATCTCGGCAATGCCCGGACCAGGGCCGCCCGGCAGCAGCAGCAGCACGCCCTTGCGCTTGGCGGGATCGACCGCGGGCGCACGACCGAGCCGGAGCGTGAATTTGGCGCCGTTGGGCTCGTCGTAGTTGATCGGCACCTCTAGGCCGGCACACTCGGTATCCGGCACATCTCCACACGGCGCCCATTCGAGCGCAGGCTTGGGAGTCTGGCTAAAGGCGTTGTCGCTCTGAGCTGTGTTCAGAGCCACCGGCGCAGCAAGGAACAGCGCGACGGCGCCGAGTCTTGAACAGCGCAAGGATCTCCTCAAAACATCAGGTTGGCAGATCGCAGATGTGGTCGTCTGGGACGGCATGCGCTTGATTGTATTCCGCCAGGCTGCGAATTTCTGCCGTCCAGATCAAGTACGCTTAACACATTGCGATGCGTGGCGGACGCCGCAACGAACAATCCTCGTGCCTGACCGCCTTGCTTGGCTTTTGGCTCGCGGCAGCGATGTCGTGCTGCTTACGTCGCAGCCAAACGGGATGGCGGCCCGCGCGGTCGCTATTGGCCCGTAGCGGACATCAGCGCACTGCAGAGCGATGTCCGTGTTCGGCATGTAAGCGGATCGGGTGCCCGTTTTTCCGATGCACGTCTCGAGCTTTTTTGCGATTGCTGTTGAAACGCTTGCCAACCGCTGACGCGACAATCTCTAGACTGTGGCCAATCTGCGCGTAGGCCACAGGATCAACCAGAGCACGATCGCCGCATTGATCACGTTCCAGATCAGACCATTTAGGAACGCTAAGCGATAGGAGCCAGTGTGGTCAAAGATTGCGCCCGACATCCAGCCTCCGAGCGCCATACCGAATAATGTGGCCATCAGCACGATGCCAATGCGGATGCCCACTTCCCTTGCCGGGAAATACCGACGCACGATGATAGCATACATCGGCACAATGCCGCCCTGGAATAGTCCAAACATCGCGGAGATAACGTACAGCGACACAAGACCGTCGAACAGGACATAGAGGGACAGCGCGATCCCCTGCAGCACCGAACCGATCAGCAACGTCGCTGGGCCTCCCCACCTGTCAGCGATCACACCTGAACCGACACGGCTCAAAATGCCGAAGCCGAGCATCATTGAAAGCATCTCAGCGCCGCGCGCTGGCCCATAACCGAGGTCGCCGCAGTAGGCGACGATGTGGACCTGCGGCATCGCCATTGCCACGCAGCACGCGAGACCCGCAATGCACAGCAAAACCATCAGCGCGTTGGGCGAAACCTGGAGATTGGGCGCCCCCTCTGGCATGGATGCGATCGGACGCGTTCGTGCCTGTCGCCGCAGCGCAATGATAAAGGGCAACGTCGCCAGTGCGCAGAACAGTCCGACGCTGAGATAGGTTTGGCGCCACCCCCCGGTCGTCATCGCATGTTGCAACAGCGGCGGCCACAGCGCACCACCGATATAGTTGCCGGAGGCCGCCAGCCCGACCGCGATGCCGCGGTGGCGCAGAAACCAATGCGACATGTCGGCCATCAGTGGCCCGAAGGTCGCCGAAGCGCCAACGCCGATGAACAAATGCATGAGCGCAAATGTCAGCGGGCTTGGAACAATGGATGCACCTACGTAACCCCCGCTCAGCGCCAAACACCCCAACATGATCGTTACTACCACACCGAAGGTGTCGCACAATCGACCCATTGCGACACCGCCGACGGCGAACCCCATCATCGCAAGCGTATAGGGTAGGGAGGCATCGGCGCGCGTGAGGCCGAAATCGGCTTGCACGAACGGCAGAGCCACGGGCATCGACCACATGCCAATGCTGCCGATGGTGCCGACCGCGACCGCTAATCCAACCCGCCGCCATGCCGTCGGCGAGTCGACCTCGCTAAGTTGGCGATCGCGCGAATCCATGAAGCTGCCCAGCAACCAGTTTCAAGATGCGGACCTCGCATGCTCGGCCCACGTCGTCAACCATGTGCGGCATGGCTATGTTCGCGACGGTCAACACGTAGTCCACGAGACGGAGCCGGCGCTGGATCGTGTCAGGGATTTCTGGCGACATCGCCAGAGAAGCGTTACGCTTGCTTTGAGGGCCACGGGGAATCCGAACATGACAGCAGATGGTGATTGGGATCTGGTTGTGACTACGCCTTTGGGTGAGCGGCGCGGTGTTCTTTCATTGAAGACGGAAGGCAAGGTTTTACTTGGTCGCCAGACGGCCGACGGAAATTCGACTGAGATATTTGACGGCGACGCCGATGGTACCGTGTTGTCGTGGAAGATATCCATTGCCGACCCAATGCCGATGATTCTCAAATTTAGCGGATCAATCGAAGGTGACCGGCTCAGCGGCACTGTGGCTTTGGGAGATTTCGGCGATTTCTCATTCTCGGGTACGCGCGTAGTCTCATAGCGGTAAGACACGTCGCGCTGCGCGTCGCGGAGACGAGCGTTGCCTGGCGGGGTCGATTTGCCTTTTAGCCTTAAACCCGAAGAAGGCACGCAAGCGACAGCAAGGGGGTGCTAATTTGCCGGACTTCATCAACATCGAAAAGGGACTCGGCCCCGAAGGCCGCGTTGCGGTAGTGCGGTTTGATCGAGGCGATGGAATCAATGCGCTGTCGCCCGAAGCAATCCGCCAATTGACTGCTGTAGCCAACAGTTTTCAGGATGATGACGATACGTCTGCCGTTGTACTGACCGGCAGCGCAAAGGCATTCAGCGCCGGCTTTGACCTGAAAGACTCTGAAGGGCGTTCGCGCGAAGCCATGGATATTGGGAGTCTGCGGCGCCACCTGAAGCTCGGGCCGCGCCTGGCCCGAGCTTGGCAGGACATGGAGCAGGTCACGATCGCAGCCATCGAAGGCTTTTGCATCGGCGGCGGTGTCGCGCTTGCCGTGGCATTGGACTTCCGCATCATGGCTTCCAACGCGCATATTCGCGTGCCCGAGATTGGGCTGGGCATGAATATGAGTTGGCAGAGCGTGCCGCGTATGTTGCATCTGATGGGCCCTGCGCGCACAAAGCAGGCGGTTATTATAGCTGATCAGCGGATTTCGGCGGACGAGGCCTATGACTGGGGTTTCGCGCAAGAGCTCGCCGAGCCCGGAAACGCCGTCGATGTGGCGATGGCGATGGCGGAGAAGGTTGCACGCCAGCCGCCGATTTCGGTAGCCATGACCAAGATGACAGTCAATCGACTCGCGCATGCTCTGGACGATCTGGCGAGCCACATGGACATCGACCAGTTCGCGCTCACGAGCAAAACGGAGGACCACTCGGAAGGCGTTGCCGCCTTCCTAGAACGGCGCAAGCCGACTTTCCGTGGAAGATGAAGGGCGCGAACCCAGCGACTTTGCGTGATGAGATCGTCCCTGCGAGACGAAGGAGCCGCATAGTCGCTCGTTCGGGATTTTGGATGCGGCAACAGCCCTGCCCAGTGTTGCTTACTGGCACAAAGTTGACGTGTCGCGGCGCCGGTCCCTGGGCCGTTGTTAAAGTCTAAACGGATATTACACTGTTTTCGGGCGAGTGGGCTTTTGACGCACAGCCGCCATGGACCGCGGACTGGCGCGGTGTAGTCCTTGTCCGCGCCGTTATCTCGGCATTGTCGCGACTAACGTCCCGTGACACCATCGCGATGATCAACCGCCCGCGTATCGGAGACCCTATGTCGCGCCGGAAATACGCTTGGGATCGCATGTTGCGGGCAAGTCAACGCTCAAGGTGACGAGGCCGAAGATTGCAATGCCGCTCATCGCAGGTCCTCAACGTCGGTCTGTCGATAGCGGGGGCGCTTGCAGCCAGACTTTCTCTTACGATCGAAGGAGAATCGCACCACGGCTAATACCACGATCACCGCTCCTTGTCGGGGGTGCTAGGCTATAGGTCAGACGAAATGCGCTTACGTCGGCGACCAATTATGTTTTGTGCACGATATACGATCGATCCGTATGTGGCCGCTGTGACGGATAATAAAGAGAAAGCGGTAAGCACTCGTTCTTGCAGCGCGGTGTAGGAACCTTCGGGCATCAGTTCTGGAAGCACCATCCTTGTTTCGGAGCCCGCAGCACTATCAATTAATCGTTGGGGGTGGTCTGCTATTGGTTCGAAACAAACGCTCAGCTTGTGATCCGCGGCCTCGTAAATTCTCTCAAGCCTGGACGCAAAATTAAGGGCCTCCAGTTCCAGCATCAATACAGTGCGAATTATGTGCGTAAGAATTGCGTGATTCGGGTATTCGGCTCTGTCAAAGCTGTCTTTGATTGATATTCCATCGGAAATTTTGCAGGCGGCCATCCAAATAGCGTTATTGTGGTCATCAACTTCGTTGCTCAAAAGATTCGATGATTGCGCATACTCAAGGTCACGCGCCATTATTAGGCGGCGGAAGCCTTCTTCGTTAAGAGAGTTGCTTTCTTTGCCCAGTGCCAGAAACGAGATCTGCATCAACCACTGGATCATTGCCAAAACAGACGAATCGTAGATTTCATTTCTAAAATTGCGAGAGGCGGCCGGTCCTAATCGCCTGTTCAACGCATGCAGGAAAAAACATGACGCTTCCGTTGCTAACAGAAGTTGATTGAAGTACGACCGTGTCGAATATTCTCGTTCGTTCTGAAATAATTGCTCATATTTCGGTTCCAGCGGTGCTCCGACAAACGTACTTCCCCATCTCGTGACATGCACGGCAAATTTTACTGCACTCTCAATAGTCTCGCCATGGAGTTCTTCCGTCGCGCTTGGCTTCGATGCTGAGCTCCTAAAGATTTTAAGTATTGTTTTTGCGGGTATTCCTTTCGAGTAAGAAGTGATGCGTCGGAGGCATTCGTCGGACACCCGCCGTACGCGTGCAGCTGTAAATTCCATTGGGGCTCCTCTTCGACGAGCGGGTCCACACGCGAACCGCTCCTATAAAGCAGTCGACGAAGCGACCGTCGTGACTCTTCGATGAAACAAAAACTGCTCCCAAGTAGGTAAGAGTTTTCGAACGGAGCGTTAGGATGTCCGAACATTTTTCGGGTTCCTGCAGGCTCATTGCCGAGGAAGCGGCTGTTGGCCGAGTACACAGACTTGCAAGCCCACGGGCTCAGTGCTTCAGCAGTGTGTTATGGAGCCGATCCGCGGTTGAATGCGCTCTACCTAGGGGACCGACGTGGCCATGCCGTCGTGGCTGGGCTACAGGGGCCGGAGGAGGCGCTTGAGTGACCTGCGGTCAGGGAGGCAACTTGCATCCGGTGCTTCGGTTCGCGGTCGGAAGTTCACCGCCGGCGTACCAGTTCGCGATTGACCGGATACGAAAGAGACTGACGTAAGGGCGGCATTGGTGCGCCTCGGCGGGCCGAGCAGGTCGCCGCCTCTTGCTCGAACACGAAATCGTCGTTTGGCAGATAAGGCGCCTTCTCATCGACCAGGGTGACGCCGCCATGGCACTTTCGGTTTGTGCGGCCTCGAGCGGTAGGCAAAACGCGCCACCTTCCACATTGCCACTTAGTTGCACGAGGCTCTTCCAGTATATCCCGGCAGCGCGGCGGCTTCCTTCTGCGTCGCTAGATCGAGGGCGGCTTTCGTTGCGCTGTCGAAGTTCTCGTTGATGCTAGCAATCGGTATATCCGTCTTCGCCCAATTCGCGCGAAGGTAGTCGGCCCACTCGAACTCCAAATAGTTTGTACTCGAAGCGCTTTCAGATTGTTTTTTGAATCCGCATGCTTCTCGAACCGCTCCGGCAAGGCTGCGGAAAGGATCATCTTGAAGGGCGTCAATGGTCGTAGGAAGCTCGGCAGGCGTAATGATTTTTCCTTGTCCATCTTCGAGATGAATCTCGTTCCGGTCCTGGAGGCTCTTCCAGAATTTTTCTGGACTCGAATTTGACATGTTATCTAACACTCGACAGTAGGTCACCACCACCCCGATCTCCCGTAAGGCACGAGCCAAATGGTGGTGGTCCGTAATATACAAGACGCCAGAGGGTCCAACGACCACTGGTTCAATTCGATCGTGCTTTTCCAGATATTTCAAAAAGGCCTCTTCGGATCGACCTTGCTTCTTTTGTCGTAGCTTCTCTGCTCTAATTCGAACCTCCATCATACCCACAGCGGCCTGCGTAGGGTGAAGTTCGGAGAGCCCACAAAGACAGATGTCTCCTGTCTTTGAACTGATGTCGCAGCGTTCAAGTGCATGGGCCCACCACGATGTAATAATCAAAATGGCCACGGAAAGCCAAGTTGCGATAACGTGTTTCATAACGCTATACCTTTGCAGTGCCGGCAAAGAACGAACGATACGGAAAACAAGATATCGCGCGAAATGCCCGGAGCGGGCGCCGAAATCTCGCCCAACTCGTATCCAAGGCGCATCGTCAAGAAAGCCGATACGTGCGCTTCACGGAAGCTGGTCGAGGCGGACGGACTAGTGCGAAACGTGCCGTACGATCAGATAGCAAAGCGCGGCCACTCGCGCGAGGCAGTGCGTGTCACGACCCAAGCGACGACAATGTTAGCGGCGATGTTCCAGCGAAAGGCGGACACCCTCCGTGTCGTGCAACGCCGCTTCGCGATCCGATGGCGACACGTGTAGACGGGTTCGCTGCGAACGGCCGGCGGATCGATCGACCGTCGCCCGCAGCGCGGCGGCGATTGCTGAAATTGCGTCCGCGCAGTGTTAAACGTCTCGCGCGAGCTGAGGGCTAGTGCAGCCCGCCGTCCGCCACGACAGACGCGCCATCCTCGACACGTTGCACAGGCGCGGGCGTCGACACCTCCTGCTGGGCGGTCGCCTCGCTCGCAGCCTGTTCGGTGACGATGGTCTGTGTTTCGGTTTTGGCTTCCTTATTCCAATCACAGGCGAGCACGGGCGAGCCGGCGATGACAAAGGCTAACGCGGCAATCAGGGTCAGCTTCTGCATGAACTGTTCCTCCGAGGAAACCACGCGAGCATAGAACACGGCCTGGGCCTTGTTGAGCACAAAACGGTGATCGATGGCGACGCGCCGGAAACCTGTCGCTGTACATCGTTTGTCGCGATTGCGACCCTCGTGTGCGGCAACGACGCGCAGCGGTTCGCCGCTAATCCAGCATTTGGTGGATATGACCGGGTTCGAGATGACATTGCTGTTAGGGCACGAGCACGATCTTACCGCGGGTGCGACGCCGCGCGAGATCCTGATAAGCCTCACGTATTTCAGCCAGATGATAAACTTCGGCGATCGGGATCTCCAGGCGACCGGCGTCGATCAAGCTGGCGAGTTCCGCAAGCACCTTGGCATTCGCCGCGGCGCTGTTGCCCTCCGTCTTGACGCCATATTTCGCGGCCACCGCGAAGTCGATGATCGTGTCGATGCGGTCGGGCGCGACACCGAGTTCGAGCGCTAGATCTACATAGCCGCTGCCGAACGTGTCGATGAAGGCATCGACGTTGCCTCCGGATGCGGCTCGGATCCGATCCGCAACGCCTTCCCCATAAGCGACGGGGATCGCACCGTGGTCGGCGAGCCACGTATGGTTGGCTGCGCTGGCGAGACCGATGACTTTAGCGCCGCGAATTTTTGCCAACTGAACGGCGATTGAGCCCACGCCACCTGCAGCGCCAGAGATGACAACGGTATCGCCTGCCTTCAACGAGACGGCATGCACCGCCGCGTAAGCAGTTGTTCCCGCAACGAACAATGCCCCAGCCTGCTCCCAAGAAACATGGGTGGGACGACTGATTAGATTGTCGGCCTCGACAACGACCAGTTCGGCGTGACTGGCGCGATTGTGCGTGAAGCCTATGACCTCGTCGCCGACCGCGACGTTCCTGACCGCGTTTCCGATTGCCTCGACAATGCCGGCAAGGTCGCTGCCCTGTCCCGACGGAAATGTCGCGGGCCACTGCTTGGCGAAGACACCCTCGCGGATCGCAGCTTCGCCGGGGTTAATGCCGGCCGCCTTCATCCGGACGACGACTTGTTCCGGTCCCGGCACCGGCCGGTCGATCTCGACGACCTGGAGGACGTCTATTCCGCCATATTTGTCAAACTTCACCGCGCGAGGCATTGGTCTCTCCTTCTTACAGTTGCAGGCATTACGCGATCAAACGGGCCAGAGGCTCCGCCCCTTCTTCACCCCAGCCTCGACGATGTTGAGCCAAGCGGACGAATGAATATAATGGAGGCCAGTTCGTTGTCGTAAGGACATCACTGATGGATGCTGCCACACCCAAAACGCTCGGCGATCACTCGCACGTCGTGCGTCCCACCGAGATGGAATGGAAAAAGACACGCTTTCCCGGGTGCGAGGTAAAGAGTCTCCTTCTTGACAAACAAACTGGCCTCGTAACCGCGCTTATGCGGCTCGCGCCGGGCGCGGTTCTGCCTGACCACGAGCACGTCAAGATCGAACAAACTTTCATGCTCGAAGGCAAGCTCGTCGATAAAGAAGGCCCTGTAGCGGGGTTAAGCGTTGGTCCCGGTGAGTTCGTGTGGCGCGAAGCCGGCACACGCCATGTCGCCTGGACGCCAGAGGGAGGGCTGATGCTGGCGGTGTTCCAAGTGCCCAATAAATTCTTCGAAGCCGACGGCCGCGTCACCGACATATCGGGCGCGGACTGGGACAGTATTTGGGGCCACGTCGTGTAGGATTTTGGTCGCAATTCCAATAGTGGGAGCGTATCGTTAGTGGGTGCCTCGCTCGTGCGGCCAAAGCCACTTATGGCTTTGTCAGCCATTGTGGTCGCTCCGTCGCAATCGAGCAAACCTGACTTATTGAACGTTTGGTCGTAGATCGGTGCCACTAGCTACAGCACCTCGGGCGCCTCAATAGCCTGTAGCTCGATTATTCCCGTTTCCTGGAATACCGTGAGCCGGCACTGGATCTCTGCGCGTAATTCGGCGTGGAATCAGCGCGTCGCCGCACTTGCCGGTACCGGCCGGGTCGCGGCGGGGAGCGACAAGTTAGCGCCGCTTAGGTCGAGGCGCCCCGAAATCGACCACCTTATTTCCACGCCCGTGCTTCCCAGCTTCCTGGCTCGCAATGTCGGCACATACCTTTTTGTAGTGATCCTTGGCGGCTTCGAGCGTTTTGAAGAACACGGTGTCCCGACGCTCCAACTCATCGAGTGATGACAGAATGGTGCCCTCTTGCTCGATGTCGTGACCGTTGACGCTGAGGATTTCCAGTTCGACAAAACAGTTTTCGATGCTTACGATCTTGCCGATGGTGTCGTCGCGCTCTGGGCCGTTCTCGTCGGCATCTCGTCCCCAAGCCAAGAAATACTTGTCGCGCATTCCAAGTCTCCACACGCGCCCAACGCGAGGCCATAGCTATCAGGACATATGGAAGTGGCGACGGCCTTTGTCGAGCGGGAAGCTACAGGAACCCGGCACCTCTAGGCATTATTCTGCCCGCAGTTCTTCCGCCGTCGCATCATCCTTGAAATGCGCAGGACTGTTCGGATCGCCGGCAAGCTTCGTGGCGCTCAAACCGTGCCGCGGCGTGGCTCGACTGGTTGACCGACGGCAGGCATCCTACATGTTTGGGGTGCTGCCTCCTTAGGAGTTTCCGATGACCAGTTCGGCGAAAGCGCGAGCCATAGGCCTGAACCATATCGCGCTCGAAGTGGGCGACATTGAGGAAGCGCTAGCCTTTTATGGGCGTCTGTTCGAATTTGAGTTGCGCGGCAAAAGCGAAAGCATGGCCTTCATCGATCTCGGCGACCAGTTCATCGCCCTGCAGACGGGACGCAAGCAGCCGTCCGATGAGGGACGGCATTTTGGCCTCGTTGTAGACGATAAGGAGGCCGCTCGGCGTGCTCTTCAGGAAGCGGGAATCGAACTGATCGCAGGCCCGTTCCTAGACTTCCTCGACCCATGGGGAAATCGCATTGAGATTGTTGATTATGCGACGGTTCAATTCACCAAGGCGCCTAACGTTTTGCACGGAATGGGTCTTGATCACCTCTCCAAGAGCGAAAGCGCCAGGCAACAATTGACGAAAAAGGGTATGGCGCCGTCTAGGTGAGGTATTCAGGGCGAGAGTCAGTATTGATGTCGGTAATAAGCATTCGAACGCGTTCGTCGAAACCACATCACCGCAGCTGGCCGGCCTCGCGGGCTGTCCGCGGACGAAATGTTGGACGGCTTGCGCCGTTTGTGGAGAGACCACGGGCGCCTGACCCGTGATATCGTTAACGAGAGCAATTCGGT
>Ga0209624_10003395_pt1 | contig 11314 bp, 8 predicted proteins | sample JacPinW_OM2H0_O1_FD_188565 | JGI IMG/M metagenome (GOLD analysis project Ga0209624, IMG submission 188565) | Forest soil microbial communities from Algoma, Ontario, Canada - Jack Pine, Ontario site 1_JW_OM2H0_O1 (SPAdes) (version 2) | ecosystem: Environmental > Terrestrial > Soil > Boreal... | reverse complement strand
CACCAGATTGATCATCTCCTTCTGGTTTTCGGGGCTCATGTTCAGAGCATCGGCGCTGTCGGCAGCTATGTTGATTTCGTGATGGATGGATTCGCCAGGCGGTGTGATGTCGATGGTGCGATAAAACTCTCCGGTAATCACGGGCGAGTCTACGAGCAAGTCCAGAGAAATGGGTTTGAATGACACTTGATTTCCGGCTTCATTTTCGATGGGAAGCGGGGTGCCGAATTTCCATCCATCAGGCATCAGAAGTTTGGCTTCGTAGGTAAGCTTCTCGGCGGGGATGTCGGCCGGATAAAGTACGACTTCATTCCATTCGAGGACCATCAATTTGTCAGTAGCCGAGCCGCCGTCGGGCTCAATCACGTCAAAGTTGACATTAAGGTGCGTGATGCCGTGTGGGATTTCGAGGTGAAAGGTGAAAACATCCAGCAAATCGCGCTGCCACGGAATAGTCTTGCCGTCCGCCTCGAATTTAAGGCCCGTGAGATTTCCGATGGGTCCGTCGGGTCCGTGCTCACCGGGAATCCATTTCGGGTAGTAGAGCGTCAGAGGTCCCGGCTTGACGGGCATCACCAAGTGGGTGTGCAGCAGCTTCTGCTGAGTTTTTGTTGCGTCCACGGTGACCGAGATTGCTTCTTCGGCGAGAGCAGCGGACGTTGCCAGGGCGAGCACTGAGAAGAAAAATAAGAACGAGAGAAGACGGAACGAATTCATGCAAAAGCTCCTTAAGAAGACGGATAAACCCAACGATGCATCATATCGTGCTTCACGCTTGCTTCGGGAGAGACAGCCTTGTCCGAATCTCGGTGACGATTTCCGCGGGCGAGCGGTCTGCATCGATTGCCACAGCGTCTTCCGGAGCTTCCAGCGCCGCCAGTTGGCTGTCCAGCATGCGTTCCGTCATGAAGTGTCCGCTGCGGGCATGCAAACGCTGCCGGAGTGTTTGCGGCGTCCCTTTCAGATACACGACCTGCACTTCGGGGGAGACGCGCAAGCGTTCGCGGTACGCCTGTTTGAGGGCAGAACAAGCCAGTACCGTGTTTTTTCCTGCGGCAATCCAGTTGGCGATGAGGGTGCGCAGCGTATCGAGCCAGGGGGCGCGGTCGACATCGGTCAGCGGAATGCCGTTCCGCATCTTTTCCACGTTTTCGGGCGAATGGTAATCGTCTGCGTCCACGAAGTCCCATCCGAGTTCTGACGCCAGCAATTGTCCGACCGTCGTCTTTCCCGCGCCGGACACTCCCATCAGCAAGATGACCACAATTCCTCCGTACCGACGCATCCACGGCTCTACTTCTTCACATACTTCGGTCCTGCCGGAGTATTCCACGGGTCGTAGTGGAGCGCGAACTGGATTCTGTCAGGAATTGAGGGGTGCGAGTATGACCAGAAGACGAGCAGGGGGTTCGGCGTGGGGTAGTCGTAGCTCTTTTCGCCGAGCTTCTGGAAAGATGAGGCCGCGACTTGGTTGTTGTTGGGGAACAGGCCGTGCGTTACCTCTAGTCCGTAGATATCGGCCTGATGTTCGATGTGGCGGCTGAAGGCGTTGCCGATGGGTTCGCCAACCAGGCTGAGCAGCGAGAGCGCCAGCATCAGCACGGGTAGCGCTGCCAGGTCGTTGATGCCGCGGATGTGCCAGGCCTCGCCCCATTTTGCCAGCAGGGCGAGAACGATGCGGCGTCCCAGCCAGAAGCCGGCCAGCATCATGGCCGCGAAGAAGCCGAGTCCTTTGTAGACGTGATTCAGGACGTAGTGGCCCATTTCGTGTCCGAAGACGAAGAGGGTTTCGGGGATGGTGAGGTCGCGCGAGGTGTTATCCCACACCACAACGCGCTTGGTCGCGCCGATGCCCGTTACGTATGCGTTGTAGGTGGTGACTTTTTCGCTGGCTTCCATTTCGAACATGCGGTCGCGCGGAATGCTGAGTCCGCCGCGGCGGGTTACCTTTTCGATTTCACTGACGAGGAGGGGCTGCTTATTCTCCAGAGGCTCGAACTTGTTGAAGAGGGGGTCGAGAATGACCGGAGCGACAAAGATCAGCAGAACGAGGAACGGCAGGGTCAACAGCCAGAAGTAAAACCACCAGCGCTGCGGGCTCTTGCGGATGACCTGGAACAGGCCGAAGACTACTGGAACGAGGATGATGAGCGAAACTCCTTCGGCTTTGCACCAGTCTCCGGCCCATGAGGCCCAACTCTGCACGGAGAGTCCGTAGGCGCGCGAGATGTGTTGCTCGTAGATGTCGATAGGCAGAGAGATGATCGCGATCAGCAGCGTCAGCAGAGGAACAAAGATCAGTGTTTGCAAGAAGCTGTTCTTGCTGACGCGCTCGGCCAGATCGCGGAACGCCGGCGCTACACGAAGCTTGAGCAGGATGCAGAGAACCACGATTCCGAAGACCATGCCGAACAGATAGAGAACTGTGCGCGTCTGGTAGAGCGCCTCGGCTTTGGCCAGCTTGTCTGGAGGCAGGCTGTATTCGGTGACTTTGAGTTCCTGCGGTTGCGGGTGCGCCTGGAGTTGCTGCATTTGGACCGGTGCCGAGGTCGGCGCCTGAGCGGCGGGCGCGGGCTGGGCTGCGGCAGATGCGGCGACAAGTAAGCACAAGAACATCCACGGTGCGGTTGCCTTCACGAGGGACTCCTTCTCTGTGAGCCGGTTTTGCACAGTGGATGATAGGTTACCGCAGACCTAATAATCCAGGCGGGAGCGGGCATCCGTGAGAGTCGCCGTGCTTGGAGAATTTCATAGAGACTTCAAGAACTGAATGATGGCTTCCTGGTCGTCGGGCTTTAGTTTTTCAAATTGTTGAGTTACATGGGCTGCCTCGCCCGCGTGGCGCACGATGGCGTCATGAAATGTGAGGGAGGCACCGTCATGCATCAATCGCGGGCGCAAGCGGACTCCCCACAACGGGGCGGTGCGTATTTTGTTTCGACTGCTCTCGAAGTCCTGCTTCGCGAGGTATGCCGACATCATCTGGAAGACTTTCTTTCCGTAGTGCTCCCGGGTTGCCTGCAGGATTCCGTCGCCCGTGCCGACGTCATGCATCAGGAAATCGGCGTAGGGATGGAATGTGACGGAACCGAGCGCGGCGGGAATCGTAAACGTGCCACCGTCGATCTTGGTTCCAGCGGGGGCCGTGGTCAAGGTTTCGACGTGGCACGTCGCACAACCAATCTTGACGAACAAGGCGTTGCCCTTCATCGCAAGCGCGCTGCTGGCGAGCTGGGAATCGCGCGCAGGCGCTTTGGTGGCTCGAATAAAGCGGGCGAAGTGATCGATGTCAGAAAGGCCGTCTGCTCCTGGAGTGTCATTCGGCTCGGAAACTGTGTTGCAAAGCTTGGTCACCTCGTCGGGTTGAAGGCGGTTGGTGATGCCCATCTCGTTGAGGTAAGCGTCGCCGGCGAACGACAGCAGGCTGGCGTGCTGGTCTTTCCAACCAAACCTGCCTACGGCCATCTGTCCGGGAGCTTCGACGATCGGGACCTCGAGAACTTGTCCGCAGATTTTGCGGTGAGAAGAATTGCATTGCTGCGTGGCAAGATCGATCAGAGTTTGGTCGGCGAGGGCCTCGACGAAACCGTCCCCTAACAGGTTCAAAGAAATGCGGAACGTGCGGATGGTTTCTGTCTCCGGAGCACGCTCTTGAATTTCATTGTTGGGATAAGCGGCGTTGGGACAGATCGCGCGATCATTCACCAGCGAGCGGCCGGAGATCACTTCGGCGCCGTGGGCGATCGGGATATCCGGATTGCGGAAGTGTCCGTCTGGGCCTAGATGACCGACGCGCAGTTCTGTGACCTGGGAGGCGGCGCCGGAAACCGGGCTCTGGTGGCACTCGCGGCAGGACTGCGCGTTGTAGAGAGGTCCGAGGCCGTCGCTGATCTGCTCGATCTCCTCGAATGTCTTTTGATCGGCCTGGTGAGTCGCATCATCGGCGACGCCGTTGCTCTTGTTGTCGAAACCGGTAGGAGCTTCGGCAGGCGGCAGGGCGGCTGCTGCGAGGATGAAGATAAGAACCAGGATGGCCAAAGGGATCAAGGGTCGCATAGCGTGTTCCCCTTTCTACGACGGCCTCGCGGAAGGCGCTTCTCACCGAGGACTTTTCAGCTCATAGGCAAGCCGAAGAGACGAATTTGGAGACATGAATACCACCTTTGCTGGTGTTTGTCCAAGACGAAAACAATCCTGTCATCTGAGAGGTAAGTCTCTGACCGGATTGCGGCGGCGTGGTTCGGACTATATCGGACTATAATTGCGCGACACGATGGCCCTTACCTCTGGCACGAAGCTTGGCCCTTACGAAATCCAGTCTGCGCTGGGCGCGGGCGGCATGGGAGAAGTTTACCGTGCCCGCGACACTCGCCTTGACCGCACTGTTGCGGTGAAGGTTCTTGCCTCTCACCTTTCTTCTTCGCCGGAACTGAAACAACGCATGGAGCGCGAGGGGAGGGCGATCTCATCGTTGAACCATCCCAACATCTGCCAGCTTTTTGACATCGGATCGCAGAACGGCACCGATTATCTGGTGATGGAGTTTCTGGAAGGGGAGACTCTGGCGGATCGGCTGCGCAAAGGCGCGATGCCGCTGGCCGAGGTGATCAAGATCGGGATTGCCGTGGCGGAAGCGCTGGCTGTCGCGCATCGTTCCGGTATTGTGCACCGCGACCTGAAGCCGGGGAACATCATGCTGACCGCGGGCGGCGCGAAGCTGATGGACTTCGGGTTGGCGAAACCGCTGGGCGTGCAAGCGGCGTCGGGATCGGGATCAGCGCCTTCCTTTACCGCGGCGGCCACGATGAGCGGGCCGAGTCCGTTGACCCCGCTGACAACGGCGGGCAGCGTCATTGGCACGATTCAATACATGTCTCCGGAGCAGATTGAAGGCAAAGAAGCGGACGCGCGCTCTGACATTTTTGCTTTCGGCGCTGTGCTTTATGAGATGACGGCGGGGAAGCGGCCGTTCGCGGGGAAGAGTCAAATCTCGCTGGCGTCTTCGATTCTGGAAAGCGAGCCAGAGCCGGTGGGCAAGCTCAAACCGAGCACTCCTCCTGCCTTTGAGCATGTGGTTACGACCTGCCTGCAGAAGAATCCTGACGAGCGTTATCTGGCGGCGCACGACATTAAGCTGGAACTGCAATGGATTGCGGTGGACCGATCAACGGCTCCCGCCGCGGCTCCAGTCGAGCTTGCACGGTCAATTGTGCGCCAGCGTCTCGGCCGAAGCGTGGCATTGATCCTTGCCATTACGGTAGGCATGGTTGCTGGAAGTTTCCTGAAGGCCCCTGCCCCATCCGCACACTCCATCCGCACCGTTATCAATCCCCCCGAAAAAACCACGTTCGATCTCACCGGGGACTCAGCCGGACCACCAGTAACGTCTCCAGACGGCACATCCCTCGCGTTTGCGGCCACCGGCACGGATGGCAGGACTGCGCTCTGGGTGCGCGCGACGAACGTGGTGGAAGCTCGCGAACTGCCCGGCACCGAAGGCGCGACTTTTCCCTTCTGGTCGCCTGACAGCCGTTCCCTCGGCTTCTTCGCCGACGGCAAGCTCAAAGCGGTCGACCTCGAAGGCGGCTCGACGCAGATGGTTTGTGACGCACCGCTCGGTCGCGGCGGCGCTTGGGGAGCGGATGGAGTGATCCTGTTCTCCCCGGCTCCCACAGCGCCTCTCATGCGCGTGAGCGCCGGCGGGGGCACCCCGGTTCCAATTACGAAGCTTGACGAGGCTCTGCACACCTCGCATCGCTGGCCGTTTTTCCTTCCAGACGGCAAGCATTTTCTCTATGTCGCGCTTCACCACGATGCTTCCAAGGCGGGGAACAACTCGGTCTACTACGCATCGCTCGACGGCCGGGAAAATCGTTCATTGTTCCGCTCTCAAACCAATGCGGTTTACGCCAGCGGTTTTCTTTTGTTTGGGCGTGGCGACCAATTAATGGCGCAGCCTTTCAACCCCTCCTCTGGAACGCTGAGTGGCGAACCCCAGAATGTGGCCAAGGGCGTGATGAACGACGGCAGCACGTGGCATATGGACGCCTCAGCCTCGAACGATGGTCTGCTGGTTTTTGGCAGCGGCGCCTCCGGCGACCTGGAATTAATCTGGATGGATCGCAGCGGGAAGATCAGCACCATTGCCGACAAACTCCCTGACTTGCAAGCAGCGGTCCTTTCCCCGGAAGGAGACCGAGTCGCTCTTCAGATGAATGCCGGTCAGACGGATATCTGGGTGCTCGATCTGACGCGTGGAGTCCGCACCCGAGTCACCTTTGGGCCGGTTGGGAATGTTTCCCCACTCTGGTCGCCGGATGGCAAATGGATCGCATACTCCTCCGCTCAGAACGGACACTTTGCCATTTGCCGCAAGCCTTCCGACGGCAGCGGCGCGGAAGATTGTTTGCTCAACGTCGAGCAGCAGCCGGGACTTCACGATTGGTCGCGCGATAATAAGTATTTGCTGTATTCGCTGCCAGTCCCGGGTGGCTCCTCACGGCAGATGTTCGCCCTGCCGCTGGAGGGAGAGCGCAAACCATCGCTGCTAGTGGAGCGGGGTGCGTTCGGGAAACTTTCTCCAGACGGCCGTTGGCTCGCCTACAATTCGGCCGAGTCGGGCAGGTTGGAGGTTTATGTGATGCCTTTTGGCGGCGGGCAGGGCAAGTGGCAGGTCTCGGCTAACGGCGGGCAACTTCCGCGATGGAGCACAGACGGCAAAGAACTCTACTACATGGACCTGACTTACAACCTTTTCTCGGTCCCGGTGAAGAATACGGGCAGCTCACTGCAATTCGGTGTGGCCGAGAAGTTGATCAGCAACTGGTCGGCTCCGCAAGTCTTCTATGACGTCTCTCCTGACGGCAAGAAATTTCTTCTGGACCGGGTGGCGCAGCAGGTGAGCCAGTCCGTTACGGTGGTTACGGACTTCACGGCGGGGTTGAAGAAGTAGGCGTAACTAGTATCTGGACGCTCCTTCAAATTCGCGGCATAGGTGTAGCATGAACATTTCCATTCGGATTGCAGCCGCTGTACTGCTGCTCACAACTTCCATGTCGATGTCGGCACGAGACCGTTCCAACGCGCGCTCGATGGTGGTTACGCGCTACGGCATTGTTGCGACCAGCCATGTGCAGGCTTCGGTGGCGGGTGCGCAGGTACTGGCTCATGGAGGCTCTGCTATAGATGCGGCGATTGCCGCCAATGCTGTGCTCGGCGTGACGGAACCCATGATGAACGGCATGGGTGGAGATCTGTTTGCGATTTACTGGGAGGCGAAAACTGGCAATCTGTATGGCCTGAACGCCAGCGGATGGGCGCCGCGCGGGCTGACCATCGCGCACTTGAAGGCGAGGGACGCGACGGCGATGCCGGTGGCGGGCATTGACTCGGTCACCGTGCCTGGCGCGGTCGCTGGATGGCAGGCGCTGCACGCACGCTTTGGGAAGCTGGCATGGAAAGATCTTTTTCAGTCTGCGATTTCTTATGCTGACGATGGCTATCCAGTTCCGGAAGTCATTGCGTCGTACTGGAATGACGCCGCCGGTTGGCTTGCGAACGATGCGGAGGCGCGGCGGGTTTATTTGCCCGGTGGCAAGCCTCCGGCTGTCGGACAAGTGTTTCAGAATCGCGATCTGGCAAAGGCTTTGCGGCTAGTGGCTGAGGGTGGAGCGGATGCGTTTTACAAAGGTGAGATCGCGCGCGCGATTTTGACCACGTCGCAGAGTCTGGGCGGGACGATGGCGGCCGATGATCTGGCTGAGTTTTCTCCGGAATGGGTTGAGCCGATTTCAACAACGTATCGGGACTGGACCGTTTACGAGCTTCCTCCTAATGGGCAAGGGATGGCGGCGCTCGAGATGCTGAACATAATGGAGACTACGCCGCCGTCGCCTGACGGACCGCTCAGCGTTGCGGAACTGCATAAGAAGATCGAAGCCATGAAGCTGGCTTATGCTGATCTAGGGCGCTACAACGCTGATCCGCGATTCGCAAAGATTCCGGTGAAGGGGATGCTGTCGAAGGAATACGCGCGGGAGCGCGCCAAGCTGATCGATCCCGGCAAAGCCAATTGCGAGGTTGCGGCCGGCACACCGCCTTTTAGTGACACGACTTATCTTTCGGTGGTTGATCGCGAGGGCAACATCGTTTCGTTGATTCAGAGCAACTACGAGGCGTTCGGAGCGGGCGTCGTGGTGCGCGGCATGGGATTCGCGCTGCAGGATCGTGGTGCGCTATTTTCGCTCGATGCTGCTTCGCCGAATGCGCTGGCGCCGCGCAAGCGGCCGTTCCACACGATCATCCCGGCCTTCATGGAGCGCGGCGATCAACATATCGGCTTCGGAATCATGGGAGGAGCGAACCAGCCGCTGGCCCATGCGCAATTCGTTTCCAACGTCGTGGATTATGGGATGAATGTCCAGGAAGCGGTCGAGAATGCGCGCTTCACGGTAAGTCCGCAACGTGGGTGCAACATTGTGATCGAATCAAGAGTGCCGCCGGAAGTACGGCAGAAGCTTTCCGCGATGGGGCATCAACTCGACGTGCGGAACGCATACTCGACGGCGATGGGCCGCGGGCAGGCGGTTTTGCACGACTCGAAGTCCAAGGTGAACTATGGAGCGTCAGATGCACGCGCCGATGGGGCGGCAGTGCCAGAGCAGTGATCAGGGGTCAGGGGCCAGTGGTCAGTCAGACTGCCGACTCACGTTTTGCTGATCCCTGACCCCTGGCCACTGCCTCACGACCGGAACAAATTCCTTGCGATGAACAGGACGTTGGCCGGGCGCTCGCCTAGCCGCCGCATGAAGTAGGGATACCACTCGCTGCCAAAAGGAATGTAGACGCGGACGCGCCAGCCGTCGCGCGCCAGCTTGCGCTGCAGGTCGCGACGGATGCCGTAGAGCATCTGAAACTCGAACGAGTCGCGGGAAAGCTTTTCGCGCACGGCGAAAGCCTGGGCTTGCTGAATGATGCTCTCATCGTGCGTGGCCAGGCCGTGATAGACGCCGCTCTTCATCAGAATCTTCATCAGCTTGACGTAGTTGGCATCAACGTCGGACTTGAGAGGGAAGGCGATCTCTGCAGATTCCTTGTACGCGCCTTTGCACAGGCGGATGCGGATGCGCTCAGCCAGAAGGTTTTCGACGTCACTCTCGGAGCGTTTGAGGTACGACTGGATTACAGTACCGACCGAGTTGGCATTTCCGGGCATACGATGGAGTTCGTGAACGAAATCCAGAGTGCGCTGGGTGTAGGGCGAGCCTTCCATATCGACGCGCACAAAGCCCGGAGGGTCCATGGCTGCCGCCTTGGTGACTAGTCCGCTGACGATTTCGCGGGCGAGCTTCTCGTCTACATCGAGCCCCATGTGAGTTAGCTTCAGGCTGATGTTGGCGTTGAGCTGGTTTGCGACGATGGCGTCGAGAATCTGATGATAGAGCTGGGCGCTGTGACGGGCTTCGTCCGGATTGGTGACATTTTCGCCGAGGTTGTCGATGCTCACGCTCATGCTGGCGCGGTTGATGGCTTGGGTGGCGCGGACGGCGTCGGCAATCTCGGTACCGGCAACGAAGCGACTGGAGACGCGGCGGCCGAGCGAAGATCGTTCAGCAAAGGTGCGCAAAGATGGGTTTTCAGAGAGACGGACGAAGAAAGTTCTTAACATTCCGCACCTGGGGAATTATCCGCCGGAAGCGATGAATATATAAAGAGCACAGAAAGTTGTATCACACTGGCGGCGTGCTGCAGTCAGGCTGTCGACCCAGCGGTCGAAGCGCGAGGCGAGGTGAAACGATGGAGGACGAGTCCTAAGGGTTGAATCGGAGTTCAACCGACTCGTGAGTTTCGTGAGAAGCGGCCTCCCACTTCCACTGGCGCAGCGCCTCCTGGGCAGCCTGAGCTAGCAAGGGATGGCCACCCTTGACCTCGATCGAGGTTACCTTTCCATTCGGAGCGACCAGGACGTCTGCACGTACCGTGCCTTGGATTTTCATGGAGCGGGCGATGTTGGGATATTGCGGAACCACTCTGCTGACAACCTTGCGACCGCTTTCAGAAGTTTCCTGAGTAAGAGCGTGATTCGGAGCGAACGTCAGTAGTGCGAACAGAACAAATGAAACTACCGAAATGCGGTTTCTCATTGGGGTAAGACGTTCCGTATTCAGAATTTGTTCGTGTTCAGGATAAGAGGGATCTAACGTGCGCAGTAGATTACCTCAGTAATACGACCAACGATTTTCGAGGGAAAGGCGGTTTTGGGGCGGGTTGGACTGGGCAGTAGGATGCTCGCCGTACCACTCAGGCGCCGTGTTCTTCCAGAAACTTCTCGACTTCGATGGCAGCCATGCAACCGGTTCCAGCGGCCGTGATGGCCTGGCGATAGCGCCGGTCCTGCACGTCGCCGCAGGCAAAGACGCCGCGGACGCGGGTGTGCACGTAGTTGTGGGTCTTGAGATAGCCGTCGGCATCGGTTTCGAGCTGGCCGTCAAACATCTTCGCGTTCGGCTCGTGCCCGATGCCGAGGAATAGGGCGTTGGTGGGGAAGTCCCAGACTTTGCCGGTCTTCACGTTTCGCAGCTTGAGGCCGGTGACTTCCTGCTTGGCGTGATCGTAGACATCCTCGACGACCGTGTCGGTAAGGAACTGAATCTTCGGATTCTGTTTAGCCCGCTCCAGCATGATCTTGGAAGCGCGGAAGCTGTCGCGGCGGTGGATGATAGTGACCTTAGTGGCAAAGCGGGTGAGGAACAGGGCCTCTTCCATGGCGGAATCGCCGCCGCCGATTACAACGATTTCCTTTCCGGAAAAAAAGAAGCCGTCGCAGGTGGCGCAGGAAGACACGCCGTGACCGATGAGCTTCTGCTCGTTAGGGATGCCCAGCCAGCGCGCGGAAGCGCCACTGGCGATGATGAGCGCTTGCGCGTGCACCTGATGTTTGCCGAGATGAAGCAGAAAAGGACGTTGGCTGAGGTCGGCGCTGGTGAGATGGCCTACCCGGTATTCCGCGCCGAAACGTTCGGCCTGTTTGCGCATGTTCTCGACCAGTTGCGGTCCCATGATTCCTTCGGGAAAGCCAGGGAAATTCTCCACCAGCGTGGTCAGGGAGAGCTGGCCGCCGGGCTCGTGGCCCTCAATCAAGAGAGGTTTCAGATTGGCGCGCGCGGTGTAAAGCGCGGCAGTGTGTCCGGCGCAGCCGGAACCGATGATGACGACGTTGCGGGTTTCGCTCATGATTGGATAGCTGTTAGATTGCTGGATTCAGATTTCGATGCATGGCTCGCGGACGCTGCAAAAAGCAAATCTTTACCACAGA
>Ga0209624_10003392_pt1 | contig 11317 bp, 12 predicted proteins | sample JacPinW_OM2H0_O1_FD_188565 | JGI IMG/M metagenome (GOLD analysis project Ga0209624, IMG submission 188565) | Forest soil microbial communities from Algoma, Ontario, Canada - Jack Pine, Ontario site 1_JW_OM2H0_O1 (SPAdes) (version 2) | ecosystem: Environmental > Terrestrial > Soil > Boreal... | reverse complement strand
TGACCCACCATGAACTCTTTCTTGGCTTGGCCGGCGCTGCGCGCGAGCTTGGGGAGCTTGTCGGCGCCGAACACGAGGATCGCGACGCCGACGACTGCGGCGATTTCAATGGGTGAGAACATACGGGTCTCCGACTTTAGAGCAGGGCGTCCGCGAGCGCGGCGAGTTCGGTGCGGGCGGGGGCGCTTCCGAGCGGCGCGAGCGACTGTTTCGCACGTTCGACATACCCCGCCAGGACGGCTTCCGTCTTCGTGAGCCCGCCCTGAGCGCCGATCCCGGCGACGATCGCCGCGACGCCCTCGGGGCTCTCGCCGTCCGCTGCGAAGAAACGTTCGACGGCCGAGCGGAATTCCCGATCACCCGCCTCGAGGGCGAGCACGAGCGGCACGGTCATCTTGCGCTCGCGCAGGTCGTTGCCGACCGGCTTGCCGAGCGTCGCCTCGTCGGCCGTCAAATCGAGCAGGTCGTCGCGCATCTGGAACGCGATCCCGAACGCGGTCCCGAACTCGCGCAGCGCCTTGACCGCGAAGGGTCCCGCGCCGGCCGCGAGCGCGCCGCACTCGGCGGACGCCGCGAAGAGCGAGGCCGTCTTCTTCGCCGCCACCTCGACGTACGCCGCGAGCGTCGTGTCCGGATCGGCCAGCGCCTTGAGCTGGAGCACCTCGCCGTCGGTGATGTCGGCGAGCGTGGAGCTGAGGATGTGCGGGATCGGGTGCGCGTAGCCAGCGGTGACGTTCTTGAAGATCCACGCGAACAGGTAGTCGCCCGCCAGCACGCTGATGCGGTTGCCGAAGTCGACGGCGGTGGCGTTGACGCCGCGGCGCGTCTCGGCCCCGTCCACGACGTCGTCGTGGATCAGCGTCGCGACGTGGATCAGCTCCATGAAGGCCGCGAGCTGCAGGTGGTCCTCGGCGCGGCCGCCGGCCGCTTCGGCCGCGAGCAGCGTGAAGCGCGGCCGTAGCCGCTTGCCGCCCGCGTCGAGCATGCGCCGTACCGCCTCGGTGATGAGCGCGTTGTCCGTGGCGAACGAGGAGCGGAAGAACTCCTCGACCATCGCGTACAGGTCGCGGTCGTCCGCCGCAGCGTGGCTCAGCATCACGCCACCCCCACGTGGATCGCGATGGCCCCGAAGCCCAGGCGAATCGTGCGCACGTCGCGGAAGCCCGCGGTGCGGAAGCGCTCGGCCAGCCCGTCGGCGTCCGGGAAGTTCGTCAGGGAGTTCGGCAGGTAGCGGTAGGCGGTCTTCGATCCGCCCACCAGGCCGCCCACGAGCGGGACGAGCCCGTAGAAATAGGCCCCGAACAGGCGGCGCACGACAGGGTTGGCGGGCTTGGTGACGTCGAGGTTGACGAAGCGCGCGCCGGGCCGCAGGATGCGGCGCGCTTCGCGCAGCGTCCCGACGACGTCGACGACGTTGCGCATGGAGAAGCCCATCGTGGCCCCGTCGAAGCTCGCGTCCGCGAACGGCAGCCCGGTCACGTCGCCCTCGACGAAGGCGGCGCGGCCGCCGGGGTCCTCGCGCCGGGCGCGGGCTCGCGCGCCGTCGAGCATGGGGACGGTGAAGTCCACGCCCGTGACCTCGAGCGCCGGATCGGTCTTGAGCAGGTGGAACACGAGGTCCCCGGTGCCGCAGCACAGGTCGGCGACGCGGCCGCCGCGCGGGGCGGCCAGCTCGCGGATGGCGCGGCGGCGCCACGCCTCGTCGACGCCCGCCGTGAGCAGCTTGTTCGCCCGGTCGTAGCGCGGCGCGATCGCCGCGAACATCTCGCGAACGTAGGCGCCCTTCCCGGCTGGGTCCGTGACCATCCCGCCCATCTTAGACGAGACCCCGACCCCGCCCTCATGTTTTGGTCACTCCTCGGCACGGAAGTCGTCTAAAACCAGCCTTTGCGCTTGAAGTAAGCGAGCAGGATGGCCAGCGCGATCAGCTGCGAGCCGATCCCGATGTACGCGAAGTGCTCCGGCTTGTCGATGTGGTTGACCATCCAGCCGAAGTTCTGGCCGAAGAAGCCCGTGATGTAGGTCAGCGGCAGAAAGATCGTCGCGATGATCGTGAGCTGCTTGGACACCTCGCCCTGGCGGTGCGCCTCTGAGGAGAGGTGGATGTCGAGCGTGCTGTTGAGCAGGTCGCGGATCGAGTCGATCTGGTCGGTGACGCGCAGCGCGTGGTCGTACACGTCGCGAAAGTACGCGAGCAGCGCGTGGTCGAGCGGCGCGAGGTCGCCGCGCACCAGCGGCGAGATGATGTCGCGCACCGGCGAGACGGCGTGGCGCAGCGCGACGAGGTCGCGCTTGAACGCGAGCACCTCGCGCAGCACTTGCTGCGGGTGGTTGCGCTCGCGGCCCAGCACGCGGTTCTCCAGCGCGACGAGCCGTTCGTCGTACTCGCTCGCGACGGGATGGTAGCCGTCGACGACGACGTCGAGGATCACGTACAGCAATCCGGTCGAGGTGTGCGGCACCGCGTTCTTGGAGGCCCAGCGGCGCTCGATCTCGTCGAGCGGAAACACCGGGTGCGCGCGGATCGTGACGACGAAGTTCTTCCCGACGAAGACCGCGATCTCGTGCAGCTCGAGCTCGTTCTCGTCGTTGAGCGTCGCGGCGTGCAGCACGACGAGCCAGTACGTGTCGTAGCTCTCGATCTTGGGCCGTTCGTGGACGAGCGCCGCATCCTCGACCGCGGTCGGGTGCAGCGAGAACTCTTCCTGCAGCAGCTTCAAATCGTCCGCGGTGGGCTCGGCGAGATCGAACCACACGAAGTTGTGCTCGTCCTGCAGCAGGTCCGAGATCTCGCGCGGATCCTTGAGCGCGCGCGCGGTGTCCTTGCCGGTGAAGATCATGCAGCGCGACTCGTGCTCGTCGGAGATCGCGTTCGTCGCGCGAACGGGGCGCTCGGGACGGCGCAGGATCACGCGGCGACCGCCAGCCCGAGCACGCGCCGCGCGTTCGCGTCGGCGCGTGCGATCACCGTCCCCACGTCGGTGCCGAGCACCTCGGCGACGGCGCGCGCGGTGTCGGCGACAAACGCGGGCTCGTTGCGCTTGCCGCGGTGCGGGATCGGCGCGAGATACGGGCAGTCGGTCTCGAGCACGATCGCGTCCAGCCCCACTTCCTTCACCGCGTCGCGCAGCGGCTGCGCGGTCTTGAACGTCACGACGCCGCCGATGCCGAGCACGAGGCCGAACTCGCCGGCGAACACGCGCGCCTCGTCCGGCGCCCCGGTGAAGCAGTGCACGATCCCGCGCTGCGCGCGCGCGTCGTAGCCCGCGCGCAGGCCGGCGACGAAGTCGTCGTGCGCTTCGCGCTGGTGGAACACGAGCGGCAGGCCGCGCTCGCGCGCGTACGCGAGCTGCAGCGCGAAGACGCGGCGCTGCACGTCGCGCGGGCTGTGGTCGTAGTGATAGTCCAGCCCGGTCTCGCCGACCGCGACGACGCGGCTGCCGAAGCGCGCGCGCAGCGCGTCGAACGCCGCGGCGAGATCGCCGGGCGCGTCCTTCGCTTCGTGCGGGTGGACGCCGACGGTGGCCGAGAGGCCGTACCTCTCAGCCGCCTCGCAGGCCCGGCGGCTATCGTCCACGTCACAGCCGACGGTGACGATGGCGTCGACACCACGGGCATGCGCGCGCGCCAGCATTGCTTCGCGATCCTCGTCGAACGCCCGGTCGTGGACGTGGGCGTGCGTGTCGATCATGGTGAATCCTTAGGCCTTCCGTGCAGTTGTTCCCCGAGCGCGCCGGCCGCGGCGACCGCCGGCTCCTCTCCGCCGCGCTGATTCTGTCCCTGCTCTTCCACGTGGCGGGCGCCGGCGTCTGGGGCTTTTTCGGACATCGCATCGCGCCCGCCGTCGCCAAGCTGTTCCCGCGCCCGTCGCCGACGCCCGAGCTCGTCGCGATCTCCGATGCGATCACGATCGAGAAGCGCTCGGTCCCGCGCCCGGCCGTGCGCGCCAAGCAGCCACAGCGCACGCAGCCGCGCCGCCTCGCGCAGCTTGCCGCGCCGTTCTCGCTGCCGGTTCCGACGCTTGCACCGGTGCCGACGGCCGCGCCCACCACCGCGCCGACGACGGTGCCCACCTATCGCCCCGAGCGCGGCACGATCCATCATTCGCGCCCGCAGCCCACGCCCGAGCCGCGCCCTGCGCCCGTGATAGCGGCGCCGTCGTCGAAGAGCGCGTTCTCGCGTCAGCAGATCGCGGTGCTCGACGCGCAGTTCAGCAAGACGATCGCGCAGGCGCAGCACGCGATCACCGACGTTCCGATGCAGCGCCGGCCGCCCGCGCGCAACCCCGACCAGCAGCGCTACATCGCGGTGATGGCCGGCACGCCCGAGCAGTTCTTGTCGGCGCAGGGCGAGTGCACGTCGATTCAGGTGAGCGCGCACGGTGCGTTGGTCGACCGCTACCTGCGCTGCGTCATCACCTATTCCGACGGCTACTTCGAGCAGGTGTCGTTTCCGTGGGTGTTCCGGTTCACGCGGCGCAACGACCCGTTCCAGTACGAGGACGGCTCGTACCACCCGTTCCCGATGCAGCCGCCGCCCGACGCGTTCGTGCTCCCTCACCCGTTCGCGCTCTCGCGCGCGATCTGCTCGTTCTACCGCGCCGAGTGCCAGAGCGTGATCACGCGCGAGCGCGCCAACGGCAACCAGCCCGCCACCGACGCGCAGTGAGCGCTACGCGCGGAGCTGGTCCTGCGCGTGCGCGTGCGGGTGCGAGCGCGCTGCGATGACCAGCGACGCCACGCCGTAGATGATCCCGAACGAGCCGAGCGCGACGCCGGGCGCCAGCAAACCGCCCGCCGTGAACCATAGCAGCGCGCCGCCGAGCGCGATGAGCAGCAGGCCGGTGAGCAGCCACATCCACGCGTCGCGCAGCCGGCCCCACGTCACCGCCGCGAAGACGATCGTCAGCACGCCGATGCCGAACGCCCACTCGGCGACCGTCCACGTCAGCGAGATCAAGCTCTTCGCGAACGTGAACGCGACGATGCCCAGCGCGATGCCGACGAGCCCTTCGAGCGCGTGGATGAACCACGCCCGGTCGCGGCCCGTCGAGCGCAGCGCGATGACCAGGCGCAGGATCCCGTCGATCACCGCGAACGCGACGAACGCGCCGACGAGCAGCGTCGAGTAGACGCGAAAGTACAGCGCGCACGCGCCGAGCAGGATCGCGACGATGCCGCGCACGGCGAACGCGGCGCGGTGGAAGCCGTCGTTCGCTCCGGTGTGCGGCAGGTGCTTGGTGTCGACCGTGATCGCCATGAGACTACCTCCTCGTGTGCGGCGTCATTCCGCCGGCGCGTCGATGCGTGGAAACAGCGGCGCGCCGGGATTGGTTTGCGTGCCTGCGGCGAGCCGGCCCCACACCAGCTCGTCGTCCCATTGCAGCTCGGGCGTTCCGCTCAGGCCGAGCTGCCGGCGGATCTCGGTCGCTTTCGCGGGCATGTACGGAAACAGCAGCAGGCTCAGCCAGCGCAGGCCTTCCACCAGATCGTACAGCAGCGCGTCCAGCTCGACGGCGCGCCCTTGCTTGTAGAGCTCCCACGGCTTCTGCTCGTCGATCGCGCGGTTGAGCACCGTGACGAGGTTCCAGATCTCGTCGAGCCCTTCGCGAAAGCGCAGCGCCATGACGTGCTCGGTCACCAGCGCGGGCAGATCGGCGACGAGCTCGGACACGCGCCCTTCGCTGGGCTGCGGAACGATGCCGTTGCGGTATTTCTGCAGCATCGCGAGCGAACGCCGCAGCAGGTTGCCCAGATCGTTGCCCAGGTCGCTGTTGTGGCGCTGGCGCAGCTTCTCGACCGACATCGAGAAGTCGCTGCCGAACGGCGCCTCGCGCATGAGGAAATAGCGCAGCGTGTCGGCGCCGAACCGTTCTTTCATCGCGAACGGGTCCATGGCGTTGCCGAGCGACTTGCCGATCTTCGTCCCCGAGTCGCTCGTGATCCAGCCGTGCGCGAACACGCGCTGCGGGATCGGCAGCCCGGCCGACATCAGCATCGCGGGCCAGATGATCGAGTGGAAGCGCGCGATCTCTTTGCCGACGATGTGCATCCCGGGCCAAAAGCGCGCGTAGAGCCCGTCGGGATCTTCGGGCCAGCCCAGCGCGCTGATGTAGTTGATCAGCGCGTCGTACCACACGTACAGCACGCCGCCGCCCGGCAGCGGAATGCCCCAGTCGAACGACGAGCGCGAGATCGAGAAGTCCTCGAGCCCTTCCTCGAGGATCGCCATCATCTCGTTGTAGCGCGACTGCGGCCGCAAGAACTCGGGGTTATCGCGAAAGAGCTCGAGCAGCGGCGCATTGTACTTGGAGAGCCGGAAGAACCAGTTCTTCTCCGAGAGCCACTGCACCGGACGCCGGCACTCCGCGTTCGGACAGCGCCCGTCGATCAGCTTGGCCTCGGGCCAGAACGTCTCGTCGTGCGTGCAGTACCAGCCTTCGTACACGCCTTCGTACACGTCCTCGCTCTCGCGCATCTTCGCGAACAGCGCGAGGCACGTGTGCACGTGGCGCGACTCGGTGGTGCGGATGAAGTCGTCGAAGCGCGCGTCGAACGCGGGCGCGAGGTCGCGCCACTGCGGCGCGAGCGAGTCGACGTACTCTTGCGGCGTCAGGCCCGCCGCGGCCGCCGCGTTGGCGACCTTCTGCCCGTGCTCGTCCGTGCCGGTCAGCGACCGCGCGGGCCCGTGTGCGCGCGCGGTGCGCACGAGCACGTCGGCCGCGATCGTGGTGTACGCATGGCCGATGTGCGGCGTACCGCTGATGTAATAGATCGGGGTCGTGACGTAGAACGGTCGGGCGAGGGACACCCGCCTCGCTTCGTCGCCAAGGTTGGACGCCCCTGACCTTCCGGCCGCGTGCGGTTCTCGCGCTCCGCGAGCCCTTGCCGTCCGGCCCGGCCGTCGTGATAGACTGGCGTCGATCACGCACGATGGCATACACCTTCCGCACGGTCACCGCACCCGACGACGACGAGCTCATGCTGCTGCACGAGCTCAATCCCGGCTACACGGTCGAACGCCTCCCCGGCGGAGCGCTCCTCGTGAGCCCGAACGGCGCCGCGGGCGGGATGCGAAACGCGCACCTGTCGTTCCAACTCGTGAGCTGGGCGGCGCGCGCTCGCTGCGGTCCCGTGTTCGACTCCTCGACCGGCTTTCGTCTGCCCGACACGTCGGTGTTCTCGCCGGACGGTGCCTTCGTCAGGCTGGAGCGCTGGGAGCCGCTGAGCAAGGGGCAGCGCGAACGCTACTTCGACGGCGCGCCGGATGCCGCGTTCGAGATCGTGTCGCGCACCGATCTGCGCGCGGAGCAGCTCGCGAAGTGCGAGTCGTACGTGCGCAACGGCTCGGCGCTCGCCGTGCTCGTCGATCCGTACCGCCGCCGCACCGACCGGTGGTTGCACGGTGAGCACGCGCTGCTCGGCGACGTCGCGCAGCTGGACTGCGCGCCCGTGATGCCGGATTTCGTGCTGGACGTGCGGGCTATTCTCGAGGCGTAGTCTCCGCCCGGCGCTCGCCCACGCGCGCGTAGAGATGGCGGCGCTCGCCGTGCCCGGCGTCCGCGAGGCGCTTGGCGATCGCCGACGTGGTGAGCCCGTCGGCGAGCAAAGCGTCGATCGCCGCGTCGACGTCTTCCGGCGCGGGCGCGGCGTCCGCGAAGGCCGGGTCGGCGGCGCCGCCCTCCACGACGAACGCGATCTCGCCGCGGACGGGGTCGGCGATCGCGGCGGCGACGGCGGCCGATGCGCCCAGGACCTGCTGCTCGTGGAGCTTGCTGAGCTCGCGCACGAGGAACACGCGCCGGTCCGGCGCGACGGCGGCGAGGTCGGCCAAGCTCTCGCGGATGCGGTGCGGCGCCTCGTACCACACGGTCGTCTCGCCGAGCGAGGCGCGGAACGCCGCGCGCCGCTGGGCCCCGCCGCGCGGCGGAAAGCCGGCGAAGACGAAGCGGCGCAGGTCGAACCCCGACAGCACGGCGGCGCACACGAACGCCGCCGGTCCCGGCAGCACCTCGACCGCGACGCCCTCCTCGCGCGCCGCCGCGACCAGCGCCGAGCCGGGATCGCTGATGCCGGGCGTGCCGGCGTCGGTCACCACCGCGACCGTCTCGGCGCGCGCGCGGTCGAGGATCGCCGGCGTGGTCGCGCGCGCGTTGTGCTCGTGGTAGGTCCAGATCTCTTTGGACCCGATGTCGAGGGCGTTGAGCAGGCGGCGCGTCACGCGCGAGTCCTCCGAGACGATCAGCGACGCGTCGCGCAGGGCGTCGATCGCGCGCAGCGTCACGTCTCGGAGGTTGCCGAGCGGCGTCGGTACGAACACGAGGCCCATGTCCTCCGCTTCGCCGTCGTCGGGCGGCGTCCGCCGGATCGAGCTGCGCGGCCACATCCTCGACTCCGGCATCTTCAACCGGGTCCTCGGCATCCTCACCGACCACGAGCGCGCGGCGTACGTGATCGAAGAGTTCGACTCGGGCCGCACCAAGGACGACCCGTCGTACGCCCGGCTCACGATCGAAGCCGACGACGCTGCCTATCTCGACGAGCTCATCGACAAGCTGCGCGAGTCGGGCGCCGAGGTGGTGGACGAAGGCGACGCGGCCACCGAGCCCGCGCCGGCGGACGGTGTGCTGCCCGACGATTTCTACGCGACGACCAACTTCCCGACCCAGGTGCGCGAGAGCGGCACCTGGATTCCCGTCGACAATCCCGAGATGGACTGCGCGATCGTGCTCGACGACGCGGGCGCGATCACCGTGGCGCCGTACGACGTGAAGAAAGGCGACTGCATCGTCGTCGGGCACCAGGGGGTGAAGGTCGCGGTACCGCAGCGCGCGCGGCGCAAAGCGGTGTTCGAGTTCATGGCGAGCGCCGTGTCGAGCGAGAAGCCGCGCCATGCGCTGCTCGGCGAGCTCGCGCGCGAGCTGCTCGCGGTGCGCGCGTCGGGCAAGCGCATCCTGCTCGTCGGCGGCCCGGCGATCATCCACACGGGCGCGGGCGCGTATCTCGCGGACCTCATCCGCGACGGTTACGTCACGGCGGTCTATGCGGGCAACGCGCTTGCCGTGCACGACATCGAGTCGCAGTTCTTCGGTACGTCGCTGGGCGTGAACTTGGAGGACGCGTTTCCCGCCGAGGAAGGCCACGTGCACCACCTGCGCACCGTCAACCGCTTGCGCGCGGTGGGCGGCATCCGCAAGGCGATCGAGACGGGCATGCTGCGCGCCGGCGTGATGTTCGAGGCGTACCAAAAGAACATTCCGGTCGTGCTGTGCGGGTCGATCCGCGACGACGGCCCGATCCCCGAGGTGATCACCGACGTCGTGGAGTGCCAGCGCGCGATGCGCCACTACGTGCCGGAGATCGGCATGGCGCTCATGGTGTGCACGCTGCTGCACTCCGTCGCCGTCGGCAACCTGCTCCCGGCGACGTGCAAGACGGTCTGCGTCGACATCAACCCCGCGTCGGTGACGAAGCTGACCGACCGCGGCTCGATCCAGACGCTCGGGATCGTCATGGACGCGTCGTCGTTCCTGCGCGAGCTGGCGCTCGCGATCGACGCCGCGCAAGCCGAGGCGGGAGCGGGCTCGGGTTGACGGATTGCATCCGCAGCGTGCGCGGCACGGTTGTCGGCGGTACCATGGACCTCGAACGCCTCGAGCCCGGCCACCGCATCGAGATGTACGTCTCGCCGAGCTGCCCGTACTGCAAGAAAGCGCGCGACCACTTCGATGCGCGCGGCTACCCGTACGCGGTCTACGACGCGCAGAACGACCGCGCGCAGCGCGCGAAGATGTTCGCGCTCACCGGCGGCGACCCGACGGTGCCCGCAATCGTCGTCGACGGCGCGTACGTGCAGTCGGGCTGGGGCTCACCGCCCCACGGTTGAACGATTCACTGAAAGCGTGTCGGTCGACACGTACGCGGGCGCTCGGACCCGCCCTTAGGCGGCTTCCGCTGCGCCGGCAACCGGCGGGCTCGGCGTGACGAACGTGCGATAGCCCAGCACGACCGCGACGAACGCGAACGCCGCCGGAACGATGCCCGTGAAGTGCGGGTTGACGTACAGCACCGTGGTCGAGATGAACGGCGAGATCAAGAACGCCAGGTTGTTGAGGCTGTCGTTCACGCTCAGGATCGTGCCGCGCTGATCGGCCGGCGCAGCGTGCGAAAGCAGCGCGCCGAGCGCGGGGCGAATCAGCGCGCCCGACAGCGACCACAGGATCACGACCGGAATCAGCGTCGCGGTCGACGTCACGAAGACGACGCCGGAGTACGCGACGACCGCACATGCCAGCCCGGCTAGCGCGATACGGCCCTCGCCGAAGCGGTCGACGAGCGCGCCGATGAGCGCCGTCTGCACGACGACCGCTACGACGCTCGACACGATGAAGATGTTCGCCGTCTGCGAGGGGCCGTATCCGAGCACGCGCTCGGCGAACAGCGCGAACACCGTCACCCACGACGTGAACGCGAGCGCGAACGCGAACTGCGTGAGGATGAGCCGGCCGAGCACCGGCGAGCCCAGCGACGCGCGAACCTCCGCGAGCGTAGGCGCGGTCTTCACCGCTCCCTTGGACTCGGGCAGCAGCACCATCGTCAGCACGATCGTCAGCGCCGCAAGACCGGCGGCCACCCAGAACGGCACTTGGTAGCCGAACCGCACGAGGAGCGTCGCCAGAGCGGGTCCGATCAGGAACCCCAAGCCGAACGTGGCGCCCAGCAGCCCGAACGCCCGTGCGCGCTCCGCCGGCGTGGTCACGTCGGTCACGTACGCTTGCGTGACGCCGAGCCCGCCGCCGCCGAGCCCCTCGATGCCGCGCGCGACGAAGATCGTCCACAGCGCCGTCCCGGCCGCGAGCATCGAAAAGCCGAGCAGCCCCGCGACCTGCGCCGCGATCAAGACCCCTTTTCGACCGATACGATCACTGAGGCGTCCCCAGAACGGTGAAGACAGCAGCGAGCAGACGGCCAGCGTGGCGTAGATCGCACCGATGGTCGTCGGCGACGCGCCGAAGTGCTCGGCGTAGAAGGGCAGGATCGGGATCAAGATCGTGAAGCCGAGCACGTCGACGAACGTGATCGCGAGGAGAGGAACGAGCGCTCTCGGCATCCGGGATGCGTTGTCGCACGGCGGGCGCGGTCTCCTCGCGACGCCGTCCGGCGCGATCGCGTGCGAGCTCGAACCGGTCGGCCTCGAATCCGGCGGCGCGCGCTACGAGCTGCGGGTGACGAACGGCACGCCGGGCCGGCTCGCCGCGACCGTGACGGCCGTGCGCGTCGAAGAGGGCCGCCCGGTCGCCGCGCTCGGCGTCGAGATC
>Ga0209624_10003391_pt1 | contig 11319 bp, 6 predicted proteins | sample JacPinW_OM2H0_O1_FD_188565 | JGI IMG/M metagenome (GOLD analysis project Ga0209624, IMG submission 188565) | Forest soil microbial communities from Algoma, Ontario, Canada - Jack Pine, Ontario site 1_JW_OM2H0_O1 (SPAdes) (version 2) | ecosystem: Environmental > Terrestrial > Soil > Boreal... | reverse complement strand
GCCGACATCGCCCTTGTTTGGCGTCCGCTTGTCGCGATGCTTGCGATCGGCGCCGTCTATTTCACCGTTGCCAGCATCCGCTTCCGCAAAGTGATCTTCGGCGGTTGAGGACGGAGCTTGGCGATCTTGATTGCTTCTCGCTCTCCTAGCCATCGCATCGGCGTCTTAAGTAGAGCGGTCGCTGTAGGATGACCAGTGCTGACGGTGGTCCGCGGTTTTAATTCTCATACATTTCTTCCTATTGGCCCGCCGAGAGGGGCCAACGAAGGTTGAAGCGTTAGGACGGGCGGCCCGCCTGCATTGGCGTCCGTTTTCGGCGCCGTTCAGACGTTATCGCCCTCGGTCGAAGTTGCGCCTCGGGCGCCGCTCTGACCTGCCCATGTCCAGTTCTTGATCTCCGGCATGTCGTCGCCGTAGCGGCCGATGTATTCGCGATGGTCGATGAGCTTGTCGCGGATTTCTTGCTTGGCGTAGGCGGCGCGCTCGCCAAGCTTCGGCACACGATCGATGACATCGCCAACCAGATGGAAACGGTCGAGGTCGTTGATTACGCACATGTCGAACGGCGTCGTGGTCGTTCCCTCCTCCTTGTAGCCGCGCACATGAATGTTGTCGTGCCCGGTCCGCCGATAGGTCAGGCGGTGGATGAGCCATGGATAGCCGTGGAAGGCAAAGATAATTGGCTTGTCGACCGTGAAGAGAGCGTCGAAGTCACGGTCGGAAACGCCATGCGGATGCTCGCTTGGCGGCTGGAGCGTCATGAGATCGACGACATTCACGACCCGGATGTTCAGCTCGGGCGCGTGCTGGCGCAGGAGCTTGACGGCCGCCAGGGTTTCGAGCGTCGGCACGTCCCCGCAACAGGCCATGACGACATCCGGTTCGCCGCCGCGATCGTTGCTCGCCCAAGGCCAGATTCCCAAACCCGCTTCGCAATGCCTGACCGCCTGGTCCATCGTCAGCCATTGAGGCGCCGGTTGTTTGCCGGCGACGATGACATTCACGTAATTGCGGCTGCGCAGACAATGGTCGGTCACGGAAAGAAGGCAGTTCGCGTCCGGCGGCAAATAGATCCGCACCACCTCGGCCTTCTTGTTCATCACATGGTCGATAAAGCCGGGATCCTGGTGCGAAAAGCCGTTGTGGTCCTGCCGCCAGACATGGCTGGACAACAGGTAGTTGAGCGAGGCGATCGGTCGTCGCCATGGAATATGACCACAGACCTTCAGCCATTTTGCATGCTGGTTGAACATGGAATCGATGATGTGGATGAAGGCCTCATAGCAGGAGAAGAAGCCGTGCCGACCCGTCAGCAGGTAGCCCTCGAGCCAACCCTGGCACTGGTGCTCGCTCAGCATCTCCATCACTCGGCCGTCGGCTGCGAGATGATCGTCGTACGGGAGAGTCTCAGCGGCCCAGGCGCGGTTCGTGACCTCCAGCACGTCTTGCCAGCGGTTGGAATTGTTTTCGTCTGGGCTGAACAGGCGTAGGTTCCGCGAGTCCAGATTGAGTTTCATCACATCGCGCAGGAATTGACCCATGACCCGGGTCGCCTCTGCAGTTGCGGCGCCAGGCGAAGCCACCTTCACGGCGTAATCGCGGAAATTGGGGAGCGTCAGGTCGCGCAAGAGCAGGCCGCCATTCGTGTGCGGATTGGCGCTCATCCGGCGCGTGCCTTCCGGCGCGAGCGCGGCGAGTTCGCTCTTGAGCCGGCCCTTGTCGTCGAACAACTCCTCGGGTCGATAGCTCTTCATCCACGTCTCGAGGACGTGGACGTGCTCCGGATGCCCGCGCATCGCGCTCATCGGCACCTGATGCGACCGCCAATAGCCCTCTTCACGCTGGCCATCGATCTCCTTGGGACACGTCCAGCCTTTTGGCGTGCGCATGACGATCATCGGCCAGATCGGGCGCTTCGAGAATCCTTTCTTCCTCGCGTCAGCCTGGATGGTCTGGATCTCACCGATCACTTTCTCCAGCGTCGCGGCCATGAGTTCGTGCATCAATGCCGGATCATCGCCTTCGACAAAGTGGGGCGCGTACCCGTATCCACGCAGAAGCGATCCCAACTCCTCGTGACTGATCCGCGCCAGCACGGTCGGATTGGCGATCTTGTAGCCGTTGAGATGAAGGATCGGCAGCACCGCGCCGTCGCGCACCGGGTTCAGAAACTTGTTGGAATGCCAGCTCGTGGCGAGGGGCCCCGTTTCCGCTTCGCCGTCGCCGACCACGGCGGCGACGATGAGCTCAGGATTGTCGAAAGCGGCGCCATAAGCGTGCGAAAGCGCATAGCCAAGCTCCCCGCCCTCGTGGATTGAGCCCGGCGTCTCGGGCGCCACGTGGCTCGGAATTCCGCCTGGAAAAGAGAACTGGGTGAAGAGCCGCTTCATGCCCCCCACATCCTGCGAGATGCCCGGATAGACCTCGCTGTAAGTCCCTTCCAGATAAGCGTTAGCCACCAATCCCGGTCCGCCATGGCCGGGGCCGGTGACATAGATCATGTCGAGATCATGCTTTTTGATTAGCCGATTGAGATGCGCGTAGATGAAGTTGAGGCCGGGCGTCGTGCCCCAGTGCCCGAGGAGACGCGGCTTGATGTGCTCCTCCTTGAGGGGTTCACGCAGCAAGGGATTGTCGAAGAGGTAAATCTGACCGACAGACAGATAATTGGCGGCGCGCCAATAAGCGTCGATGAGGGCGCTCTCGCTCTTTGTCAGCGTGCTCTCGGTTTTCGATGATGCCTTCGCCATTGAGGCCTCCCGCTGCTCTGAAGCTGTTCCCGCCAAACGATGGTCACCCGAACCGGCGACGACTTTTCCGGCTCATCTCGGGGCGCCGCCTGCGAACTTAATTCCCCTGACCGCGAACGGCCGTTCGGCTCAGATTGTGCTCGCCCCATGACAATTAGACAACAGCCTTCGCGTCCTCGTACTCGATAGGGTTTCCCGTGCTTTCCTGGTCCGCGCTGGTCGCGGTCTGAACGAGGGAGTAGGCTCGACCGAACGCAGCAGGCTCGGCGAATCTGCCAAAGATACCTCATGGACGCGCAATCAATTCCGCTGAAGACGACCGGAATCCGTTTTGTCCGGGCCGTCAGGACTTTTGCTCGGTCCGAAGTTGGTTGGAAGGCCAAGCTCATCTTCGCTGCATTGATCCTGCTGCTCTGCGCCTCGAACGCGCTCAACGTCATCAACAGCTTTGTCGGGCGGAATTTCATGACCGCGATTGCCGATCGCGACATGCCCGGCTTTGTCCGGCAGGCCTTTATCTATATTGGCGTCTTCGCCGCCTTGACCCTTGTCGCTGTGATCGCTCGCTTCGGCGAGGAGCGACTCGGACTTCTGTGGCGTGATACGATGACCCGCGGAATCTTGCGCCGTTACCTTGCCGATGGCACCTATCAACGCCTCAACGTTTCGGCAACGATCGCCAATCCGGACCAGCGCATTTCCGAAGACGCGCGCGCCTTCACGGTCACAACCCTTTCCTTCGCTCTCATGGCGCTCAACAGCGCCTTCACGATCGTGGCCTTCTCGGGGGTTTTGTGGACCATCAGCCCGCTCTTGTTTGGCGTCGCCGTGCTCTACGCGGCGGGCGGCTCGCTCTTCACCTTTCTGTTTGGGCGCCCGCTGATCAGACTGAACTACGACCAGTTGGACAAGGAAGCGAGCTTCCGCTCCGGGCTCATCTCTGTCCGAAATAACGCGGACGCCATCATGACCGCGCGAGATGAGGACTCGCAAATGGCTCAGTTGCTCGGTCGGCTCGACGACCTCGTCGCCAATTTTCGCACGATCACCTCGATCAACCGCAATGTTGGCTTCTTCACCACCGGCTACAATTGGATGATCCAGATCATTCCGGCCCTCATCATCGCTCCAGCCTTCATCGAAAGGAAGATCGAGTTCGGCGTCATTACTCAGTCGGCGGTCGCCTTTTCGACTTTGGTCGCCGCCTTCTCTCTCATCGTAACCCAATTCCAGTCGCTGTCGAGCTACGCGGCGGTCGTGGCGCGGCTGAGCGCGCTCGTCGAGGCCGTCGGACAATCGGGCGATCCCCGATGGGAGCCGGAGTTGCGGACCAATAAGCCGGCGAGCGGAAGGGAGTGGCATGTCGGCCCGTGATAATCGCGATCAATCCCTAGTCGGCGGGGAGCGCCACGCCGAGTGGCCTACGCGCTCATATTCGTCCACGGCTTCACCGATTGTCGCGAAGAAAGACCCCTCGCCAATCTGATCGAACAGTCCGAATCGTTTCAATTTGTCCTTCACCGGGTCTTTGAGTTCGGCGAAGCACAGTATGGTCCCCGCACGCCGAAGTGTTTCATTCAATTCCGAGAGCGCGTCGGCCGCTGTGACGTCAACGCTTGTCACTGGCTCCGCCGCGACCACTAGCCATTCGACCGGGGGGTGCGCCGTCGCTACAGCATCGAGCGCGCTGTCCTTGAACAATTCCGCGTTGGCGAAAAACAGTGGCGCGTCCCACCGGAACAGCACAAGCCCAGGCAATTGGCGCGCATGGGGATAGCGCGTGATGTCATGGTATCCCCTGACGCCGTCCACCCGCCCCAACACCGCAGAGTGTGGACGCCAACCATCCCAGAGGAACTCGAGCACTGCGATCACCACCGCGATGCCGACGCCCTCGATGGCGCCGAAGACGGCAACGCCCGCAAAGCAGACCATCGACAACCAAAACTCCCATCGCTGAATTTTGAAAAGCCGCTTGAGGTCATTGACCTCGAACAATCCGATCGCCGAGGAGATGACGACTGCGGCCAACGCCGCGGTGGGGACGTGCTTCAGAAGGTCCGGCGCCGCTAACAGAAGCAGGGCGACCAAGAGCGCGCCAACCACCCCGGTTAGCTGAGTCCTCGAGCCGGAGGCTTCAGCGACCGGAGTGCGCGATGAGCTGCTGCTCACGGGGAAGCCGTGGAACAATCCGGCGGCGAGATTGGCCGCGCCGAGACCTACCATCTCCTGATTGGGATCGACCCGCGTGCCCGTGCGCACAGCGTAGGTGCGGGACAGGACGCTTGTGTCGGCGAACGACACCAGGGAGACAGCAACGCCGCCAATGATAACTGGAACCAAGTCGGCGAACGGAATCCAGGGAATCGAAAACGTGGGCAGGCCGCGGGGAAGCGAACCGAGCACCGAGATATCCGCGCTCTCCGCCAGGTCGAAGAAATAAGCGGCGACTGTCGCGCCAATCATGGCGACGAGGATGCCGGGAAAACGCTTGCGACTCTTTACAAGCAAAATCACTGCAAGGGTGGCCGCTCCCAGCGCGAACTCGACCCAATTGACCTTCCCGCTCGCGACCGCGCCGGCGATTGACCAAAGGTCCCTCAAAGGTCCTGCGCTGCTGATCTTAAACCCGAGCAGTTTGGGTAGCTGACTGATCAGCACAGTCAGCGCGATCCCGTTCATGTAGCCATAGCGGATCGGCTTCGACAGAAGCTCGGTTACGAAACCGAGCCGAGCAATGCCGGCGACGATAAGGACCGCCCCGGAAATAAGCGCCATCACGCCGGCGAGTGCGATCGCGAGATGCGGATCGCCCGCCGACAGTGGGGCGATGACCCCGAGTATAACGGCCGCCAGGGAGGAATCGGGTCCGAGCACCAAGATCCGACTGGGCCCGAAGAGCGCGTAGGCCAGCAAACAAGCAATTGTGGCGTAGAGGCCGTAGATGGCGCCGACGCCAGACGCGACCGCGTAGGCGATGCCGACCGGCGCGAGCATCGTCGTCAACACGATTCCAGCGACCAAGTCGTGCGTCAACCAAGCCGGTTCATAGCTTCGTAGAATAACCAGGCCCGGCAGCCACCTTAGCCAGCTTGTTTCCTTTGCAGCGCTCGAACTGAAATTACTCACATTCCGACGTCCAGCGCCGTCACACTCCATCGGAGACGCGAAAGAGTCGAGCCGCCGCGAATGGTCGTCCGAAGAAAATAGGAAATCGATTTTATCTTGCCTTTCTCTTTCGCGGATGCGCACCCGTCGCGGCCGAACGAGTTTGAGCTGTATCCGGTTGTCGGCAGGCCTTGGGTTCGCGACCTGTCGGCGCTCGCGAAAGGGAGACCCAGCTATTTCTGGCGCCTGAACGATCAGCCGCTGTGACGCGCTACGTGGCGTCGCCGCTACTCGACGACCTTCCAGCTCCCGTCGGGATTGAACTGCGCCATCGAGGCGCCGAGAGCGACGGTGTTCGGCCCGAGGTCCTTTTGGAAGACCACGCCGTTCTCGCCGCAGATAAAAGTCTTGACGCCGCTGTCGCCGTAGGCTGTCGGCCAAGCGACCATGGCGTGGCCCGCGATCATGTGGCCGTTGATGAGGTAGGAAAATGCGCCGCCCGGCGCCGCCGGCCCCTGCGCGGTGAGGATGCGGTAGAAGTAGCCCTTGTAAGGCTCGGGCTTTTCGCCAGAACGTGCGGCCAGATTGGCGTCTTCGACGAATCCGTCAAGCGGCGAAATATCGGCCTGATCCTCCGACGGCCAGTAGAGGCCGTCGTGGGTCCCGGGGGTCGAGATGAACCTGCGCGCGTATTCACGCAGGCCGTTGCCGTCGCGATCAAGTCTGAAATATTCGTCCTGAGCGGCGACATAGGCTTTGCACGCTTCAATGGCGCTGAGCTCATTGTAGCCGACCCGGCGATTGGTCATTTCCTCCTTTCCTTTGGCTACGTCGAAGCGCCATCCCGCATCGGTCTTGATGAGCGGCAGCGGCAAGGTCCAACCGTTTTTCCCGACGCGTAGGATCTTCGCGCCATTGGGTCCGTCGTCGATCGCGGTCTGCGCGGCCGCCGCCTCGTTGAACTCCTTCAAATTCTCGGCATCCTCGTCAGCGTCGCCTGACCTGAGCAAGGCCGCGCCGTCTTTGCCGAGAATGCGATCGCCGAAGCTTGGTGTCTTGGCTTTGGCGGAATCGACGAGGTCCTTCACCGCTGCTTCCGGAGTGGGATAGCTCTCTTGGGCGCGCGCCGGAAGCGCCGCGGCGATCAAGACGGCCGCAGCAAGAATGCCGCCGATCCTCATTGTCATCGTCTTTGTCCTCGTCCGCGTTCCCGCCATCGACTGGCCTTATCCTATCGCCGGCGCGCATGCCGCGCGCCGGGCGGCGCCGCCATCAATGCGCGGCCGGTTTCGCACTCGGTAAATGCGCGCCGCTCGCCACCCACCGATCGTAGGTCTCGAACGGCAATCCAAGCCGGTCGTAGGAAACGCGCATATAGCCGTCAGGGCCGTGCGTTACCGCTTCGGGCGTCACGGTCCGCACCTCCTGCGCGATCACCCCGACATAGGCGGTGTGACCGCCATTGTAGACGAAACGATAATAGCCGAGACCGTCGTCGAGCCGCCCGAGCAGTACGACGTCATGCTTGAGGCGAATGTCGGAGCGACGCCCGCCGCCGCCACGCCCGCCGCCGCCGCGCCCGCCGCCACCGAAGCCGCCGCCGCGCCCGCCGCCGCCGAAGCCGCCGCCGCGCCCGCCGCCGAAGCCGCCGTGCATTCCGCCGCGGCTGAACGCGCCGCGATTGGCGAAGGCCGCGTTGGCCCCGCCCATCCTCATACCGCCCATGGCCGAGCTTCCCGGCCGGCTGATGTTCGGCCGCCCAGCAGGACGGTTGGCGGGCCTCGCCGCCGGGCGGGCGCCGCCGCCGGGTCGGCCTGCACCGCCAACTCCCCCTGGTCGGCCTACACCGCCAACTCCCCCTGGCCGGCCTGCACCGCCAACTCCCCCTGGCCGGCCCGCACTGCCAACCCCTCCGGGACGGCCCGCACCGCCAACCCCTCCGGGACGGCCAGGACCACCGACGCCACCTGGCCCTCCAGGCCGGCCTGCACCGCCGATCCCGCCTGGCCCCCCGATGCCGCCCGGCCCGCCCGGTCCGCCGACGCCCCCAGGACGCCCCGGCCCGCCGACGCCGCCGGGCCTCCCGGGTCGGCCGGCGCCACCGGGGCGATTGGCGCCGATCCCCGGCTTGCTGCCCATACCGGGCCGATAGTCCCCGTTCGGCCGCCAAGGCTTCACGTTATTGCCGACGTTGCCGAGGTTGACGTTATTGCCGATATTGACGTTGCCGTTATTGACGCCGCCATTCCAGCCCGAGTAGCCAGCCCAAGTCGGCGGATAGATCGCGCCGGTTCCCCAATTCCAGTAATTGTTGTTCCACAGCGCTCCAACCGCGATGCCTGCCCCAAAACCCAAGAGCGGCGCAATCCCTGTATAGGGCTGGTAGACTGCGGCGGGGTCATAGGTCGGGACATAGACCGTCGAAGGGTCGGTCGGCTGGATGGAGATATAGCTCGCCGCGGCTTGCGGCGCTGTCGACCCCTGAGCCGCGCCAGCCCCCGGCGGCGCGCTCCCCTCCACGCGTTCGACGGTCTGCTGATCGGTCGTCTTAAGCGTCCCGGCCGCTTCCGCCTTGGCGCGAAGGTCCTGGATGACTTCGGCGACGTCCTGCGGCTGGTTCACTTCGGCGTCGCCGAGGTCCGTCGTCCAGTCGAGGTCGGCGCTCATCAGCTTGATGACGTCCGGAAAGCGCGCGAGCGCCTTCACTGCGGGATCCCAATTCTGATTGTCGATGCCGGAATAATCGTTCTTGGCGACGAGCGCCTTGTTCTTATCAAGCCAGCGCTGCGCCTGGACGATCTGCACGGGATAAGCGCTTGCAGGCAGCATCTGCGCGAGCAAAGGGTCGGGATAGAGCGCGATCGGGGCCAGTAGCTTTTCGAGTTCTTCGCGGGTGAAGCTTTCGCCGGCCGCAGGCTCGACGGCGTTGGCCTCTGCGTCTGGGGCCGGAGCCGCTGTTTCGGTCGTGGGGGTAGCGGGCGCGGTCGGATTGTCTTGCGCCTGCGTCATCGCGGGCTCGGCGATCAGCGCCGCTGAAAGCGCGAAAGCGAGCAGACTTTGTGCGAGCGCTCTTGCGCGTTGGCTGATCGCACCCGCCATTCACGTGTTCTCCCAATTTCCGCGGGCCTTCATTGTGCCTTCGCGGATAGAACCCCAGGGGGCAATGTCACGTTACGCCACTCACGAGCACCGCGTCGATGGTGGGGAGCAGATCCGTCGCAATGGATCGTTTGCGGACAAATCCATTGGCCCCCGCTTCAATAGCCGCCAACTCCGCGCTCTTTTCGTCGTGGACGCTGAGAGCGATCAGCTTCAGTTGCGGAAAATTGCTCCGCATTCGGCGAATTAACCCCAGCCCGTCTCCGCGACGTAGCGAGAGATCAACTACGGCTAGAGCAACATGGAGCTGACGCGCACTCTCGAACAGCGAAACCTCATCTCCCACCGCCACAACCGCCTCAAACTCAGTCTCAAGGAGGCCGCGTACGCCCTCCATCAAGCCAAGATGCCGGTCCGCCAGAAGCGCGCAACCTCTCTCTTTCGCAGGCATCTCTTCATTTCGGGTTCGCCGCCGGGCGTCCCTACCTTCGGATCGGACCTTGGACCCGGAACGCGTCGGCGTGACCTCGAAGATTTACTAGCTCTCGGGATGAAAAATTACGAGGCGCGCCGATCGAGAAGTTGTAGCCAAAGGGGTCAATTAACGTGTGTTGTCGCGATGCCCTTTGCCGAGACATTCCCGATCCGCATGTTGCTTGACAACGGTGTTAACTCCTTGAGTAGTGATGCAGATATGGCGCCGGTCATTATAGAATAGTAACGTTGATTGACTGAGTATCCAATGGAATGGGCGCGCAGAGCGTGGGTGGCAGTTACTCTGCTGGCTTTCGCCGCGGGGAACGCGACGGCTACGGAGCCGAAGCGGGTGCTATTGTTGCACTCGTTCGGCCCCGATTTTCGAGCCGAGGAAATCTTCGCAGATTATCTGCGCACGGATTTGGCCGAGCGATCGCCTTATCCTTTGGATCGCTATGAGGTGTCTCTTGAAATCGCGCGCTTTGGCGACGGCGAACGTGACGAAGCGTTCACAGCCTATTTGCGGACTCTTTTCGCGACACACCCTCCAGACTTAGTCGTTACAATGGTGAGTCCTGCGGCGCGCTTCATCCAGCGCCATAGACAAGAGCTTTTTCCTTCCACACCCGTTATTTTTGCAGCCCTCGACGCGAGAGCGATAAAAGACGCGACGCTCACCACCAACGACACGATGGTCACGCTTTCGACTGACCTGCATACAATTTTTGGAAACATCTTCCGAACGCTCCCGAACACAACGACGCTTGCAATTGTGATCGGCGATACGCCGATCGAAAAATTCTGGGCCAACGAATATCTTCATGCGCTCCATGCGTTCGACGATCGGGTCAACTCTGTTTTCATGAATGACCTAGCATTCGACGAAATACAAAAGCGCGTCGCTGCCCTGCCGCCCGACTCCGCGATCTTTTTCGGCGATCTCATCATCGACGCGCAGGGCGTTCCCTATGGCCAGGAGGAGGTTCTCGCCCGGCTGCACGCCGTAGCCAATGCGCCGATATTCGGGCAGTACGACTATCAGCTGGGCGCCGGCATTGTTGGAGGGCCGCTGCTCTCTATCCGCACACTGAGCCGCAAGACCGCCGAGGTCGCCGTGCAGGTCCTTGGGGGAGTTTCGCCCGGCGACATCAAGACTCCGCCACAGAAATTTGGAGAGCCGGAGTTTGACTGGCGGGAGCTGAGGCGATGGGGCGTCGCCGACGCCAATCTGCCGCCCAACAGCGCTGTCAGATTCCGCGAGCCGACCCTATGGGAGCAATACAAGTGGTACATCGTTGCAGCCGCGGGTCTCTCCGGGGTTGGCGCGATCCTTATCGCCGGTCTGCTGCTGAACTGGATGTGGCTCCGGCGTGCGCATGCTCGGCTGCGGACCAGTGAAGAGGGCATGAGCTTGGCCGCGATCGCGGCCAAGCTGCGCTTCTGGGTTTGGGACATTCCGCGAGACGAGGTCCGCGCGACCGAGAGCGATTGGAGTTCCGGAAACTGGTACTCGGCGCATCCCGTCCATTTTGATCATTTCATGGAAATTGTACATCCGGACGATCGCGCATCGTTAAGCCAGGCGATCCGCGGTGCGCTCGAAGGCGATGGCCAATACGAAACGGAATATCGAGTGATTTCGGCCGATTCGACTGTACGTTGGATCGCGGGTCGGGGGCGGATCGAATTCGATCAGAATAGCAAGCCCAGACAATTGCGCGCTATATCGATCGACATCACGGAGCGGCGGCGCGGCGAAGACGAAGCTCGCGACCTTAATGGACGTCTGATTACCGCTCACGAGGATGAACGCGCCCGGTTGGCGCGCGCGCTGCACGATGACGTTACCCAGCGGTTGGCTTTGCTTGCGATTGATGCGGGACGC
>Ga0209624_10003389_pt1 | contig 11327 bp, 10 predicted proteins | sample JacPinW_OM2H0_O1_FD_188565 | JGI IMG/M metagenome (GOLD analysis project Ga0209624, IMG submission 188565) | Forest soil microbial communities from Algoma, Ontario, Canada - Jack Pine, Ontario site 1_JW_OM2H0_O1 (SPAdes) (version 2) | ecosystem: Environmental > Terrestrial > Soil > Boreal... | reverse complement strand
CGTGAGACAGTTTGGTCCCTATCTTCCGTAGCCGTTGGAGATTTGAGGGTGAGCTGTCCTTAGTACGAGAGGACCGGGATGGACGCACCTCTGGTGTTCCGGTTGTCACGCCAGTGGCACTGCCGGGTAGCTATGTGCGGACGGGATAACCGCTGAAAGCATCTAAGCGGGAAGCCCCCCCCAAGACTAGATCTCCCTGGGAGCTCGACTCCCCTAAAGGGCCCACGAAGACTACGTGGTTGATAGGCTGGGTGTGTAAGGCCAGTAATGGCTTCAGCTAACCAGTACTAATTGCCCGTGAGGCTTGACCATATAACCTCAAGTGGTTTGATCCACGAGAGGGTTGATGCCGATGGAGCGATTCCATCGTGAACGCGACAAGCGTCAAAGCAGAAACTAACCAGATTGGAGGCGCGTGAAGCCGCTACCGCTTGGGTAGCGGCTTCATGAACCTCGAACAGTTTGCCTGGCGGCCATAGCGAGCGGGAACCACCCGATCCCATTCCGAACTCGGAAGTGAAAACGCTCTGCGCCGATGGTAGTGTGCCTTGCAGGCATGCCAGAGTAGGTCACCGCCAGGCTTCGATACAGAAAGCCCCTGAGGTCGAAAGATCTCAGGGGTTTTTTATTTTTCTATTTACCTGTCAGAGTTCCCGATTGGGACATTTGGACTGTGCGCACCGTCGCGCCGCCGGATCTGATTGCCGCTAAACCGCCCGCGAACAAGCGGTGCGTGTGGCGAGCAAATGCGAGCCCAAGAGCCAAGGCCCCGAAACTCAGCCAGCCCAAGCTCCTCAAATCCAGCACCAAATCGAGAAAACCTCCTGCAGGCGCCAGCGCGATAAACAGGGGCGCGATAAGGCCCCGCAGCGGCAGTCGGTTCATGGGATGCTCCCCAAACTCATCGAAAAAGCATAGCGCCGCACGCGGATCTTGGCCTACTTCCAACGGCCGTATTCGAGCTCGTGCAGGTAGGCCGTAGCGGTTGGTATCTGCGCGGACGACCTTCGCAGCAGCGGCTATTCGGCCACCGCTGAGTGGGTTACTTCGCGCCGGCCGCCGGCGATGCCGCCGAGACCTTCTGGGAGAGGAAATCATAGATTCCCTGGTCGCCCATTTTGCGCGCGTTCGCCAGCTCCCCGCCTTTGGTCGAGTAGATGACGTGGCTATCGGCGCTGAGCACTACCACAGCGGGAATGCCCTTCTCGATGGGATTGCCGTAGCGTTTGGCCAGATCCAGGTTCTTGTCGAAGTTGCCGACGTCGATCTTGACGACGTCGAACTTGCCCTCAAGCAGCGGCTGACTGGTGCCGTGCATCGCGGTGTCGAGCGCGCGGCAGTCGCCACACCAGTTGGCACCGAACACCAGTAGCACGTGCTTGTGATTGGACTTGGCCGCGTCGATCGCGTGCCGCACGTCGGCGTTGGCGTCTGCCTGCTCGTTGTAGGGTCCGTCGGCCGCGCTCACGGCTAGGGCAACGCTCGCCAGCGCACTCAGCAGTACCAGTTTCTTCATAGGGGCTCCGTATGGCCATGACGATAGCGAATTCGCGCGCCCGTCATCGCGCGATCATTTCACGGCCGTGTTCCGGCTCGTGCAGGTAGGCGGACACTTTGTCGGTGTTTGACGACGAAACGCGCACCAGATCGTGCTCGCCGCAAGCGCCGCCGTGGCAGCGAGCGCGGTGATTTTTTCGACATAATGTGCTCCCTGAATGTTTTGGCTTTTACGCTACCCTTTGCTTTGTGCGGAGGCGCATTTATCCAGCGCCCGATAAAATTCGTCTGCAACTGCTGCGATGCAGCAGCAGCCGGAACAGGGCGCGTGAGCGTTTGGCGGTCAGCACGATTGCATGGGTATTACCCGGGCATGACAGCGCAGCACGCAGTGAAGTAAACGCTGCAGGCTGAGGATTTCGCAGGACCTTCGTTGTCGCCAAATTCTCGCTCTTGCGCTGCGCCGCGCAGGGGCGGACACTTGCGCCTGGTTCTGGGGTCGCGCTGACAAAGTAATCGTAGGGGACGCATGCTCATTCATGCGTATAAACACGCTCGACTCATGGAAGAGTCCGAACTGCGTGTCGAGATGACGCCACATTTGCACTCGCAGGCTGACGCCGTAGCGAGCCGCCTGTTCGAACGCGCCGAAGTTTATCGACGCTGGGAAGCCGAGCATGCGCGTCTGATGAAGGTGGTCGCCGAGCAGGCGCGCCTCACCAACCAGATCACGGCGCTGCGCTCAACCGCGTTCGGTCTGGTGCATCGCCGCGCTTTCTTCGAATATCTGCGTGACCGACACGTCACGGGAGCCAAGCGCAGGCGCCTGTTCGCCATTTTTTACGGCTGCCGCGACTACGCCAACGCTGTCGTCTCCGAGTGGGGAAACTACGTGCGTTGCAGCTCGAGTTACCTCGCGGCTAACTACCTCGGCTCGAATCTGATGGAAGACGCAGCCTTCGATGAGCCGCTGCAGATGTACGAGCAGTGGTACATGGAGTACTTCCGCTCGTACTGCGACTGCGAGCTTGCCGAGACCGACGCTGAGCGGCGCGGAAGAATCGGCATGAATGAACTGCGGCCTTTGCTCAAGCACCGCGTGGCCGAGGCGCGCCAGGCGATACTCGCGATGCCGCACCAACCGACCAAGGACTGGCGCGAGGTCGAGATCAGAAAGCCGAATGGTGATACGCAGCGGATGGCTGCGCTGTTCGGCGACGGCGGCTGACGGCACGCTTCAGATCGCCGACTCTCATGCGTGGCTCCTCGCCACCACGCGCAAGCACTCGAAGAAGTGCTCTCAGCTGATGCTGGTGTACTCGCGTGAGCGCAGTGTTGCGGTTATCAGGTGCGGGGAAGCGTGACCCCATCATCGAGGAGTGGCTGAACAGGACGGATGCGTCGACCGCCGTTGCGCGCACATGGTTCAAGAGAATCCGTGCATGCGGCGAGGACGTTGTGGAGCTGATGCACGACGGATGCCCCGTCGCGTGCGTGGAGGATGTACCGTTCGCCTACGTCAATGTCTTCAAGAGCCATACCAATGTAGGCTTTTTCTACGGTGCCCATCTGGACGACCCTGCCACGCTGCTGGAAGGCACTGGAAAGAACATGCGTCACGTGAAACTGAAACCCGGACGCGAACCCGACTGCGTTGCCCTCGCGAATCTGATCGACTCCTCATATCTGGATGTAAAGATCCGGCTGCGGGCCGAGTAACGAAAGTTATCCGATAGATCGAGGTCCGGATCCACTCGCAACAGCAGGGCCAGCACAAGACGGTTCAGACCGGATGCCTGCGAAGCCGTTGGCTCCTCGTCACGAACCGGCGCGCACCGGGCCTCCGCGCGGCTCGGTTGCGCCCGTCACAACCCGCTGTGACGTGGGTTACCAGCCGATCCCGTAGTCCTCGCCGTGGTTGCTCGAGCCGCCCCAGAGTGTTCCGTGGGCGTGATCGACGAATATGGCGTTGATGGGACCTGAACTTCGCTCCTCGAACTCGAGCTTGTAGCCCATGCCGGTCAGCTCCTTGCGCACATAGTCCGGCGTCGCGGAGTTGACCGTGAGGCGGCCGGGAAAGGACTGGTGATCGCCGAAGGAATCGCGCATCTGGTAGCTGGTGATGTTGGCCGCCTCGGTGGCCTCCTGCACGGTCATGCCGAACTCGACGACGTTGAGGAAGAACTGCAGCAGGTTCTGGTCCTGGGTGTCGCCGCCCTGCACCGAGAAGATGAGGAACGGCTTGCCGTCCTTCAGGGCAAGTGAGGGCGTGAGCGTTGCACGCGGTCGCTTGCCGGGCTCGAGCACGTTGTAGGGATTTTCCTTCGCATCGAGCACGAAGCTCTGCATGCGCTGACTCAGACCGATGCCGGTGTGGCCCGCGATCACCGCCGGTGTCCACCCGCCGCTCGGGGTGACCGATACCGCCCAGCCCTTCTCATCCGCCGCCTCGACGCTGGTGGTGCCGGCGCGGAACGTGCGATCGAACTCGGCCATGCTGGTGGCAGCGGCCGCGGGCATCACGGTGTGCCAGCCCGCGAGGATCGACAGATAGGGATTCTTGCCCCCCTGGAAGGGATAAGGATCCCCCGGTCGGATGTCAGGATCGTTGCGGTCGGGACGCACCAGTTTTGCGCGCTCGCGCGCGTAGTCCTTGGACAGGAGGCCCGTGACCGGAGGAGCGGGCGTGAAAGTGGTGTCGCCGTAGTAGAAATCCCGGTCCGCGTAGGCGAGGTTCATCGCCTGGTAGAGCGTGTGGATGTAGCGGGCGCTGTCGTAGCCCATCGACTTAAGGTCAAAGTTCTCGAGTATGTTGAGCGTCTGCAGCATCACCGGGCCCTGCACCCAGGCGGTGAGCTTGTAGACCTCGATCCCCTTGTAGCTCACGTGCACCGGCTCCTCGATGCGCACCTTCCAGTTGGCCAGATCCTCCAGCGTGAACAGGCCGCCGAGCTGGCGCACCGAGCTCACCAGATCGTGCGCGATGTCGCCCTTGTAGAAGCGACCGTAGGCCGCGTAGATGGCAGCCTTGCGGTCCTTGCCGGATTTGAGCGCCTGGTGCTCGGCCTCGATGAGCTTGCGCAGGGTCGCGGCCAGATCCGGCTGGCGGAAAATCTCCCCGGGCTCCGGCGCCTCGTGGACAGCTCCCGCATGCGTCAGCATCACGCGCCTGGAGTCCGGCCACTTCTTGATCTCATCCTTGTAGTGCTCGATGGTGTTGACCAGTTCCGCCTCCATCGGATAGCCGTCCGCCATCTCGATGGCAGGCTCGAGCACCTGGCCCAGGCTCATGGTCCCGTACTCGGCGAGCATGGTCATGAGTCCGCCGGGGGTGCCCGGAGTGACGGCGGCGAGCGGGCCGTACTCGGGCGGGTATTTCATGCCGAGCTTGTGAAAGTACTCCGGCGTAGCGCCGCTCGGGGCGACCCCAAGACCGTTGATGGCGATCACCTTGCCGGTATTGGGGTTGTAGATCAGCGCCTGGGTCTCCCCGCCCCAGGAGAGCGTGTCCCACATGGTCGAGGTCGCCGCGATCATGGCGCAGGCGGCATCGACCGCATTGCCGCCGCGCTCGAAGATCTTCGCCCCGGCGGTGGCGGCGAGCGGCTTGCCGGTCACCGCCATCCAGTGCCGCCCGTGCAACGCCGGCTTCTGGGTGCGACCCTCGGCATGCGGACCGCCGAAGATCACACTCGCGCTCACCACGGCGGCCACCGCCGTGCGCGCAAGTCCGCTCATGCCCTCGCCCGAATCCGCGCTGTTCTTCGCCATGGCGTCCCCGTTGTTGTTCGTCGCAGCGAAAGCATATGGCAGACTGGGGCGGGGCGCACGCCGCGCGGCGGGGTTGTCCAAAGCGGATATGAACACGAGCGCAACCGTCACCGAGCTTTTCGTGTACCCGGTGAAATCCACCCGCGGGATCGGCTGCCCGAAGGTGCGCATCACCGCGACCGGCTTCGAATGGGACCGGCAGTGGATGCTGATCGATGCCAGGGGAACGTTCCTCAGCCAGCGCACCCACCCGAAGATGGCACGCATCGTTCCCGAGATCGCCGACGGCGCACTGCGGCTGCACGCGGACCGGCTGCCGCCCTTGTGCCTGCCGTTTACCGATGCGGGCGAGCGCATCGCGGTGCGCGTGCACCAGGATCGCTGCGTCGGCGTGGACCAGGGGGAGGAGGCGGCGCAGTGGGTCAGCCAGGCCCTCGGTGAAGCGCTGCGGCTGGTGCGGGTACCGTTACACAGCGAGCGCCTCGCCAACGCGAAGTTCGCCGGCCCGAACGGTGCGCCCATGGGGTTCGCGGACGGCTTTCCCATCCTCGTGTGCAACCAGGCCTCGCTCGTGGACCTGAACCGGCGCATGCCGGCGGCCATCCCGATGGAGCGCTTCCGTCCGAACATCGTGCTGCGCGGGCTGCCCGCCTGGGCCGAGGACCATATCGACACCCTGACCGTCGGGGAGCTGACGCTGCGCCTGGTGAAGCCCTGTGCCCGCTGCACCATCCCCTCCGTCGATCAGCGCACCGGGGAGTTCTCCACCGATCCGGCGCCGGTGCTGCGCAAGTTCCGCTTCGACAAGACGCTGCCGGGCATCACCTTTGGCGAGAACGCCGTGATCGCATCCGGCATCGGCTGCGTGATCGAGCGCGATTCGCCCTGCCGCGTCTCCTTCGATGGTGCCGTCACCGCTTCCTGAGGCGCCCGCGCCACACCCGCCTTCGAGGTCGTTCCCGGGACGCTGATTAAGTCATGAGCGCGCACCGGGCACTCGCCGGATGACGCCCAAACTGTGCGCAGCGCACGACGCTTCGCCGCCATTTCCGCCCACACTTTCATCTGACATTTGCGGGGCAGAATGTGAACCAGTTGGCATTCGTTTTAAGCGCACTGGGCGGCGCACTCTGCGCATCCATCGCAGCGCTGGCGATGCTGCGACGCTCGGATTCGCCGTCCCGCGCCAAGTTCGCCTCCGCGGACGACGGGATCGCGCCGGTCTTCGCACAGTGGCCGACGACGGCCCTGGTGCTGGATCCGGCCTCCGGGAGCATCGTCGCCGCCAACCCCGCCGCCCTTCGCAGCCTCGGCTACAGCCAGGAAGAGGTGTGCAAGCTGTCCTTCACCACGCTCTTCACTTGCGAAGGCGTCGATCCCAAGAACCTGGTGGAAAGACTTCGCAGCGCCACGTCGCGTGAGCCGCTCGAGATGCGCCAGCACTGCTGCGACGGATCACAGCGCAGCGTGGAGGCGACCTGCTACAGCCTCACCCTCGATGAGCGGCCGGTGCTGGCGGTGGCGGTGCATGATGTGACCGTGCGGCGCATCGCCGAAACCCACCTGCTCAAGAAGCACCAGCAGCTGGATCATCTGGCCAATCACGATGCGCTCACCGGACTTCCCAACCGCTTGCACCTCGCGGCCCACCTGCCCGAGGCCATCGAACAGGCGAGGAAGGACGGCACGGTGCTCGCCGTGCTGTTCCTGGATCTTGACCGCTTCAAGCACGTCAACGACTCGCGCGGACATGAAACCGGCGACAAGCTTCTGAAGACCGCCGCCCAGCGCATCCGCGCGACGATCCGCTCGGAGGACCTCGTGGTGCGCATGGGCGGCGATGAGTTCGTGGTGGTCATGAAGGGCGTCAACAGCACCGACATGGTCAAGGATGCCGCCGAGCGCATCAACCACGCACTCGGTGCGCCCATGGTGGTGGACGGCCGCACCATCGTGACCACCGTCAGCATCGGTGTTGCGCTCTACCCGCACGACGGCACCGACATGGGCGAGCTCTTGCGCCAGTCGGACACCGCCATGTACCAGGCCAAGGATCGCGGCCGCAACAACTTCCAGCTGTTCAGTCCGGGCATGGACCGGCGGCTGAAGGAGCGCATCGCGGTGGAGTCGAGCCTGCGCACCGCGCTGCAGAGCCACCAGCTCGACGTGCACTACCAGCCGATCGTCGAGATCGAGACCCAGAAGGTGGTGGCGCTGGAAGCGCTGTTGCGCTGGAAGCACCCCAACCACGGCTACGTGCGGCCCGAGCGTTTCGTGACGGTGGCCGAGGAGGCAGGCCTGATCGTACCGATCGGGGACTTCGTGCTGCAGCGGGTGGTCGAGGACATGGCGAGCTGGCGGCAGGCAGGGGGACGCCTGGTGCCGGTCGCGATCAACGTGTCGGCCGTGCAGCTGCAGCGCTCCAATCTGGTCGAGTCGATCTCCAAACTCACCAAGGAATATGGACTCGAGCCCTCGATGCTGCAGATCGAGCTCACCGAGAGCGCGGTGTTCGAGCGGCGCGAGGGGCGGGCGCGCGAGGCGGGCCAGGATGTGGTCGCGCAGCTGCGTGAGCTCGGCGTGCATATCGCCATCGATGACTTCGGCACCGGCTACTCGAGCCTCTCCTACCTCAAGCGCTGGCGCGTGGACACGCTCAAGATCGACCGCAGCTTCGTACGGGATCTCGTGACCGACATGAGTGATCTGGCGATCGTGGCCGCGATCATCGCCATGGCCACCCACCTGCACATCGAGGTGGTGGCCGAAGGCATCGAGGGCTGGCCGCAGCTCGAGAAGCTTCGTACGCTCGGGTGCCGGTATGCGCAGGGCTATCTGTTCGCCCGCCCGACGGCGGCGGCCCACTGCCTGCGCTACCTTTCCGAGCAGCCGCTCGATCTCACCCAGCGTCTGCCGGTGCTCGATAGGCTCGAAGCCACCGGCAGCGGTGAGCACGTGGCGCTGAGCGCCTGAAGCATCCTAAAGGCCCCCGCGGGCCTTTCTCTTAAGCGGCATGCGAGAATGCGCCATGCCGAGCACCCCGGAATCTCCCGAAGCCCACGAAAAGCCGCACCAGCAGTGTGCGGACGCGGTGCTGATGGTCAGGCCCTGCTCGTTCGGCTACAACAAAGAGACCGCCGCCACCAACACCTTCCAGCGCGCCCCGGGCGCGAACGATCCGGACACCCCTGAGCGGGCGCTGGCCGAGTTCGGGCAGCTGGTGCGGGCGCTGGAAAGTGAGGGGGTGAGCGTGTGCGTGGCGGAAGATTCGAAGGTCCCCGCCAAGCCCGATGCGGTCTTTCCCAACAACTGGGTGAGCTTCCACGAGGATGGGAAGCTGGTCCTCTATCCCATGCACGCGGCGAGCCGCAGGGTCGAGCGGCGGCAGGAAGTGATCGAGGCGGTGGTGCAGGAGCTTTCATTCAAGGTCTCGCACCTGATCGATCTGACCTACTTCGAGGATGAGGGCAAGTTCCTCGAGGGCACCGGCAGTTTGGTGCTCGATCACGTGGACCGTGTGGCCTACGCCTGCCTCTCCCCGCGCACGCATCCGGAAGTTCTCGGCGAGTGGGCGCGCGAGCTTGGCTACGAGGCGGTGATTTTCGCCGCAACCAATGCCCGGGGCGTGCCGCTCTATCACACGAATGTGCTCCTCTGCATCGGTGCGCGCTGCGCGGTGGTGGGCGCAGATGCAATTGCCCCCGCCGACCGGGAGCGCGTGCTCGCGCGCCTGAAAGCCGGCGGCCGCGAGCTCATTCCCATCGGTCACCGGCAGATCGAAGGCTTTGCCGGCAATATGCTCGAGCTTGGCACCTGGGATGAGGCGCTCGGGGACTCGCGCGTGCTCGTCATGTCGGAAACCGCGCGCCAGGCACTCGATCCTGCGACCTTCGCGCAGCTGTCCGGCTGCACGGACACGGTACTGGCGGTTCCGGTCCCGACCATCGAGGGCTGCGGCGGCGGCAGTGTGCGCTGCATGCTCGCGGAAGTGTTTCGTCCGGCATGACCGCGCTCGTTCTCAAGGGGGTGTTGTCGTATCTGCTGGGCTCGCTCATCGGCAGCCTCGTGATCGCTCGCCTGACCGGCGGCGCCGACATCCGCTCGCTCGGCAGTGGCAATGCGGGAGCCACCAATGCGCTTCGCACCCAGGGCGCGAAGGTCGCAGTGTGCGTACTGGTCATCGACCTTGCGAAGGGCTGGATCGCGACGGGACTGATCGCGCCCTGGGACATCCCGGTCAATATGAGCAGGACCGGGATTTTCGCGTGGTGCGCGCCTTTGTGTGGCATCGCGGTGATGCTGGGACACGTGTATCCGGTCTTCTTTGGCTTTCGGGGTGGCAAGGGTGTGGCGACGCTCGTGGGCGCGGTGCTCGGGGGCACCACGCGGCTCATCGTGCCCATGGTGCTGACCTGGCTCCTGGTCGGGATCGTCTTTGGCTACGTGGGTCTGGCCTCGATTCTGGCCGCCGTGGCGCTCGCCCTTTCCACCGTGATCGGCCGCTATGGCATCCCCACCATCACCTTCGGCATCCTCGCGGCGATGCTCATCATCTACACCCACCGCTCGAACATCGCGCGCATGCGGGCCGGCACGGAAAACCGCGCCAGGCGCCTGTGGCTTCTGGGCCGAACGCGGAAAGAGGCCTGATGGCGCGGACGGGGAGAGCGGCCACAGCCCCGCGCCGTACGGCACTTGAGGCGCAGCCCCTCGTCGCGCAGGTGTTCGGTGAGCTTGCGGACGGGCGCTTTCACTCGGGCGAGGATCTGGCGAAGGCGCTCGGCGTCAGCCGCAGCGCCGTGTGGAAGGCCGCAGGCGCGCTCCGCGAGCTCGGCGCGACACTGCACGCGGTGCGCAACCGCGGTTATCGCCTGGCACAGGGCGGCGAGACACTGGATGCCCAACTGATCCGCCTGCACCTGGCGCGCGAAGTGCGCGAGCCGGTCGCGAGCATCGGGACGGCCTGGTCCCTCGCCTCCACCAACACCGTGCTGCTCGCTCGTGCGAACCCGAAGAGCGGCACCTGCGAAGTGCTGCTGGCGGAGTACCAGACGGCCGGGCGCGGGCGGCGCGGCCGCTCGTGGATCGCCCCGCCGGGCGGGGCGATCTGCCTGTCGCTCAGCTGGACGTTCCGCGAGGTGCCGCAGGATCTGGGGGCGCTGGGCCTGGTCATCGGGGTGTGTACGCTGCGGGCGCTGCGCGAGCAGGGCGTCACGGGTGCGGCGCTCAAATGGCCGAACGATGTCCTGATCGGGGACAAAAAGCTTGGGGGCGTCCTGATCGAGCTGCGCGGGGAGTCGGCAGGTCCGGCCTGCGTGGTCATCGGCATCGGCTTGAACGTCGCGCTCGGGGCGGCGCAGCTTCAGAAGATCGCAGCGACCGGAACCGCGGCGACGGATCTGGTGTCCGCGGGAGTGGCGGCGCCCTCGCGCAACAAGGTGGCGGCAGCTCTCATCGGCGCCTTCGTGAAGGGTCTGAAGGAATTTGAGCGCGGCGGCCTTTCACCCTTCATCGGGGAATGGCGCACGGCGGATGCGCTCAACGGTCGTGCGGTGAGTGTGAGTGCGGCGGAGGGGCACGAGAAGGGGCTCGCGCGCGGCATCGACCCGCACGGGGCGCTCCTGGTGGAGACCGCCCAGGGAGTGCGGCGCTTCGTCTCGGGCGATGTGACCGTGAGGACCTAAGTGGCCGTGCTGCTGGTGGACATCGGCAACACCCGCATCAAGTGGGCGCGGGTCCAGGGGGAGAAGCGCGGCCGACGGTATGCGGCGGTCCACTCGTTCTGGAGCCCGGCCGATTACGTGCGCCGGATGTTCCTGCCTGTACCGCCCGAGCGCATGCTGGTCGCAAGCGTTGCGGGACCTAAGGCCGATGCGGTGCTCGCGGCCGCGGCGCGGCGTGCGGGAGTTCCCGCCCGGTTCGTCACGGTTCCCAGGCGCGGCGCGGGTGTGACGGTCGGGTACACCGAACCCTGGCGCTTAGGCGTCGACCGCTTCGTCGCGGCCGTCGGTGCAATTCAGCTTTTTAAGGGCATTCCGCTTTGCGTCGTGGCGGTGGGG
>Ga0209624_10003388_pt1 | contig 11331 bp, 10 predicted proteins | sample JacPinW_OM2H0_O1_FD_188565 | JGI IMG/M metagenome (GOLD analysis project Ga0209624, IMG submission 188565) | Forest soil microbial communities from Algoma, Ontario, Canada - Jack Pine, Ontario site 1_JW_OM2H0_O1 (SPAdes) (version 2) | ecosystem: Environmental > Terrestrial > Soil > Boreal... | reverse complement strand
CTCGGGGTTCCAAGCGATCTGGGGGGCGAGATCCCATTTGTAACCGAGCCACATGTCCCAATCGATGTGATCCTCGCCCGACTTGTCGGGGCCGGCGGTCGGATCGATTTTTTGATGGACGTTAAAGAGGCAAACGCGCTCGTTGCGGTTGTAGCAGCCTTGCGCCCAAGTCACCTTGCCGATGCGGCCGTCGCGGATCGCTCGCTGGGCCTGCCAATAGCCGTCGTTCGCGGTGGCGTTGGGACCGACCTGCAGGACTTTCTTGTGACGGCGGACCTTGTCGCGCAGTTCGATCGCCTGCTCGACGGTGTGCGTCATCGGTTTTTCACAGTAGACATGCTTGCCAGCCTCGAGCGCGTCCCCGGCGATCTTGGCGTGCCAGTGGTCGGGCGTGGCGATGAGCACGGCGTCGATATCGGGACGCTCGAGGACTTTGCGGTAGTCGCTGTAACCTTCGGCCTTCGAGATCGACTGGGCCCGCGTGATTCGCCGCCGATAAACGTCGCAGACGGCGACGACCTCGACGTTGTCGGCCTTGGCCCGCTTCACCAGCCCAGCAACGTGCCCGGTCCCCTGCCCGCCAACGCCGATCACTCCCATGCGGATGCGATCATTGGCGCCGATTGCCGCCGCCGGCGCCAGACTGGCCATCGTCACGGCTCCGGCCGCCGCCACGGAAGTCCGAACAAATTGTCGACGCGAAAAGTCGGGTTCATGCGTCACGGGAGAACCTCGCAGAGAAGGTGCCGGGCAGGGTCGATGGATAGACAGCAATTTCCTGCGATGGTAGAACCCCGCCGGCCGGGTAAACAAGCGAGGCATCGTGCCGCGAACTTTGGCACGCCCCCCCAGCGTGGTGAGACAAGGAGGTCCTCGTGCGACGATTCGCTGTCGCCCTCGGTTTGATCATGGCGGTTTGCCACTCGGCGAGTCTCGCGGCCCCACCTGATGGAGGTCGAGCCGTTGCCGTGCGAGGCGAGCCAGTTCAAGCGGGCGAGTTGAGGCTGCGTTTTCGCCTGCCCGCTGGGATGATCTGGCCGGCCGGCGTCGTGCCAGAGGTTTATGGGGAAGACTTACGCGACAAAGCGCAGTTGTCGTGGCAACCGATGAACCGTCACGACGGCGAGCCCGACGTGTACTCGGCCGGTGTTCGCTCGATCGGGCCGGCGGAGTTTGCCTCGCGGCTTTCCACTCCCGGACAGCCGTTCTACGTGGCCGTCTTCGCACCCGGATTCTTGCGGTTTTTCGAACGCGGTCCGTACAAAGTTTCCGACATCAAGGACGGCCAGCTGGAAATCGCTCTTGAGAAGCCGGCCGCTCTCGAAGTCCACTTCGATGCGGGAAATAGCAAGCGGGAGAGCCTGCCTTTTGATCGCCAGTGGATCACCGCCTTTCGAAAGGAGCGCGGAACTCGGACGTATTTCTGGGTCTACGAGCGTCGGGACATGCCTCAAAGCGGACCGTTGCGATTCGCCGATCTTGCCGTCGGCGAATACCGGGTCCTGGTCGGCACGCACGCCAAGCCGGGATCGCAATCGATCCCCGGGCCACAAACGCCGATCAACCCAGGCGAATTTCGCGATTTTCACGAACTAACATTGGTCGCAGGGCAAACGCGCCGCGTCGATTCTCTCTATTCGCCGCTCGATCTGCAGGCTTTTCGCGGCCACCGCAGAGCGGTCGTAAGAATCACGAAGCCCGACGGCAGGCCGGCCATCGGCGCGGACGTTTCGATCACACATTTTGACCGCCACTACGGGAGGATTCCGGTGTTTGTCGGGCCGGTCCCCCAATCGGGAGAGATTCTCCTCAAGGGAATCACAGACCGTGTGCCCGATAACTCGTGGAGTTACGGGGGTTACTTGGTCTGGGCGGGCCAGCGCGCGATCGGACAGTTTAAATTTGAGAGCAAGTCAGACGCCGAATCGTTCGCTTTTGTGCTGCCGCCCGATGTGGGCGATCTGGCGCCAGACATCGACCTGGTCAGTGTGGCCAGCGGCAAGCACGCCAGGCTCAGCAGCCTGCGAGGGAAACTGGTGTGCCTCGATTTCTGGGTAACCTGGTGCGAGTACTGCCAGGACCCAATGCGAGACCTTGATCGCGCGGCCGATCGGTGGAAAGACCGCGTCACAATTGTGCCGCTGAGCGCTGACGAAGATCCTGGACGCGTCACGCGGCATTTGAAAGAGCGCGGCTGGAACCATCTCGAGCATTACTGGACGGGCCCTTGGGCGCCCGGCCCGCTTGACAGCGCTGCGGCCAAGGCCTTCGTTCTCGACTCCATGCCGACGACGATCCTCATCGGACCCGACGGTCGGATTCTGTGGCGCGGCCATCCGCTCGCGAAGGTCAGCGGCAAGGACATCGTGGAGCGGATCGAAGAGACGCTGAAGCTGTATTCACACGGTGCTTTGCCTGCGACGTCCTCAACTTCCAGCGTAGCGCCAAAAGAGCGGGGCGCGAATTCCAGCCTCGCCGGCAAGGGTTCGTCGAACCCCGGTTGACCAGCTCTCAATCATTGCTGCTGAGCACCGCTTATTTCGTGCGCGATTCTTTGACGACGGGGTTCGTCAGTGTGCCGATGATTGGGGCTGCAATCGACACCTTGTCACCGTCTTCGAGTCCGAAATCGTCCGGAGGCACGACGCCCGTGCCGGTCAATAAAAACGCGCCATTGGGAAAGCTGTTCTCGCGGGCCAGCCAGCCGATGAGTTCCTCGAACGAACGCACCATCTGGCCGAGATCGGTCGCTCCCTCGAACACGGTTTTGCCTTTGCGGACGATCGTCACGCCGATCTTGGTCTTCTCGCGATCGAGCGGCGTCTCCGGCAGGAAAACCCACGGGCCGAGGGCACACGACTGCAGATAAAGCTTGGCCTGCGGCAAATAGAGCGGGTTTTCACCTTCGATGTCCCGGGCCGACATGTCGTTGCCAAGCGTGAAGCCGACGAGCTTCGCCTTGTCGGACACGACGAGCGTCCATTCGGGCTCGGGGACAGTCCAGCGGCTATCGAACCGCACGCGCACCGGCTCACCCGGTCCCGAGACGCGGTTCGCGGTCGCCTTGAAGAACAACTCCGGACGGTCGGCCGTGTAAACCTTGTCGTAGTGGACGGCGCCGGACGCCGATTCGTCCATGCGGGCGACCTGGCTGCGCTTGTAGGTCACGCCGGCCGCCCACACTTCCTGATCGTCGATGGGTGCCAGCAGGGCCGCTTTGTCGACGTCGATCGCGGGCGACTTCGGATCGATGAGAAACCGGGCCAGCCCCAGCGGATCGGGGGAGTGCAGGATGTCCGTCAAGCTTTTGATCTTTTCGACTTGGTCCAAATCGAGCAGGCGCAGCCGGCGGTCATTGTCTTCGACGGCCGCCAGTCGCGGTGTCCCATCGGTTAGTCGGATCTTAGCGAGCTTCATGATTTCCTATCCGGCAGGGGACAGTGGCAGGCGAGGGCTGCGAGGGTCCGCGCGATGTCGTCGGGTAATGGTGCCTCAAATTCCAGTTCCTTGCCACTGTGCGGATGGCGAAAGGCGAGCCGACGGGCATGCAGGGCCTGGCGGGCGATCAGCACGGGTGACGCATCGGCGTCCGTCTCGGCACCTTCGATTGGTTCGCGCGGCTCGGCGGCGTGTTTTGAGGAAGAATTCAGATCCGCCAACGACAGCCGAGCGCCACCACCATACAGACGATCGGCAACGATCGGATGGCCCAGGTGCTGCAGGTGCACGCGGAGCTGATGCGTGCGACCGGTTTTGGGATAGAGCCGCACCACCGTGAATCCGGCGTAACGATTGGCGACCGCGTAACGGGTCACCGCCGGCCGAGAGTTGCCGTGCGGCTCACAGACCATCATCTTTTCGCGGTGCCGGGGATTGATGCAGACGTGCGTGGCGATTTCGTCCTCATCGAGGTCCAGCGTGCCGCGGGCGATTGCCAGATACTCCTTCGTCACTTCGCGGCGTTCGAACTGGCCACTCAAGCGGTGATGCACCTGGTTGTCTTTGGCGATCACCAGCACGCCGCTCGTATCGCGATCGAGTCGGTGGACAATGCCCGGCCGGAGCTGGCCGGCGACGTCGCTCAGCCGGTTGAAGTGAAATTGCAGTGCGCCGGCCAACGTGCCGCGATAGTTTCCCTTGCCCGGATGGACGATCAACCCGGCCTGCTTGTTGAGGACGATCAGGTAGTCGTCCTCGTAAATGACATTGAGCGGGATGTCCTCGGGGGGCAGCGTGCGGTCCGGCAGGTCGGGCAGGCGAACCGAGAGACGATCATTCATCCGCAGTCGGCGCGACGTCTTGACCGGAATGCCGTTAACCAGAATCGTCTGCTGCTCGATGGCCCTTTGGAACAGGGCGCGGCTGAAATTGGGGAAGAGCCGGCTGAGGTAGTGATCGACGCGCCAGCCTTGAGCGCGGGCCTCCACCGTGATCAGGATCGGCTGGTCGGAGGAAAGGCCGTCACTCATTCCGGACTGGTCACTTCGGGCCCAGCGCTCTGGGCCCCGTCACTCCAGACGGCGTGCCGGCCTCACTTGGTTGGAGACGCGGGAGCCGGCATTGCCGGGCCCTCTTCGGTCGCCGGCGATTTGCTCGCGGGCGCGGGCACAGTGGACTTGGCCGGGCTGCCCGCTGGTTTCGTTTCGGTGGCTTTGCCGGACGCGGGCTTGCTCGTGGCGGGAGGCGGCACGGTCTTAATCGGCGTGCCGGTGGCCGTCTTCGTTTCGTCAGGCGATGGCGGGATCAGATCCTTGGGCATCTCGCGGTCGGCCGGCTTGGGATTTTGCTGCTCGAACCAGGCGTAGAAATCTTGGGCGGTGCCCGTCTTGAGGGCGGCGATTCGCGCCTCGGCATAGTCCTTATAGACGCTGATCGGGAACTCGGTGACGAGACGCTGATAAGTTTCGATCGCCCCGTCGTTGATTTTCGACGGACTGAGATCTTTCGGCGGCAACGCCTCTTTCGCCCGAGCCAGCCCGAACAGGGCGCGCTCGATGACGTCGCTCGGCGTGGCTTTGTCGGCGATCAGTTTCTCGAAATTCTCCTGGGCCTTCTGCAGGTCGGAACGTCCGGCCGATCGATCGGTGAAGCTCGAGCGAATGCCGCTGTTGAGCTCCATTTCGCCTTCGAGCAGCCGGGACCATGCCGCGGCGACGCTGCCCGAGTATTTGTCGGCGACGTTGCCGTAGTCGGCCGCCTTCGACGCGCTGGCAAACTCTCGCCAACCTTGCTGGCCTGCCGAACCAGACGAGCTGCGCCAGTACACCACGCCACCTGCGCCGATCAGAATCGCAACGACGGCCGCCGCGAGTAGCATCCAATTGTCGTGGACGTAGTGCTCGGCGGTGTGGCCCAACTCGGAAGCAATCCGCTCCAGCTCGTTGGTTTTCAGCTCGTGGCGATGTTCACTTTTCATTCGAAACGGCTCATTCGGAGGGGCGCATGGGAACTTGGGCGCGAGTATAGGAGGGTCCGAAAACAGCGTCAAGTCGCGACATCGTCATAGGATACGTCTTAATTGCTCTGCTCGGACGAACCTTTGATAACGACTGTTGCCGTCAGCGTGCCGAAGGTGTATTATAGGAGTGAAGTTGGACCTGAGACTCAGTCTCAATTCAACGGACCGCGCGTTTTAGGCCCTGACATGAAGCGCTCCCCGATGTCGCCTGCTGATACAGCCGTCTGCCAAGTCATGCCGCTGGACCACCTTGCACCCGGGGATTCGGGGACGATCGTGGAAGTCGATGGACAGCCGGAGCACGTGCATCGCCTGGGAGAAATGGGTCTGCGTCCGGGCCGTCCCGTGCGAATGGTCCGCTCCGGCGGTGACTGCATCGTGGCGGTCGGAAACCATCGGTTCGGGTTTCGCGGCTCCGACGCGGCCTTGATCCTCGTCCAGGTGGGCAAGCCGGCGGCCGCGCGGCACTAAGTCCCGATTTCGACGAGCTCCCGCCCTGCTGGCCCTTCATGATCATGCCGGTGTTTCTATGGAAACCCTCGATCAATTGAAGGCCGGATCGCGAGCCATCATTCGCGAAATTCACGGCGACGACGGCGTGGCCGTGCGCTTGCTGGAAATGGGGCTGACCGAGGGGGAGGAGATCGAAGTCGTCGGCTTCGCCCCGTTTGGCGACCCGATCGAGTTTCGCGTGCGCGGTTACCGCATCTCGCTGCGGGCCAACGAGGCGCGCCGGCTGCAAGTCGAGCGGCTCGGCACTTAGATCGAGGACGCCCGCCGTGCCCGAAAACCACACAGCATGACCGCCACCACGCCGAGCCTGACCGGTCAGACATCGCATCCCCCGCGCGCGCTCACCGTGGCCTTCATCGGCAACCCCAACACCGGCAAAAGCACGCTGTTCAATGCGCTGGCCGGGATGCACGCCCGCGTGGGCAATTATCCGGGGGTCACCGTCGAGAAGAAAATCGGCCGCGTGCGCGTGGGCGAAACGACTCTCAAGCTCGTCGATCTGCCGGGCACGTACAGCCTGGCCCCGCGATCGCTGGACGAGATGGTGTCAGTCGAAGTGCTGCTGGGACGTCAGCCGGAGGTCGGCCGGCTCGACGCGGTAGCCTGCATCGTTGATGCCTCCAACCTCGAACGCAATCTGTTTCTCGTCAGCCAGGTGCTCGACGTCGGACTGCCGACCGTGCTGATCCTCAACATGTCGGACGTGGCGCGACAGCGGGGTACCTCGATCGACGTGCCGGCCCTCTCCCAGCGGTTGGGGATTCCCATCGTCACGACGGAGGCCCATCGGCGGGTCGGCATCGAAGCGGTGCGGCAAGCCTTGCTGGACGCGGCCGAATCGAAACGCCCGGCGCCCAAGCCCGTCTTTCCGGCGGCGTTTTACGAAGCGGTGGACGAAATCGCCCTCGATCTTCGTCCCGTGAACGGAGAGGTCCTGCCCCGTTACCTGCTCGAGCGGCTGCTGCTTGATCCGAACGGTCAGATCGAGAAGTGGCTCACGCCGACGCAACCGGCCGGTTTTACCGAGCGGCTCTCCCAAATCCGCGATCGGCTGGCAAAAGACGGATTTCGCCTACCGGCTGCCGAAGCGAAGACACGCTACGCGGCTATCCGCGAGGTCGTGTCCGGCGTTCTGACTCATACGGTCCAGCCGGCCACGACCACCAGCGACCGCATCGATCGCGTGCTGACGCATCGCGTGTCGGGACTTTTGGTCTTCGCGGGCATCATGTTCGTCGTGTTCCAGTCGATCTATTACTGGGCCGAGCCGTTCATGCGCTCGATCGAGTGGACCGAGGGGTTGATCAAAGGCGGCGTCGAATCGCTGATCAGCCCGGGAGCGCTTCGCAGCCTGGTGGTCGACGGCGTGGTGGCGGGCGTCGGCGGCGTGCTCGTCTTCCTGCCCCAGATTGTGTTCCTGTTTTTGTTCATCGCCGTGCTCGAGGACTGCGGCTACATGGCGCGGGCGGCCTTCCTGATGGATCGCCTGATGAGCCGGCTGGGACTGAGCGGCAAGTCGTTCATTCCGCTGATGTCGTCCTTCGCCTGTGCGATCCCGGGCGTGATGGCGACCCGCGTGATCGAAAATCGCCGCGACCGGATGGTGACGATTCTGATTGCCCCCTTGATGAGCTGCTCCGCCCGCTTGCCGGTGTATCTGCTGTTGATCTGGGCGTTTGTGCCGGCTGTGACTTATCTCGGCGGTTGGGTGTCGCTGCAGGGGCTGGTGCTGTTCGCCATGTCCTCGTTGGGGGCAATCGTCGCCGTTCCCTGCGCGTGGCTGCTGAAGAAGACATTCTTCCGCGGCGAGACGCCTCCCTTCGTGATGGAGCTGCCGTCGTACAAGTTGCCATCCCCGCGAGTGGTGTTGCACCGGGCCTACGATCGGGGCAAGGCCTTCGTGACGCGGGCCGGCACGCTGATCTTCGCCACGTCGATCGTGGTTTGGGCGGCCGGTTATTTCCCCGCCAATCACAGCGAACGCGACACGATCGTACGGCAGATCGAGGCGATGCCTGCGGTCTCGCAGGAAGACGCCGCGCAACAGGCCGAACTCGACAAGCTGAGGGAACGCCGCGACAAGCTCGGCAGCCAATTGATCGAGAAGAGCTTTTTGGGGCACCTGGGGCACGCGATTGAACCAGCCGTGCGGCCGCTCGGTTGGGATTGGCGGATCGGCGTCGGCGCGATCGCCTCGTTCCCGGCGCGCGAAGTGATCATTGCGACGCTCGGCACGATCTATAGCCTGGGGAACGAGGTCGACAAGGACAACAACCAGGGGTTGATCACGTCGCTGCAAAACGCCACCGACTCCGAAGGGCGCAAGGTCTACAGCCTGCCCGTGGCCCTTTCGATCATGGTCTTTTTCGCGCTCTGCGCTCAGTGCGCCGGCACCTTGATGACGATCAAACGGGAGACCAACCGCTGGATCTGGCCGGTTTTTACTTTTGTCTACATGACGAGTCTGGCGTACGTGGGCGCGCTGATCACCTACCAGGTCGCCCGACTGTTTTGACAACGATTTGCGGGACGTAACCTTGACTTGGGATTGGCAACAACTGGTCGCCCTGATTTTCGTCGCGGCCGCTCTGTTCGTCCTGGGCCGCCGCAGCTGGCGATTATGGACGGGCTCCGCGCGCGCGGGGAGCGGCTGTGCCTCGTGCCCGGTTCACGAAGGCTCGACGGCTTCACCCGCCAAACCTTTGGTCACGCTCAATCTGGGCCCTGCGGCAGCGGGAGACGCGCTGAACGGTCGCGGGCCGACGCATTCCGACGGCTCTGCCACCCGCTGAGCACTGCGTAGCACGGCAGGCGCCGGTCACTCGGCCGACTTCGCCTTGCCCTCAGCTTCGTCCGTCCGCGATTCATCGGGCACTGTGGCCGATCCTGGGGCCGACTGGCCGCGGCCATTCCGATGTTGCAGCCCGCCCGAAAGCCACATAAAGACCGGGCGCAGCTCTTTGAATTGATCGTCGTTAGCCAGCGCGAGCTGCACGCCGATCATGCGTTTTCCCTGCCTGGAGCTGAACTGCGGCTTCTGCTGATCGCGTTTCCCGGCGGGAGCGATCGCCAACCGGCGATTGATCTCTTCCTCGATGGCGGCCGGCTTTGGGTAGACGGCCCGAATTTCGTCCCACCACTCCCCGGCGAGCGAGCGGCTCATCAGCTGCCCCAAGAGACGCCGGGGCGTTCGCGGCGCTTGCTTCATGATCCGGGCTTTGAGGCTGTCGTTGGGAATCGCCTCCAGCAGCGTTTGCACGAGCGTCTGACTGGCGGCCGCGCTGCGGGCCTGCTGCTGGGCAGCCTTGAGAATCCGCAGATGGCGTTCGCGGCCCGTCAGCTGTTCAGGGATCTTCTTGCGCGCTTCAGGGGTGAGGAAATTGTCCTCGACGGCTTTCAACATCGTTTCGAATTCCGCCGGGTCCAGTGCGAGCGCCGGCCGTCCGCCCGCGTCGATGCCCGTCGTCGCCAGGCGTTTCTGCTGCTCCTCGCGAATCTCGTGAACGAGCTGAGCCCGTTCGACCGGGTCGGTCTTGCTGAGGATCCGCTCCTGGTCGAACGGCGACAGGGTCGACAGCCAGCGGTTGTAATCGGTCATCAGCTTGAGCAGGTGGCCGCCGTTGGCCGTGTCTTGCTTAACCTCGTCATCCAACTCTTGCAGAGCCTTGCGCCGTTCGGGTGACAACTTGCGGAACTCGTCGTAATTCCGCCGCAACTGTTCGATTTCGGCATGCGTCATCCCGGCGATGCGCGTCCGCCGCTCGGCGAGCAGCCGCGACTCGTCGGGCGTCGTCCCGCAGAGGAACGTCACTGCGAAAATTGCAGTCAGGGGACCGATGATCCCCGCCGTGCGGCTATCGCTTGGGCTGGGCATCAAAGGTTCCGATCTTTTCGTCGAGCTGTTTGAGGAAGTCGAGCGATTCGACGTTGCGGTACAAGTCCAGCTTCTCGACTACCTCCAAGTTGCGCAACAGGTCCTCCGATTGATCGGGGACCCAATGGGCCGTGGCGGAGTAACCGAGGAAGGCGCTCGCTGCCAGCACCGCCAGCCAGATCAACAGAATGCCGCCGCGGCGCAACTGACGGCTTTGCAGCCGTTCGCTCACGCTCGAGGGCAAAAGGGGGCGGGGCGCCTCTTCCTGTTGGGCGACCGACAGCGTGCGGGCGGTGAAGTCTTCTTCGGTCGCCAGGCGGGGCAACTGATCGAGCAGGTCCCACGTGCGGGCGAGCATCTCGACGTCGTGACGGACCGCCGGGCTCTTGGAGAGCACCTGGTCGATTTCCTTGACCGCCGGCTCGGGCAATTCGCCGTCGAGATAGGCGACCAGGTTTGATCGCTGGTCTTGAGTTAGTCGGGGGATCTTCTGCATCGTTCGGCAGAAACGAGCGGCCTTCGCGGCTTCGATCCACGGGGCGCGTCGGCTGACGCACCAGAGCCGCTACGATTTCAAGTGGGGTTCCAACTGGGTCCGCAGGTTCTCGCGGGCCCGTGCCAAGAGCGACTTGACTGCCTCGGTGGAAAGCGACATCGCCTCACCGATGTCCTCGTAACTCATCCCCTCGAATTTGTGCAACAGCACCGCCAGGCGTTGGCGCTCGTTGAGGGTGTCGAGCGCCGTCTGCACGATCTCGCACGTCTCCCGTTTCACGAGCTGCCGCGTCGGAATCAGCGACGAACGGTCGCTGATGACTTTTTTCTTCGTGCCGACCGAAGGCACCGATCCCGATTCCTGAACGAGCGGCACCTCTTTACGCCGGCCGATGGTTCGCCGGGCGTTGCTGGCCACGTTGTTGGCGATGCGGAACAACCAGGTCGAAAACTTCGCCGTCGGCTGGTAACCGTTGCGGGCGCGGTAAATTCGCAGAAAGACTTCTTGCACCAAATCTTCCGCGGCCGCCTGGTCCCGCAGCAGATGGTAGAAAATGCTGAGCAAACGATCCTGATACCCGGTGACGAGCTGCCCAAACGCCTTGTCGTCTCCGGCCTTGGCGCGCAGCATCAGCTGAACGTCCGGATCACGGAGAAAAACCGCGCGCTGCGTGCCGCTCGGAGCCGCCGAACTCAAGGCCTCTACCCCCGGCCCATCGTCCAATGAATTGAACCCCACCCCAATTCCAAAGTATCTCTTTTTTCGCGCCGGCGAAAGGTGCAACCAGCCGACTTCAGCATTTCGCAAGCCTTCGGCCCGGAACAAAGCACGGTGAAAACGCTTACCGGGACGAGTGTTGCTGCGAATCGAGATACGACTGCAGCATGATCTGGGCGGCGATTTTGTCCCGCAGCAACTTGCGCTTTTTCGGCTTCAAGTTGGCCGCCGCCAAATGCTCGTCCGCCTGCGAGGTGCTCAGCCGCTCGTCCC
>Ga0209624_10003386_pt1 | contig 11335 bp, 11 predicted proteins | sample JacPinW_OM2H0_O1_FD_188565 | JGI IMG/M metagenome (GOLD analysis project Ga0209624, IMG submission 188565) | Forest soil microbial communities from Algoma, Ontario, Canada - Jack Pine, Ontario site 1_JW_OM2H0_O1 (SPAdes) (version 2) | ecosystem: Environmental > Terrestrial > Soil > Boreal... | reverse complement strand
GATCAAATGCTGGTGCAAGTCCAGCCGACCAATAGGAACGATGGGATTGGCGTCGTCTAAGCAAGACATCCCGGTTTTTCTAGGCTTGGGTTAGCCAAGGTATTTATTGCCTTTGCGCGATAATGACTGGGGAGGGGGGTACCCTACTCCACCACCACCAGCACATCCCCGGACCCAACCGTGTCCCCAACCGCCACGCCAACCCGAACTACCCGCCCCGCCTTGGGCGACTTCAGCTCATTCTGCATCTTCATCGCCTCGATCACCACACAACCCTGCCCCTCCTCCACCTCATCACCAACCTCCACCAGCACCCGCACCACCCGCCCCGGCATCGGAGCCTTCACCGGCCGAGGCCCCTCCGTACCCGCGCCTGTCCCTCGCCTACCCTGCAGCGACCGTGGATCATCCACCTCAAAACCATACCGCCGTCCACCAATCACCACCCCATCACCATCAAGAACGCACCGGTACTGCCGCTCTTGTGCCTCTGTATCTCTGACCACCAGCGACATCACCCCCGGCTCCAGCAGCCGCACATCCACGCTCACCGCGCGCCCATCGACCAGGCAATCCATCAACCCAGCACCCACATTCCCGCTGAGCATCCCGCCCAACTCCACCCGCCGCTTCTTCCCCTCAACCTCCAGCCAGACCGTCACAGCCGCAACCCCTCCCGCCGCCCTGCCACCGCCCAGCGACTCTCAGCCGCGGCATCCGGCATCGCACTATTTCCCTTCAAAGCAGAGGAGGCAAACAAAGCCGCCGCCACTGCCGCGACGTCCTCTGGAACGATCTCCTGTTCGGTCGCCGCACCATCGGCCAGCAGCCGCTCCAGATACCCCGTATCGATCCTCGCCGCGCGAAAATCCGCGTCCGTCAGAATCCGCCGAAACAGGCCGATATTCGTCTTGATTCCGCCGATGACGTACTCCTCCAGCGCCCGCAGCATGCGATCGATCGCCGCTTCTCTGGTCTCCGCATACGCCACCAGCTTGGACAGCATGGGATCATAGTCCAGCGGCACCACCCACCCGGCGTACACCCCGCAGTCCTCACGAATCCCCGGGCCGCCCGGCTGCACGAGCCACATAATCAACCCTGGCGAAGGAAAAAATTGGTTCTCCGGATCCTCTGCATAGATCCGGCACTCGACCGCATGGCCGCGCAGACGCACCTCCTCCTGCCTCAGCCCCAGCGGCTCTCCCATAGCCACCCGCAGCTGCATCTGGACCAGGTCCAGTCCCGTCACCAGCTCCGTCACCGGATGCTCTACCTGCAGCCGCGTGTTCATCTCCAGGAAGTAGAAGCTCTCCTCGCCCGGCCGTTCCACGCCCTCCACCAGGAACTCCACCGTCCCCGCGTTGACATACCCTGCCGACAGCGCCAGCCGAACCGCCGCCTCCCCCATGCGCCGCCTCAGCGCCTCACTCACCACAGCCGACGGAGCCTCCTCAATCACCTTCTGGTGCCGTCGCTGTACCGAGCACTCCCGCTCTCCCAGGTACAAGCATCCACCATGCTCATCCGCCATCAACTGGATCTCGATGTGCCGCGGCCGCTCGATCAGCTTCTCGAGATAGACCTCGCCCGACCCAAAGCTCCGTTCCGCCTCGCTGCTGGCCGCCACATAGGCCGCCGCCAGCTCCTCCGGCCCGAACACCGCCCGCATCCCCTTGCCTCCGCCGCCCGCCGCCGCCTTCAACATCACAGGAAACCCGATCCCCGCCGCTACCCGTACCGCCTCAGCCACGCTGGACAGTCCAGTCACGCTCCCTGGCACTCTCGGCATTCCTGTCGCATCCGCCGCCTGCCTCGCCCTAGTCTTCGAACCCAGCACCCGCATCGCACTCGCAGGCGGCCCAACAAACGTCACCCCTGCCGCAGCACAAGCCTCTGCGAAGTCCGCGTTCTCCGACAAAAACCCATACCCGGGATGAACCGCATCGGCACCAGTCCGCCGCACAATCTCCAGAATCAGATCTCCCCGCAGATAGCTCTCCGCCGCCGGCGCCGGTCCCAGCCGATAGGCCTCATCCGCGTGCAACACATGCAGCGCCCCGCGGTCTGCATCCGAGTAGACCGCCACCGTAGCCAGCCCCATCTCCCGGCACGCGCGAATCACCCGCAACGCAATCTCGCCACGGTTCGCAATCAACACTTTTTTTATCGTTCGTCGCAAGCGGCCATTTTACCCCAGGCTCGACCGTCTTCGTTCAGCGCGGTATGCCGCTACCCGCAGCCCGCACCAAAGAGAAAAGCCTCCACACCCGGGGAGGCCTTTCCTCTTTTCTGCAAACAGAACAGCGGTCTACTGCATATTCACGCCGCCCTGTGTCTCTTTTTCCTTCTTCTGCTCATTCAGCTTACGCGCGCCCATAGCCTTCTGGATCCACTGATCCACCAGGGCCATATCGGCCTTCCGTGCTGCTTCATCGCCGCACTCCAGATCAGCCTTCCGACGATAAGTAAGCTGCAGGTACTGCATCGCGTCGTCGTAGGTCGGGTTCAGTTCGACGGCTTTATTCAGATATTGCAGACCTTCGTTCACCAAATCCGTATTCGCCGCCTGCAACTTCTGGCAGGCACCCTTGCTCTTCTTCGGATTGCCGTCGCCAGCATCCGTCAGGCCATCCGCTGCGAGAATCGTGACCGCGTTCTTGTAGGCCAGGACCCAATCCACAAAACCGACGGTGTAGTAGGCCTCGGAATCGTTCGGCGCAACGGCAATGACCTTCTTTTCATACTCCTTGGCAACATCGAACTTCTTGATGTTGCGGTTGATCGAGGCAATCTGCTTCAACGCCGTCAGGTCGTTGGGGTGATTTGCGAGAACCGCATTGAAGCCGTCCAACGCCTTCTGTGCGATCGCCATATTTTCTGGAGTATCCAGATTTGGCACCACCTGGTAGGAGTACGCCGTCGCCAGATACAGCTTCGCATCCTCGGATTTCGGGTCGAGGGCAATCGCATTTTGAAAGTGGTTGACCGCCTCTTCATAGCGTGCGCTTTTGAAGGCCTGCACCCCTTTGGTCAACTGGTCCCGCGACTTCAAAACGTTGCACCCGGTTGCAGTAACAAGCAGCAGAGCCAGCAAAGCGGCCGTAACCGGAATCCGTGTGGTGAATTTCATTGGGCGAATCGTCTCCTTCGAGTGGGCGCGTGTTTTTCTCAGACGTATGGCGGAAATCATCAACTCATCTATTACTACGTCGCTTGATTGTAACGGTAGACGTCCCAATGTGACTAGAGGACGAGAAAGCATTCTTTCGTTGGCTGGATCCATGCGCCATCTCTTTTTCGTTCAGACCACGTTTTTGGTCAGGTTGCGGGCTTACCCCTTGACATAGATGCGATCTTCTGTCAGAAAGACTAGTCGACCGCCAGCATTTGCGTCTTTACACAATACGCCCATCTTTCATTTTGACAAGCCTATCCGCGTAGGCCGCAGCCTCCGCATCGTGTGTAATCATCAAAATCGTCTGCCCCAGCCGTTTATTCAGGTCCTTCATCAGCTTGAGCACTGCCGCCGAGTTCTCGCTGTCCAGATTTCCCGTCGGCTCATCCGCCAGCAGAATCGCCGGTGAATTCACAATACCGCGAGCAATCGCCACCCGTTGCTGCTGGCCGCCGGAGAGCGCCCGTGGCTTGTGTTTCAGCCTGTCCGCAATTCCCAGCAGCCCTAACACCTCCTGGAATGCGGGATCGAAGGTTGTATCGCGGTCGGCGATGTACTGCACGATCCGGATATTGTCCTCTGCGGAGAGTGTTGGAAGCAGATTGTACTTCTGAAATACGAACCCGACGGTGGTCTTTCGCAGCTGTGTCCGCTCAGCGTTCGTCATCCCCGCAAGATCACGGCCATTGATCCGTACTGTGCCCGAGGTCATCGGGGTCAGCCCACCCAGGATATGAAACAGCGTCGACTTCCCCGAGCCGGACGCCCCAATAATCGCGACAAACTCGCCCCTCCGAATCTCCAGATCGACGCCACGTAGCGCATGGACGGCGACATCTCCCACCTGGTAAGTCTTCGTCAGGCCCTCGACCTCAATGATCCCGGCCTCATTCATACGAGAGCGCCTCCGTGACATCCTGCTGGACCGCCTTCATGCCCGGCACGATGGCCCCCAACAATGCCCCCACGACAGCGATCCCGGTCGCGATCGGCCACCACCCATAAACAGTCTCCTGCACCAGGCTGGACGGCACGGCATGCTTCATCAACCACTGCGTCCCATACGTCAACACGATGCCCAGAGCGGCTCCCAGCAGGGCCAGCAGCAGCGTCTCGCGAAATAGAATATTCAGAATCAGACCTGAAGACCCACCCACCGCCTTCAAGATTCCAATCTCCCGAGTCCTCTCCAGCACCGCTGTATACATCGCCATGAACACCACGATGAACCCTACAATCACGGCAACGCCAATCACGACGGCGATAAAGCTCTTCAGCAGCCCCACGCTGCTGATCGAAAGCAGCGAAGTAAACTCCTCCAGCGTATAAATCTGGTATCCGTGATATTTCAACCGAAGCGCATCCACTACCGCCTGCGCCTTACTGGGATCATCCACCTTGACAAAAATCTGGCTCAAATGACCGGGATTTCCAGTCAGCGCCTGCAGCACATGCAGCTTCACGCAGATGCGCGCCAGCTTCCCTCCCTCGTAGATTCCCGAGAGCTTCCAGTCGTGGTTCACCAGGTTCAGCACATCGCCTATCTTCAAATGCTTCTGCCTGGCGTAGTACTCATCCACAATAATGTCGTCGTCGTTGACCAGCGGCCCACCCTGCAAATAATGAAACCCGCCGTTCAGCCGCTTGAAGTCCTCGATGTCGAGGCCCGTCATGGAATCCAGGCCCGACAGCGGCTGGACCATAGTACCCATCGCAAACGTCACGTGCGGCTCCTGCATCAGCAGCGCGGGAATCTTATCGCTCATCGGGGCCGAACTCAGCCCGATAGCAGAGGATCCCGGCGGACGTAACAGGATGTCTGCCCCGACGCCCCTGGTCCGCTGGGCCGTTCCATCCAGTGTTCCGTAGCTGACCCCAACCAGAGTCAGGATCATCGTCACCTCAACGGCGATCGCAAGCACGCTCAGCAGCGTTCGGACAGGTCGGTGGCCAAGGTTGGCGAAGATTAGCTTATTGAGCAAGTCTAAAGTTTACTGCAAAACACAAGGTCGCGGATTCCGGCTTAGGGGCTTGTTGAAAGGCTGATGTCCTGCCGACGGCCCACTACGCGTGGAGCGGCCACTTCGTGGCGTGTATACCGGTCGGTGTAAGCGGAACAGTGTGGCCCTCCCGTTGGTCGGGATCATCATCTTCCGACCAACGGGAGGACCACAATCGATTGTCCTTGCGAGACAAGTTAAAAAGCCACGGAGTGGCCGCTCCACGCGTAGTGGGCCCGTCCGGCAGGACACAGTTCTTAAAAGGAACAGGGCGGTGGACCGTTTGGCCACACCGCCCCGCGAGAGCTTCGTTCCGTGATTTACTGTCCGGCTTCGACCCGAGGCGTAATGAGGCCGATATTATCGACACCCGCCTGGTGCCCAAAGTCGATGACCTCGGCGACCTTACTAAAATCAAGGTCCTTGTCGCCCTTCACAAACATGACCTTCTCTTGCCGGGTCGCAAAGATCTTCTGCAGCTCCGGCTCAAGGTCAGACTTGTTGAACGCCGTCTCGTTGATCTTGTACGCCGGAGCGGCTGCACCGTTGGACAACACCTGAACGACAATCGTGCGATCGTTGGGCTGATCTTCATGATGCTCCTTAGGCGGCTGAGGAACCAGCGTCTCCAGCCCTCTCGGGGTCACCGGCACGATGACCATGAAGATAATCAGCAAGACAAGAAGAACGTCGATCAGCGGCGTCACGTTCATGTCCGACATCGCTCCGCCCTTGTTTCCACCACCCATTCCCATAGCAATCTCCTTTAGACACTCCCGTCGCTCCGAATGCAACGTCTTACAAACTCAGTCAGTATGACTATTTCGTCGCTGTCGCCGGTGGCGCGATATTGGTATCGTCGGTTCGTTCGGTGAGCAAGCCAAGCTGGCTTACGCCGGCCGAGCGAATTCCATCGACCGCATCCATTACCTTGCCATAGTTCGCCCGCGTATCGGCGCGCATAAAGACCTCTTTGTTGGTCTTGCTCTCCAGCTTCGCCGCGATCTTGGGGCCGAGATCATCGAGCGTCACCTGGTCGCCGCCTAGAAACGTTCTGCCATCCCGTGTGACTGCTACGACCACGGCATCTTCCTTGTTGGCGTCTTCCATCACTACCGCTGCCTCGGCCTTTGGCAGATCGACGTTGACCTTGTTGTTCAGCATGGGGGTGATGACCATGAAGATAATCAGCAGAACCAGCATGACGTCCACCATCGGCGTCACGTTGATATTTGAATTGACCTTCTTGCCCTCGTCCCGCTTATTGATACCCATAACGTTTTGCTCCGTCCGGCTTGCCCGGCTTTGCTGTTCCCTGGCTCTCCCTGAAAGGGTGCTCGCTCCCCGGACGCTGTTCGCTGTTGGCGTCCGGGGATATCGTTCGAGCTGTGATTCTCGCAGGTGCTGCTCTTTCCCTTGCTCTCAACTTGCTCTCAAGGAGCAGGTCTTACCGGTGGCTCTGCTTGATGAAGTAGTCCACCAGTTCGCTGGAGCTGTTATCCATTTCAACGTCAAACGCTTCCACCTTGCCAGTGAAGTAGTTGAACGTCATAACGGCCGGAATGGCGACCAGAAGGCCGAACGCAGTCGTTACCAGAGCCTCTGAAATACCACCGGCCACTGCACCGATACCAGAGGTTTTCTGGGTTGCAATCTGCTGGAAGGCGTTCAAAATACCGACCACTGTTCCGAACAGACCGATAAACGGTGCCGTCGAACCGATCGTCGCCAGACCGCCGAGGCCACGCTTCAACTTGGCATGAACGATAGCCTCTGAACGCTCAAGAGCGCGCTTCGAACTTTCGACCTGCTCCTCCGTGATGCTGCCACCGGAGCCGAAGCTGCGGAACTCCTGCAGGCCGGAGGTGACAACCTCTGCCAGGTGAGACTTCTTGCAACGGTCTGCAACCTTGATCGCCTCATCCAGACGACCGTCTTTCAGGGCGCCGGCAACCTTGGGTGCAAACTCACGCGACTGCTTGCGGGCGGCCGAGAAGTAAAGCGCACGATCGATGATCACTGCGAGCGACCAGATCGACATGATAAAGAGAAGAATGACGACGCAGCGGGCCAGCCAGCCCATGTTGCCCCAAAGACCCATGACACTGAAGCTGACTTGAGCCTCCTCGAAATACATAGCGAGTGAGGCGTGTACGTGAGCGAAATTTGCGAGATGAGCGAGAATCACTGGAATATTTCCTCCTGATAGAACTCTAACTTTCTAAATTTGACCCGTGTATCCCCCAAAAGTTCAATGCAGCCATGGAGTTCCACGAATAAGACGCTTCCGAGTTTATGTCTCTTCTAGCCGCCGCCAAAGTTGAAGTTGACAGTCACTGTCGTCTCGACTTCGGTGGGTTCGCCGTTCAAAATATAAGGCTTATAGCGCCAGGTTCTGACAGCCTCTGTTGCAGCGTTACGCAACATCTCCGGGCCGCTGATCACAGATAGGTTTTCGATTGTGCCGCTCTTCGAGATGATGGCGTGCAACACCACGGCACCGGATACATGAGCAGCTCTTGCGATCGGGGGATACACCGGAGTGGATCCCGAAAGCTTATTACCGGCGACTACGCCGCTCGACACGCGGGCTGGACCCTTTGGCGGGGCGACCTTGACGACCGGTGTCGGCGCATTGCCGATCCCGCCCATCACACCACCCGGGACGCCGCTTCCGCTACCCATGCCGCTCATGCCAGCGACACCGGCCATCTGCGTCGGAGGCGGAGCGTCTTCCTTCAACATCTTGATATCTTTAGGAATTTTTGTCGGCGCGTGAAGACCCTGGTCGACTTCGGACACCATCTTGATCGGCTTAATAATTTGGGCCGGGGGTGGCGGTGGTGGTGGTGGTGGTGGTGGTGGCGGCGCTGTCAGCATCGCGGTCATTGCCGTCTTCGGCAACGCCTCGGGATACAGCAGCGGAATAAGGATCATGGTCGCCAGGATCGCAGCGTTAAAAACAAACGTCCCAATCATCCAGTACTTGGACTTGGTTTTGATCTGGCCACCGGATTCCATCAACGATGATTCGAACATATGCAGCCTCTTTGCTGTGAAGAAGAGCTATCTTTCCTTAGACACCGCGCCGTTCAAAATTGTTCCATCGTTAATTTGCTGCTGAAGACATTTTCTTTTAAGCCTTTGCCCGCTTGCTCGCTGGGAGCGTAACTGCCTTGCCCCGCTTCGCCCGCCACTCCTGATACGCCACCAGCATCGGTGCCGCCACAGCGATTGACGAGTAGGTCCCGATCAGAATCCCGACCACCAGGGCGAACGAAAATCCGTGCAGCACCTCGCCGCCAAAGACGAACAGCGAAAGTACCGTCAGGAAGGTCAATCCCGACGAGATCACTGTTCGGCTCAAGGTCTGGTTGATGCTTCGATTCACTACATCGTGCAGCGTCTCTCTGCGCGACAGCGCCAGGTTCTCACGAATGCGGTCAAAGACCACGATTGTGTCATTCATCGAATAACCAATCAGGGTAAGGATCGCCGCGATCACGGTAAGCGTAATCTCCTGGTTCGTCAAACTGAACGCGCCTATGGTGATCAGCGTGTCGTGAAACACTGCCACCACCGCCGCAACTCCGTAGATCAATTCGAACCGGAACCAGAGATAGATCAGCATGCCCAGCAGCGAATACAAAGTCGCCCCTAAAGCCCCTTTCTGTAGCGCTTTACCAGCCGTGGGGCCAACGATGTCCACCTGCTCGATGGTAAAGCCGGAGTCATGGTAGTTGGCGCTCAGAGCGTCCTCGACGTCCTGCCGTCCAGCGTCATGCGCGGTGTCCTTGGCGGACGACTGCGGCATGGCGATAATCACCTTGTTCGCGGCATTTCCGCTCGGATCGCTGATGGGTTGAATGGTGAAACCACGAACCCCAGCGCGGTCCATCGCCTGCCGGATATGGTCGTCATCCGGCTTCTGGGTGAACGCGACCCGCACCTGCGTTCCGCCTTTGAAGTCGACGCCCAGTGGGATATGGTGCCAGAACAAAATGCTTAGCAATCCAGCCACTGAAAAGATCAGCGAAAACCCGAGGAAATACCACTTTTTCCCGAGCCAATCGATATTAGTCGTACGAAACAGTTCCACTTTCAACACCCTCAGCAGGACCCCGTAAGGCCCGCAATCTCTCAAAATCTAGATCGACAGCGTAGCGCCGCGTTCTTTTTTCGCTAAAATCGCGTCAAAAATAACCCTCGACACAAGCACCGCCGTAAACAGGTTTGCCAGCAGACCGATCGTCAGGGTCACCGCAAATCCTTTCACCGGACCAGTACCGAACAGGAACAGAATCGCAGCCGAAACGATCGTCGTGACGTGTGTATCGACAATCGTCACCCAGGCATGGGCAAATCCCTGCTGCACCGCCGCCGCGGCCGTCTTGCCTGCACGCAGCTCTTCGCGGATGCGCTCAAAGATCAGCACATTCGAGTCCACTCCCATACCAATCGTCAGAATCACACCCGCAATTCCAGGCAGCGTCAAAATCGCTCCTGAGTAGCCCATGAAACCCAACAGGATCAGGAGATTCAGCATCAGCGCCAGGTCTGCGTTAATGCCCGCGCCACGGTAGTAGACCAGCATGAAGATCATGACGGCCAGCAGGCCCCCAATCGCGGCAATGATGCCCTGATGGATCGACTCCGCACCAAGGCTTGCCCCAACCGTCCGCGTCTCAAGGAACGAGATCGACGCCGGCAGCGCACCCGTCCGCAACATCAGCGACAGGTCGTTTGCCTGCTGCTGCGTAAAGCCTCCCTCGATCTCGCCGCTGTCGCGAATCGCGGAGTTGATGCTGGCAACCTCGCGGACCTTGTTGTCCAGCACAATCGCCATCGAACCCGGCGCCGCGCTCGTAGCAGAGTGCGCTTCGGTGTATTTGTAGAACCGGTTTCCCGCTTCGGTCGTCAGGTTGAAGCGAATATTCGGTCGGCCGTTCTGATCCTGCGAAGGCTGCGCATCGCGGAAGTCGGTTCCTTCCACTTCGCTCGCCCGCTTCAGCAGCCAGATCTGGTCGGGAGCGCCCGCGGATCCGCTACCATGCAGCAGCATTGCGTCGGCAGGAATCGTCCCGCCATTCGCCTGCAGCGCATCCTGGTCGGTCTGAAACGGGCCGCCCACCACCGCATGAATCGACAGCTTGGCCGTCGACTTAATAATCTCTTCTACTCGACCCGGATCGGTCTCGCCAGGCAGCTCCACCAAGATCTGGTTATCACCCATCCCATATTTCTGGATCACCGGCTCGGTCACGCCCAGGACATCGATACGTTCACGGATTGTCTCGATCGACGTGTTCAGCGTCCGCGCCTCTAGATCGCGTATTGCCGCCAGCTTCATCGTCAGCCTGGAGGTACCATCCGGCGCATTCACCACGTCGTAGCTCGAGTAGTCGCTGCCTTCCAGCACACCGCGCGCATCGCTCAACTTCGTCGCTGGAATCCCCGACACCACGATCGTCTGCGGATTCGCCGCATCCGTCTTGCCCACCAGCGCGCCCTGAATGCCGGCCTTCGTCAGGTCATCCTCCAGACGAGCGACGTCCCGGTCCGTGGCGGAGGCCACAGCTTCGGCCACATGCACCTCAAGCACCAGGTGGGTGCCACCCTTCAGGTCGAGCCCGAGGTTAATATTTCTCTTGATCGACTCCTTCAGCCCGCCATGCGGTATGCCCACGATGCCGAAACAGCAGATAACGAGTACCGCTACGATGAATGCCGTCTTACCGGCTAGATTCTTGCCCATGATCTTTTGCTTATGACCTTTATTGAAGGTGCGGCCCCTGGCGTGCTGCTACCGCTTCGCCGCCGCCTACCTTACTTCTTCCTTGTCCGCATCTAACGGTTCAATCTAAAAGTGCCTGCATCTCAATTGTTGACGTCTATTCCCTGCAAAACTCCACGCTAGGCCGGTTCGTCGGTGGTCACCGCGGCAATCGCGCTCTTCACGAACTCCAGCTTCACACCATCGGGCTGCACCCGCAGAATCACGATCTCGTCCTTCACCGTGAGCACCGTGCCCCGAATGCCGCCATTGGTCGTCACCCGGTCGCCGGACTTCAACTGGGACAGCATCTCCTGCCATTTCTTCTGCTTCTTCTGGTTGGGCGCGATCATCAAAAAATACAACACGGCAAAAAACAAAATC
>Ga0209624_10003383_pt1 | contig 11342 bp, 13 predicted proteins | sample JacPinW_OM2H0_O1_FD_188565 | JGI IMG/M metagenome (GOLD analysis project Ga0209624, IMG submission 188565) | Forest soil microbial communities from Algoma, Ontario, Canada - Jack Pine, Ontario site 1_JW_OM2H0_O1 (SPAdes) (version 2) | ecosystem: Environmental > Terrestrial > Soil > Boreal... | reverse complement strand
ACGGCCATCGAGCCCGAGGAGCCCCGGAATATAGGGCCTTATGCGCCTGCCTATGAATACGACGGCGATATTTCCGATACGACCGCGGTTGAAAAGTGGGTAACGGATGTCGCCATGCACGAATAGACGTATACGCGAACAATTGACGAGTCAGGGCTGCAGCAGTGCGCACCTCTCGGGAATCCACTTGAAAGCGCCGGCGGCATCGCTATGCATGCTTCTGGCGCTCAATTCCAGTGCAGTGCTAGGTGAAGATAGCACCGCAAACTGCACTGTGGTGAATCTCATGCCCACTTTCTGGGCGTCCCTGGAAGGGCCGGCAGCACCCAGCCAGTTGCGTGGGACTCTTATCGACACCCATCCGGAGCTGTACAACACGCGTGTTGTTGATCTGTCTCAGGGTGTCGACTGGCAGCAGACCGTTGCGCGCGAGCAGAACTACGTAACGGAGCACCGCGACCAGGTAATAGGGGTGACAGCTTATCTGTCGGAGCACGTTTCCCAGTACATGAGGGACTTCCAACGGATATTCCCGTCATTCCGGTGCGACTTTACTGTCTATATCGCGCCAAGCTTTGACCACATGGACGGTACCGCGATGTTGGTCGACGGTGAATATCGACTTCTTTTGGCACCAGATGTGATTCCCCGGTATCACGAGTTAGGTCAGTTGAAGGTCCTCGTCGATCACGAGACTTTCCATGTCTATCACCATCAGGTAACTGGTGTATACGGTGCGTCCGAAGAAACGCTGCCGACGATTTTAGACGCACTCTGGAGCGAAGGACTTGCAGTCTTGGTGAGCTCGCGAATGAATCCGGCTGTGAGTCTCGACGGCGTACTGTTTCAACCCGACATTCCCGCGGGCACCAAGTCGCATCTGCGTACTATCGCCGCGGACCTGCTCAAGCATCTTGACGAAAAGGACAAACGCACGTTTGCGTATTATTTCAGGAAGAACAAACAACCCAAGGGTTATCCGTCGAGATCCGGCTATTACGTCGGAATGCTGATAGCGAAACGCCTAACAGCACACTATACGTTGCAGCAATTGGCGCAACTCAAAGGCCCCGTTCTGAAGGACGCAATCGTTAGCGAGTTGAGTCGGCTGGCTACAACCGGCTGAGTACGGCACGTGAAGTTTCAAGCGGAACAACTGATGGCAGGTTGATGCAGATGGTAAAAACAAAGGATCGGCTCTATTTACTTCGCCCGGGGTTCATGAAGGGCGATGCAGGACCATTCTATTGCAACGATTCAGTGCCGGTGGAAGGAATGTTAAGTTTCTTTCCTCAGCTGCGCCAATTGCTAGACGTGCAGTACGTGGAATTTGCTCGACCGCGTATCGCGTTAGTTGAGGAACTCGGTACTGAGCATCAGTCATTACCCGTGCTGGTGCTCGCGTCGGGGCGCACGCCAAAGCGGGGAACTCCGGAATCGCAGAGCACGAACAGTCGACGATTCTACGTTGACGAGCGCAAGATCCGTGAGTACCTGTCGATTCAACACGGCCTACCTCAGGCCAGTTGACCTCGGTGCAATGATATGGACGTATCTCGTAGAGATCTGCTGACTGGACTCGGTAGTGTCTCGCTACTTTCGCTTCCGTCGCTGAGCACAGCCACCAGTGCCTCAGGAGCTGCGGCGCAGAGAGTCACCCTTCCGGATAGGGCCAGCTTCCCCTTAGAGGGCGTTTATCTGGATGCCGCGTACACACACCCCCTTGGTGGCGAGCCGTATCAGGCGGCCGCGCAGTTCCTGGCCAGCCGACGACAAGATGCGGATCGCAAGTGGCCGAGGAGCAACGCGCGCGATGCCGCGGTGGGGCTCTTTGCTAAGCTCATCAACGCCGAGCCTGCCGAGATCGCGGTGGTTCCCAGCACCATGGAGGGAGAAAATCTAGTTGTCGCGGCACTCGCGCTAAGTAACACCGCGGGGGTCGTGACAGATGCCCTGCACTATGATGCGTCGTTGGTGCTTTATGGCGAGCTTCACCGACGCGGTGTGCCTTTGTCCGTCGTAGCACCGCGGCAGGGTCGCATCGAGCTCACGGACATCGAAGCCGTCATTGATAAACAGACTCGCCTTGTCGCTGTATCTCTGGTCTCGAGTAGCACAGGCTTCGTCCATGACTTGAAAGCGCTATGCGACTTGGTTCACTCGCGTGGCGCGCTCGTCTATGCGGACGTGATCCAGGCCGCCGGTGCTGTCCCTATCGACGTGAGAGCCAGTGAAGTCGACTTTTGCTGTTGCGGCACCTACAAGTGGCTGATGGGCGACTTCGGCACCGCGTTCCTGTATGTGCGCCCTGATCGCCTCGCACACCTTGCGCGTGTACAAGTGGGTTGGCGCCAGATCCGAACACAAGTGTCTCACGCGTTGCCGTACGATCCGCCGGGTCCATTACTTGGAGAGTGGACACTGGGCAGCGACACGGCGAGTGTCTTCGAGGTCAGCACCCCTGCATGGGGTAGCCTTGCCACGGTTGTCGGCGGGCTCAGTTACGTTCACAGGATCGGGGTGCACGCGATCGTTCGTCATCGCCAGCCTCTGATTGATCGTCTTCAGGATCGACTGCCAACCCATGGGTTCGCGCCACTCACGCCGACGGACTCTCAAGGCCCCATAGTCGCCTTTGCCTGCCGAGGAGCCGCTCGACGGTTCGATTCGAAGCTCGCGGCCGCCAATATTAGGATCTCAACCCACGACAATCGCATTAGGCTATCGCCATCCGTTTACAACGACATGGAGGACGTAGAGCGGGTGATATCCGTTCTCTCAGAGCTCTGACGCCTTTTTGACATTCCGTGCTCGTCCGGTGCGGAGGAACGAGGACTTACGGTGCACAGATTCACTCGACGTAGCGGACCGCCGAGGCGGATCCAGTACACTCACTGTGAATCTACGGCATCAAATACCAGTACCTCGCGCCAGCGAAAGACGCGCAAAGTCCGAGCGCCAACTTGTGTCGCCTAAATGTAAATCAACCGTGGCAAGCAGCGTACACATCTGGCGAGACCTCACCGGCAAGCGCCAAAGTGGTGGGGTACCCGTCGAAGGTCTGCACCAACCGATATGTCGAGGCCCAATCGTGAGTTGAAGTGAATACTCAGCATGGCATGCGGAGAGTCCGGAATCGCATGCTAGAGTTCGCGAAAGTCATTAGTCTTTCCAAAATCCCTTAAATCGATTCGGCGCCATATCCGTATATCGCACCGTATGGGCTATGTTTTTGTGCCCCAAATAGTGTTGCAGGGATCGGGTGTCATGCCCCTCATTGGCGAGCTTGAACCCGCACGCGTGGCGCAACATGTGCGGATGGATGGGGAATGGCATCCTCGCGGCGAACCCGCTACGGGCCGCCAGCTTGCGTACGTTGCTCGCTGTCATGGGGCCGCCTCGTTCCGACACGAAGAGGTACGGCGTGTCCGGCCAATCCCGCCGCAGTCGGCGGAGCGCTCGCAGCTCCGGCCCACGCAGAGGATGTGTGGAGGGAACGCCGTTCTTGATGCGCTGCACCGCAAGATGGCCCGCTTTCAGATCGACCTGATCCCAACGCAAGGCGATCGCTTCCCCGACCCGGAGCCCATGGCGGTACATGAGGAGAAGTAACGTGCGGTCGCGAGCCCCATGGCGGCCAGATTTCCCGGCGGCTTCAAGCAAGCGCTCCATCTCGGTCGGAGTCAGGTACTCCCGGGTGCGAGTGTCCCGGTTAGGTCGTCGCCGAGGTGGAGCGACTTTCCCATTTACGGCGATTGGCCGGCTTCGGCGACGTTTCGGCAATTCAACAACTTGGCCCACGGCGAAGAGTATACTCTCCCATTAACGAGCATTTTAGGGAAAGTCGTCTAGCGTTAGTGTATCGCACAAACCGCGCCGAGCCAAAACTTAGCGTTGTGGGGGAGCCCTGGCAGGAACTCGTGACGACTTCGGCGAAAGAAGGGTGCTTGCGATGTCCTTCACGCGCTAGTGGCGCAGATAAAAACCCGCAGCCCTGCGAATTATCAGTAGCTTCCGTCGTCATCAGCTTCCATTTCGGGGACGGCATCGTCGACGTCATGTCGCGAATAGCTCGGACTTTCCGAAATTAGGGTATCAGGATCGATGATCCAGCGGTCGATTCGTTCGTAGTCGAGAACTGGACGCCCTTGAAGAAACACGCGTCCTGACTTCCTTTCCGGCCACCACACCGCTATGGGAGCGCTGCGCATGTACTGATACACCTTCACAATTTGCGGTGCGCCACCGATAGTCTCGGCGTGTGAAGGCTCTCGAAGCATATCGCGAACTACCTTGAAGGGTTCCATATCAAACTTGCTGGGCAAAGAGTCACTTCTTTCGGTCTCAGTGAGCCTTTCGCACAGCAACTCGTAAGCGTTCTTTGCCTGGTCTCCGGCAAACGCGATCCGACCTATAGGTAGCGTTTCCGCAAGATCAGACCTACGACGCATCACTACGCGCCGTGATTTAGCAGAATAGGAAATCCATTGGGCCGGCTGCGCGACAAAATGTTCTTCTCGCTCATTGAAACTGATGGACCAGAGCTCGAAGTGTTTTTTCACCCACGAATACCCACCAAAAAGGAAGTGTGCGCCGGGGTCTCGGACTGCGGAGGGCGCGCGGTAGATCGAATTGATTCTGCCATGCTGTCGAAGATCTTTAGCGCATGCTTTTTCAACGCGCTGAGATCCAATGACCCACGTCTAGCCGGTGCATACGCGTCTATCGCAAGCGCCAATTGAAGCAGCATGGGAAATGCATGCTCGGTTTCGCCGCCAAAGCAAACTGCGCAATCAGTGCGAGGAAGTGTCATAATTTTTGGACAAACATCGAGTATCCGTCCGTCGCCAGATAATCGACTGTCGGATACGAAGACAAGCTCTTCACAATCGCGAATAGTTCGAATCCATGCGGCTGCCACAGTCATGAAAGCCTCTTATGCACGAGTTCTAGCGACGAACGAAGGGCGATCTTATACCTGACTAACGATCATGAAATTGACACCAAGCGGCGGCGGCTAGGCGCGATAGATGCGGCGCTGCGATGGATCGCGACAAGACTGCCAAGGGAGACCCCAAGGAGATTCGGCAGTTTGCTCGGGACGTGAAGATCGACCTCAGGCATCTGCGCACCGAACTTGGTTTTGCTCCCAACGACCCCTGTTCCCGAGAGAGCTTCGTACTCACTGTGGCTGACACGGCAGCCAGCTGCCTCCGCGGAGCGCCGATTGCAATCAAAGCGTAGTTACCGCGCGACGGGCCCCCCCGCAGAGGCGTAGTCAGCGCCCCGAGCGCATATTGATCAGGCATGCTCCGGCTGTGCAGACGTTGGTCCGGGCCAGATACGAACTGCGGCACGATAGAGCGACTCCGCACGCTGCTGAATCGTTTTTTCGTTCCACGCAGCCGCCGTGAGCATGTACTCCATTATGGGACGAACCGCGCAGCGCAAAATCGCGCGTTCGAAAGGTACTCGAGCCCGAAAGAGGCGGGAGCAACTGCCCCGTCGCAGAGCCTTCGAGATAGCCGGTCACTGCGGTCAGCACACCGTCCTGGTAGGTCACTGCACAATCGTAACGCTGGTAAGATGAGTTAAGCACAAGTTCCGTGCCGTTGTTGTTGCTCAAGCCAGAAACTGCACGGGTATACTCGGGGCTGAAACAGATCTCCGAGTCGTCAATCAAGATGGTCAGGTCTGTCATTGTCCCGTTGGGATGAAAGACAATCAGATCGCCAGACGGGCCTGCCGCGAGTACTTGATCGTTGTTACCGATACCCTCGACGCTCGTACCAAGCCCTAAATCCGTTATGGAATAAGTGGGAGGACTTGCGCTCGCGAAAGCCGGGATACCCAAAATACCAATAACACCGATAATCATTGGCAGTTTCATATGATAGCTTCCCCGATTTATGCTTGATTCCCTTAGCGCTGTGCGACAGGTTTATTCTCAGTCCCCAACTTTTTTAACGCCGCCTGCAGCTCCTGCTTGAGCCCCTTGAACGCTGCCACTTCTTCTTGCGTGCTGCGCAGTTGCTGCTTGAGGGTGCGAATCTCATTTGCCTGCTGCTGCGCCTCATTCAAGAGCATCGGCGCGAGTTCGTCGTAACGCACGCTCATGATCTCGCCCTTGCGGTCACGAACGACCAGTTCCGGATACACTGTGGCGACCTCTTCAGCGATGAGCCCGTACTGCCGCGCTCCGTGCGGGTCGCTCTTGTATCGGAACGTGACCGGCCGAAGCTCTTCAAGCTTTCCGGTGCTTGCGCCCATAGGATTGATGGCGGTCTTGAAACGCTCAGAGGAGCCCAACACACCTAGTTGGCCAGTGTTGGGGTCAACGAGAACCGCAGCGCCTGTCACTGCAGCGTTGTTGATGCCAGCGATGAACGTTTGGGTTTGCTGGTCAGACGTGCCAATGCGTATAACCCCGCTCTCTGCCGTCATACCCTGGTTGCCAATATCAATGTTGTAACTGCCCGTCGTCAGGTTGAATCCCGCCTTATACCCTTCAGCAATGTTGTAGTGGCCATCGGTATTGTGATGGAGTGCATCCACTCCGGAAGCGGTGTTGAACATGCCGCTCCTGTTGTTGTAGAGCGCATAAACTCCGGCGGCGGTGTTTTGCTTACCCGTCGTGTTGGAGTAGAGCGCCTCATACCCGAAGGCGGTGTTGTCATCGCCGGTGATATTTGAAAACATCGCTTCGAATCCCGATGCAGTCTCATGATTACCGGCCGTGTTTGCATTCAACGTTAGGAACCCAGTCGCAGTGTTCTCATATCCGGTCGTGTTTGAATTCAGCGCGCTATCTCCGACGGCAACGTTGGCGCCTCCAGTTGTGTTGGAGCCGAGCGCTACAAACCCGAAGGCCGTGTTGTTATTTCCGGTCGTGTTGGCTCGGAGTGCGAAGAACCCGGACGCCGTGTTGTCATAGCCAGTAGTGTTTTCCTGCAGAGCATAACTTCCGAAGGCCGCGTTGCTGCTCCCTGTCGTGTCAAGGTAAAGCGCCTGGTATCCGGAGGCGGTGTTGTTGTAGCCAGTCGTATTGGAATACAGCGCCTGGTACCCGGAGGCGGTGTTGTAGCTACCCGTCTGGTTGGAGAAGAGCGCCTGGAACCCGGAGCCGGTGTTGTTGTAGCCAGTCGTATTGGAATACAGCGCCTGATACCCGGAACCGGTGTTGCAGGCACCACTTGGTAGGAAGTCAGGAGAGCAGTGAGCAGTGGGCGTCACGCTGAATAGCGCGTTGGTCCCCATCCCTGTATTGCCATATGCGTCGCTTGTGTCATTCGAGGACGGCACTTGAGCGAAAGCAGACCCCGCAAGCGCGAGGGCGACGACCGCGGATCTAGAAGATTGATATAAGGTTTTCATGGCAACTGGCTCCCTTACTTCCGTGTCGCTGTATGTTGTACAGGTGGACCGGCCCGTCGGCCGACAGAACCTACGCCTTTGCGACCACGAGTCAACACTGCCGCAGTGAATTTCTCTGCGAATGCCACCGCAAGCCGTGGGGGCACCTCAAGCGCCTGCTTTTTGGGGCACAGCACCCACCGGTCCCATACAGTTCTGGCCTTTCGCCCGTACTAAATGGACGCAGATTAGCCGCCATACATATCCTTAAAAAATGCCCGACGGCCGCAACATCGCGCGCGTTACTTGCCGCCGTTGCCGCTGGTGCGCCGAGCTGCCCGAGGCTGCCCTCAAAGGGTTGCGCGGTGTGCGACTATTCCGCGCCTTAGTATGCTGCGCGTGCGGGGCGCGCGATGCCGAGGTATCGATCCGGTGGGAGTGCCCGCCGCGCGATGCGATTAAACGCCCTTAGAGGGCTGTCCCCATGGATTTTGACGAGCGCGAACAACCGGAGTAGCGTTTCGATTGCCTCGGTCCCCGAGCTTCATTTTGAGGAATTTAAGCCATGATGGGCGCGATAAAATCTCCCAATATTCTTCGGATCCGCGAGTTGGAGGTTCGGCAGCAAGCGGCGTTTGATCGCGCTTGGCAGCAGAACGACGTTCCTAAACTACGTAGGGCGGTGAGGTGGATCTACGCTTTGGACGCAATGCACTGGCGGGCGGCATCTGGACTGGTCGAGCGATACAGCGACTTCAGCAGAGAGTGTTCTAGGAAGGGAAACGAAGCCCGGCTCTAAACCCCGGCCTCCCGCTCTAGATGGCAGCTGTCTGGATTGCTCTCGGTGGCAATGCGCCCTTTTGGTTGGCGCGGCATTCCTAGGTAGGAGCCTGATTAAGCAGTGGCTCGAAAAAGATCTCGAGCGATTCAAACAAAATGCCGCGCACGAGCTCGTTCTGGAGCTCGCATCTCCCTGGCGCAAATCATCGCGCACTCAGTTCGGTCCGCCGATAGCGGCCGCATCGATTCATTTCCGCCAACAGGGTTGGGAATTGTTCGCCTGCTATTTGACCTATGTGGTCGATAAAACGGAAGGCACCCATTGGAATCCTGTCGCGTACCATCTTTATAATGCATGCGAGGCGACAGCGAACTCAGTAGATGCCTGGGCAATTGGCATTTCGGTTGCGGTTGAGGCCGTTGTAGGTCTCATTCAATTGCAGAGCGCCGGGACAAGAGCCGAAAGGGTGGCGCTCTTTCAACAACGCATGCGCGAATGCCTTGCGGCTCAAGCGGATTTCGCAGACCTTGCGCCCCGCATGGACGGACTGATCGCAGCGATGGGAAATAAGCGCCCGCAGGATACATTATATGCCCTTGCCGGCACGGGCCATGTCGAGAAAGTCTACGTTGAGGCGTGGACATACCTGCGTAACCGCCACGTCCATCCGACACTCAAGGACTTGAAAAAGCCCGACTTGGTCGATTACCAAAAGTTGCTCGACAATATTCATCGTGTGGAAGTCCTCCTCCGTCAACTCACGTTTTATCTGATCGGATATAAAGGTCCGTTCACCGACTACGGTGTCGAGAATTTCCCGTTAAAGCAGTACCCTTTAGTCGAATCTGGCACGACCACAGAGTGCCCTTAAGACAATAAGGCAGTCCAGCCGTGTAGGTTTGCATGGCTATTTCGCTGACGCTTGCAGATCGGAATCACAAAAAGCGCAGAGCACTATATGTTGTGAAATGAGGGACAGTGCGATTCGGACTCACTCCCGCCCTGTCCACATGGGCGACATTGTGCTCATTTCCCGGGCGGCATGTGCGCCATTCTTCATTCGTCTTTTCACTTGGCCCAAATTTAGCCACGCATTTTCGTAGAAGCTTTTGCGGAGGCGGCCTCTATACCGACGAGAGCTTGTTTCTACGGAACGCATGGCGCCTACTTGCGATTTATGAACGCAGTAAAGTCTCTATCCGACAAGGACGATAATTGAGGCAGTTAGTAGCCGTAGGCCGTAGGCGCACCGAATGCGAGACGAAAACTCAATAACTTGGATTGAGGACGGTGAGAAATACGGTCTCGTCGGCCTGAAGGTCAAACTGGAAGGGCACCTTCCGCCTGGAAAAATCAGCGCGAACCTGTGGGTACTGGCTGACATAAAGTTCAACGTGCCCCCGAGCTGGCGGGAATGGCTGGGCAGCATACGAGCGGAAGAGGTCGAAGACTGCAATCTGTTTTTACTCAGTAAGCTGTCGTCGGAGACGCCCGGCGTCTTGGACGCTGAAAGTAACGCGGTCCAACAGCGTGCGTGGACATTCTACGTCGGCCTCCTGCTGGCAAGTACCTTTGCGCCGGCACACAGGCCCGTCCTGTTGACGGGTTCGCGCAAGGGCGGAGAGATCGACATCCGGCGGCAGCAGGACTTTGATTCCCCCATCCCTGGCGTGATCCGACCCTATCCGTCCGTTGTGCCCGACGACATTCGGACGGCATCCCGCCTTGGCGAGAACCTTGAGATCTTGGCCATGGCACCGATTTCAGGTGGTCATTGGCGGTTGTTCAGGACACTGCATATCTACACCGAAGCCCGGACGGCGGGCGAGATTGTGGACCGTATCCATCAGTATTGCCGTTGCATCGACGGTCTGATCCTGCCCGGCGTCGGCAAGACCAGGCAGCAGTTCAAGAGCAGAACCGAGATATTCATTGGCCCAGGACATCACGAGTTGATGGGCGAACTCTACGACGTCCGGAGCGCAGTCGAACACTTGCACGAGAACCGGTACCTGGAAACCTTTGACCGTTCGATGCGCCTTGATCTCGTAAAAAAGGAAGCAATCGTCGAGCATGTCGCCCGTTCGGCGCTGGCGCGCGTAATCGGCGATGACACTCTATGGTCGCATTTCGCCAACACTCCGGCGCTTGAGAAATTCTGGACGTTGACGCCGGCCGAGCGGACAAAGATCTGGGGCGACCCGATTGATCCCCTGACCGCTATCACGGACTTCGACCCGCAATACATTCACGACGGTCTGTTAGGACGCTAGTGGTGAAGTTTCGCAAGTGTGGCCCGCGGCCGAAACGTAGCCGGAATTCCGGCAGCTCCCGATGAAAGAGCCAAACTCGAGCCGTCCGGATCCCGGTTCTTGGGGCAGCTTGCGGCGCGGAAGCCCTGCGGGACTTTTGCGGGATGCAGTGCTGCTTCGTTGTGCTCAGTACCGCCAATTGCAACGGACGTCCTTTGGCAAGTTAATGAAATTACGATCTATTTTTTCGATCTACCGTTCTCATAATGTTGGGGTCGAGAGTTCGAGTTTCTCGCGCAGCCGGTGTAAAGGCCATTACGTCACGAGGGGCCTGGATCTTGAACTCGGTGGTTAAGCTAACATTTCTGACCTCGTGCTTCTGTAGCGTAGTGCCATGATTCCCGATAAGGAAATCGAGCAGAAGGCCGCGGAGTTCTCGATCTCGCCGATCAACGTCGAGAAGGACTACGTTTACGGATGGCTGCTCAAGGCCATTTACGATCGCCCGCAGCTGGCTACCCGGCTGGTCCTGAAGGGTGGGCAGGCACTGCGCAAGGCCTACCTGCCGCAGACACGCTTCTCCAAGGACCTCGACTTCTCGGCGCTTGAGCACTTGGACGCTGGTTTCCTCGAAAGGGAATTGCGCCAGGTGTGCGCACATGTTACTGCGGCGACAGGTGTTCGGTTCCTCGACAACATGGTGATCAGGGACAAGGAACTCCCGATTCAGGACGTCGACGCGCTAGAGGTGCGACTGTATTTCAAAGGATTTTACGGCGAGGAAAATCTCAACCTGCGGGCGCAGCTCGATGTGACACAGTTCGACAGGATCTACCTACCCGTGCAGTCGCGTGGACTCCTGCATGCGTACTCCGATGCTCGAGATTGCGCGGCACCGATTCGTGTGCACAAACTCGAGGAGATCCTTGCCTCAAAGCTGACAGCACTCCTTCATC
>Ga0209624_10003382_pt1 | contig 11344 bp, 9 predicted proteins | sample JacPinW_OM2H0_O1_FD_188565 | JGI IMG/M metagenome (GOLD analysis project Ga0209624, IMG submission 188565) | Forest soil microbial communities from Algoma, Ontario, Canada - Jack Pine, Ontario site 1_JW_OM2H0_O1 (SPAdes) (version 2) | ecosystem: Environmental > Terrestrial > Soil > Boreal... | reverse complement strand
AGACGATCGCGCTGACGATCCGCCGATCGTCCACCCGCGCAATCCCATGCGAAAGTGGAAAATACCGTTCAATCCGACGCATCTGAACCCGCGACAGCAAAAACAAATCACTCATGCCGAAGCCTCCCAGCCTCCGCCAATGAATCAGCCAATCCGCACCCGAGCAAGAACTTTAATAGGTCCTGAGCCTAGTTGAACAGCGACGAGACGCTTTCCTCTTTGGCGATACGGCCGATCGCCTCGCCGATCAGGGGGGCGATCGAAATCACGCGGATGTTGCGCGCCACGCGCACCGCTTCGGTCGGCTGAATCGTGTCGGTGAGCACCAGTTCGCTGAGCTTGGACGCGGCGACGCGGGCGACCGCGCCGCCCGACAGCACGCCGTGGGTGATGTAGGCCGAGACGCTAGCCGCGCCTCCCTCAAGCAACGCATCGGCCGCGTTGCATAGTGTGCCGCCCGAATCGACGATGTCGTCGAGCAGCACGCAATTGCGGCCGGCGATGTCGCCGATCACATTCATCACTTCCGATTCGCCCGCTCGCTCTCGCCGCTTGTCGACGATGGCGAGCGGCGCGTCGAGGCGCTTGGCGAGCGCGCGGGCGCGCACGACGCCGCCGACGTCGGGGGAGACGACCATCACGTTCTTGCTGCCGTTATGATGGGCCTGGATGTCGCGCACCATGGTCGGGGCGCCGAACAAATTGTCGGTCGGGATGTCAAAGAATCCCTGGATCTGGCCAGCGTGCAGATCAACCGTGAGCACCCGGTCAGCCCCGGCGCGGGTGATAAGATTGGCCACGAGCTTGGCCGAGATGGGCGAACGCGGCCCAGGCTTTCGGTCCTGCCGCGCATAGCCAAAATAGGGAATGACCGCCGTGATACGTTGCGCCGAGGCGCGCCGCAGCGCGTCGATCATGATCAGCAGCTCCATCAGATTGTCGTTCGCCGGATAGGATGTCGACTGGATGATGAACGCATCGCGTCCGCGCACGTTCTCGAGGATTTCGACGAAGATCTCGAGGTCGGCGAAGCGCCGGACATGGCAGGCGGTCAACGGTTCGCCGAGGTAGGCGGCGATTGCCTCGGCGAGCGGCCGATTGGAATTGCCGGCCAAAATCTTCATCTTGCCGGGCACGGCCGATTCTCCAAACGCGTGGCCGGAGCGCGCTTGATCGCGCGGGCGCGGTGGGTCATAGCAGCGCCCGGACGCGCGAACAACATGACAGAGAGATCACAACGGCCGGAGCCGGCGTGGATGTCCACAAGAAAAAGCTATTGGGCGTAGCTGAGCGCAGCGCTTGCGGGCGCGGCTTCAGGGGTATTGGAGAGATACCCGGCAAGATCCTCGGCGCATTTGGCGGCGACGCTGTTCAGCGCCGCATCATCGATGATCGCCCACGCATCGTCCCCGGAGCCCTTGACCGCGATCGCGTCGCTGAGCCGCTGGGCGCGCTTCTTGTCCGGCGTGAACACGTCCCAAACAATATCGACCTCCGCTCCGCCCTCGATCAGCGAAGCGGTGACATAGCCGCGCGCGAGATAGCGCGCATTGGCTGGGGTCGCGATAGCAATCCTGCGCGCGCCGGCCGCCTCATCGAGGCTCTGCCGGAAGCGCGCGGAAACGTCGGCCGGCGCGCCGTCGACCGACGCAATCGCAACTGTAGCGTTAGCCATATTGGCGTCGTCGCGCAGGGCGAACTGCACCTGCGCATCCGCGTTCGGCGGGTTGGCGGCGACATCGTTGCAGCTACTGAGTGTCCCGCCCGCAGATAGCAAAATGACACCCGCTGCCAACGCCCTCGCTGAGTCCTTGATCTTCAAACTCACACCAAACCAACTCCCGCCCACGGCCCGTCCGCCGCCGCGAAACAAGGTTAATAATCCGTTAATCGGCCCACGCCAACAGCTAGCTGCAAACGCCGTTAACGTCCAGCGCGCGTGGCCTCCCCATTCCCACCGCAGGCCCTTGCGCCTAGATAGGTCACCCATGACTGGCGCATCGAATACCTTTCCTCCTGGCGAAGCGCCCACGGCCGAGGCGCGGGAAGAAGCCGCGCTCGCGCGTGAGCTTGCCCCCGATTCCGCTCCACTGGAAATCGCGTTTGACGAACCGCCGGCAGAGCCGGGACGTCTCGTGCGCGGCGCGGAGACGATCCGCGCATTCTGGCGTCATGCCCCCTCGGGCCCCGGCGTGTACCGTATGATCGGGTCAGAGGGCGAGGTGCTCTATGTCGGCAAGGCCCGCTCGATCAAGAAGCGCATCGCCGCCTATATGGCGCCTGAGCGCCAGCAGAGCCGCATAGCGCGCATGGTGGCGCAGACCCATTCTATGGTGTTCGTCACCACCGAGTCTGACGCCGCGGCGCTGCTGCTTGAGGCCAATCTCATTAAGCAGCTCAAGCCCCGCTACAACGTCACGCTACGCGACGACAAGAGCTTCCCCTATATCCTGATCTGCACCGGACATCCAGCCGCGAGGCTCATTAAGCATCGCGGCGCGCGCAGCCTTACAGGCGACTATTTCGGCCCGTTCGCGAGCGCCGGCGCCGTTTTTCGCACCCTGAACGCGTTGCAGCGGGCGTTCCTCCTGCGCACCTGCTCGGACAGTTTTTACGCCAATCGAACCCGGCCGTGCCTGCTCCACCAGATCAAGCGCTGCTCGGCGCCATGCACCGGCGAAATCGCGCTCGACGACTACGCGAACCTGGTGACGGAAGCGCGCGATTTCCTCTCCGGCCGCAGCCGCGCGATCAAGAGCCGCCTTGGCCACGCAATGAACGAGGCCGCCGCGGCGCTCGATTTCGAAAGCGCGGCGCGGCTCCGGGACCGCATCAGCGCGCTCTCCGCGATCCAGGGCGAGCAAAGCGTCAATCCTCGCTCGATCCCCGAAGCCGACGTGTTCGCGGTCACCGAGGAGGCCGGGCAGTTCTGCGTCGAAGTGTTCTTTTTCCGCACCTATCAGAATTGGGGCAACCGCGCCTATTTCCCGCGCGCCGATCGCGCTCTGTCGCGCGAGGAGGTGCTCGACGCGTTCCTGGCGCAATTCTACCTCGACCGGCCGGCACCGCGCCTCGTGCTCTTAAGCCACCACGTTCCGAGCGCCGAAACCTTGTGCCAGGTCTTGAGCGCGCGCGTTGGACATCGCATCGCCATCGGCGTCCCGCGGCGAGGCGAAAAGAAGGATCTGGTCGACGCCGCTTTGCGCAACGCGCGCGAGGCTTTGTCGCGCAAGCTCGCGGAATCGGCGACCCAGGAGAAGCTGATCGTCGCGCTGAGCGAGGCCTTTGGCGTCGATCATCCAATTCGGCGGGTCGAGATCTATGACAATTCCCACATCATGGGGACCAATGCGGTTGGCGCGATGGTGGTCGCCGGACCGGAAGGCTTCGTCAAAAACCAGTACCGCACCTTCAACATAAAGAGCCTCGATCTCACGCCAGGCGACGACTACGCAATGATGCGCGAAGTGCTGACGCGCCGCTTCGCCCGCCTCAAGCGGCAGGGCGAGACGGCGGAGACTGGCGCTTTTCCCGACACGCCCGACCTGGTCATCATCGACGGCGGGCGGGGACAGTTCGAGGCGGCGCGCGAGGTCATGAGCGCACTCGGCGTCGAGGGCGTGCGGCTGGTGGCGATCGCCAAGGGTCCCGACCGCAACGCCGGCCGCGAGACCTTCTTCGTCGAGGGGCGCGAGTCGTTCAAGCTTTCGCCCCGCGATCCGGCTTTGTTCTTCATCCAGCGCCTTCGCGACGAGGCGCATCGCTTCGCGATCGGCACTCATCGCGCGCGGCGCAAGAAGGAATTCGTCAAGAGCCCGCTCGACGAAATCCCCGGCATCGGGCCGGCGCGCAAGAGGGCGCTTCTGTTCGCCTTCGGCTCCGCCAAAGACGTCGCCAAAGCCGGCCTTGCCGATCTCGAAAAGACGCCGGGCCTTAACGCCGCAACGGCGAGGTTGGTGTATGACTTTTTCCACGAGAGCCGCGCGCGGTGACGACACGCGGTCCGTGCTTAGTCTGTCCGCGTCAGGACGTGCTCCAGCTTGGCGAAGAAGTTGCCCCAACCCACCTTGGCGCCCTGATAGAACTGCTCCTGATCCGCGCGGAAGCCTGACTGTTCCATGCGCAGGTTCGTGCCTTTGCTCGTAGGGGTGAGAGTCCAGGTGACGACGTTCTCCAGCCCATGGGCCGCCCAGCGGTAGGACAGCGTCTTCAGCGGCTGGATCTTGAGGACTTGGCAGTCGACGGCGCCCCAGTCGCCGCGAAGATTGAACTTGCGGTCGACGACGGGCTCGAAGTCGTTCTTCATCAGCCATTCCTCGATCAGATGCGGTTGTGTAAGCGCGCGCCAGATTTTTTCCGGCGAATGAGCGATCTCGCGCTCGACGACGACGGTGCGTGTTTCGGTGGCGGCATCGGTCATGGGTTCATCCTTCGTTATTTTCGAGGTCGGGCGGGGCGAGCGATGTTCAGCGCCACGGCGGCGCGGATGAGCGCTTTCAGCGCCTCTTCATCAATTCGGTCGCCCCCATGAATGTCGATGGCGCGCCGCGTCGAGCCTTCGAGGCTCGAGTTGAACAGGCCGGAAGGATCCTCGAGCGCGGCGCCCTTGGCGAAGGTGAGCTTCACAGCCGCCTTATACGTCTCGCCGGTACAGAGGATTCCGCCGTGCGACCAGACTGGAACGCCTCTCCACTTCCATTCCTCGACCGCTTCCGGGTCGGCCTCTTTGATAAGGCTCCGCACGCGGGCGAGCGTCTCGCCGCGCCAGTCATCGAGCTCCTTGATCCTCACGTCGATCAGCTGAGAGGCGGCGGCTTCTGTTCCCTCCTTCGAGCTGGCCACCCGCTTCCCCGGTGTCCTTTTGGTGCCGGCGGAGGTCGTTTTGGTCGCGGATTTGCTCATTAATCCATCCTTTTGAGCAGATCTTCGAGGCGGTCGAACCGGCTCTCCTCAGAACCCTTTCATCTGGCTTGTCCAGTCGATCAGCGGGGCAAGTGCGCCGACCTCCGCGCTATAGTGGGTCTGTCGGCCCTTATGGCGATCCCGCGCCAGCCCGGCCCGTTTCAGCACCCGAAGATGCTTTGACACGGCCGGTTGCGAGATCCCTGCCTGAGTCGTCAGCGCGCCGACCGTCTGCTCGCCTTCGCGGCACAGCCGCTCGAAAATTGCGCGCCTCGTCGGGTCGGCGAGCGTTCGGAACAGCAAGTCGTGAGCGTCGGGCATGGTTATCGATAACCGATCGGTTATGATTACACGCATAACCCGCGAGCTATGCGTCCGTCAAGCGCAACCAACGGGTTGAAGCAGGCCTTGCAATTCGGGCTGGACAACAAGCTTCATCTTGCCGACGCCCAGCAGGAGATAGCCCTAGAAACTCGGTGTATTGGCTGGATAACTCGCTCCTCGAGAGCCGGACTTCGAAGCGAGCGACCGCGGAGCGGTTGTGAAGGCGGGCGCTCAGGCGGCTATCGAGAGTCTATAGGTGATGTTACCCATTGCAGAGCAATCTGTTTCATGCGTGGGTTTCATTCTTTCTCCCTTACGTTCACCAGAAGATCAGGGATCCGTTCATCGGAGCGAGAGCGCGATCATGAATGTCCGCGTGTGGCTCTGTAGTCTCGGCCTCGGCCGATACGAGGAGAAGTTCCGGGAGAACAAAATCGATTTCGATGTGCTCGCCGATCTCACTGATGGCGATCTCCAAGAACTCGGCGTGCCTCTCGGCGACCGGAGACGACTGCTGAGGGCGATAGCCGAGCTCGGCGCACAGCAATCGCTAACGACTCAAATCCGACGGACGCGGGCTGCTCCGGCCCCGGCGCAGTCCTTCGCGCAGCTCGATTCCGCCGAACGACGTCCGATCACAGTCATGTTCTGCGATCTTGTCGGCTCGACCGAACTTGCAGCCGCTCTCGACGTTGAGGACTGGCGCAATCTACTCAACAGCTATCTTGACGAGGCCTCAAGGGCGGTGACTGCGCTTGGCGGGCACGTGGTTAAGATGCTTGGCGATGGGCTGATGGCCGTCTTCGGGTATCCACGGGCGCAGGAGAACGACGTCGAACGCGCTGTTCGGGCCGCTCTTAGGGTCCAGCAGGCGCTCGGCGAGCTTAACGCCCGAAACGCTACGATTGGGGGTCCTCAGCTTGCCGTCCGCATCGGCCTCGAAAGCGGTCCCGTAGTTGTCGACGCCGCGGGCGAGGTGTTCGGCGAGGCCCCAAACATTGCCGCGCGAGTTCAGGCAGCGGCCGAGCCTGGGACAGTGCTGGTCACTTCGACGGTCCTGCGGCAGGTTGCTGGGCTGTTCATCGTTGAGGACAAGGGGGGCCATGAGCTCAAGGGCGCCCTTGCGCCAACGAATCTTTATCGCATCCTGCGGATAAGCGGCGGAAGGCGTCGAAGAGGCGCCCGGCTTCTCACCTCTTTCGTCGGCCGCGAAGAGGACCTCACAATCCTGGCTCGCTGCTCTGAACGCGCTTTTGCTGGCGCAGGACAGTTCGTCCTGATTGTTGGTGAGCCCGGCATCGGCAAATCCCGGCTGGTTGAAGAGTTTCGCAGCCAGTTGGCCGAGAGGCCACATTCATGGATCGAATGGAGTTCGTCGCAGCTGTTGCAGAACACGCCGCTCCATCCTGTCCTCGGGTGGGCGCGCGCGAGGTTCGGCGGTCCTGAGGTCGCGCCCGAGCGGCGGCTGGCCGAGCTCGAATCGATCCTCGCCGCCGTCAAGCTTGATCCCGCGACATACGCTCCCCTGCTTGCGCGGCTGGTCGACATCCCGGTCCCGCCTGAGCGCTTGCCAAGCCTTTCGCCAGAGGAGATTCGTCGCAGGCAATTGGCGGCGATGGTCGAATGGGCGATCGCCGGCGCCCGCAACCAGCCACTCGTTCTCGTCCTCGAGGACTTGCAGTGGTTCGACCCGACGTCGATCGATCTCGTGCATGCGCTCAGCGATCGCTGCGCGGAGGCGCCCATTCTCCTTCTGGCGACGGCGCGGCTGGAATTCCGGCCGCCCTGGCGCTCGCAGCCGCACCATGAAGTCATTTCGCTGGCGCCGCTCGACGAAGCGCAGGTTCAACGCATAATCGCCGAACTGGCGGTCCGCCGCACACTGTTAGCGGACGTAATGAGGCGCGTCAGCGAGCGCGCGGGCGGGGTGCCGCTGTTCGTGGAGGAGGTCACACGCCTTCTGCTCGAGCGCGGCGAGGCCGGCGGCCTGCAGGCGATCCCGCCGACGCTTCAGCAGTCGCTCGCGGCGCGGCTCGACACGCTCGGCGAAGCGCGCGAAGTCGCGCAGATCGGCGCCATATTGGGCCGTGATTTCACTTACTTGCTGTTGCGCGCCGTCGGCGGGATCGACGACCCCGTTCTCCAATCCGCGCTCGACAGGCTAGCCGACGCGGACGTCCTCCTCTCCGAGGGCGCCGGCTCGCAAGCGAACTACCGCTTCAAGCACGCGCTGATCCAGGACGCGGCCTACGAGAGCCTGCTCAAGAGCAGCCGCCAGGCGCTGCACCGCCGCACGGCGGAAATCCTGGTCGGACAGCCAGAGCCCGCGGCGGCCGAGCCGGAAGTTATCGCCCATCATTTCACCCAGGCCGGCCTCGACGAACTCGCGATCGAATGGTGGAGCAAGGCGGGCGATCAAGCCTTGCGCCGCTCGGCGTTCCAGGAGGCGATCGCCCATCTCGACAAGGCGATCGCCATGGCGGACCAGGCGGCGGGGCCCGCCGCGAGGGCCGCGATTTCAAAGGCAGAGGCGAGTCAGCGGGTTAAGCTGCAGAACGACTACGCTCAGGCAGTCCTATGGTCGCAGGGATACGCGGCGGACGAGGCCAAGGCCGCGTTCGAACGCACCAGCGCTCTCGCGACGCGCGCCGAACTTCCGGCTGATGGGTTTTCTGCACTTTTTGGTCGGTTTCTCTGGAGTTGGTCGCGCGGGGAATTCCGCGTGGCTCGGGATATTGCCGAGCGTTTTCTTCGAGAGGCGGAAGCCGAAGGACGAATTGCCGAGGCCCGAGTAGTCCACCTAGCCCTTGGCCAGGCCAGCATGCAACTGGGAGACTTGCGCGAGGCGCGAACCCAGCTCGAACTGGGGCTTAGTCGTTTCGAGGAGCCCGGCAGCGAAATCAGAGAAAAGTTCGGCTTTGACGTCGGAGCAAGCGCCAGAGCTGTCCTCGCGTTTACGATGTGGCTGTCAGGCGATCTCCGGCGCGCACGTAAATTGATCGAGGAGGCGACACGTCTCGCCGGCGAGCTGGGCCACCCCCCGACCACCGCGTCTGTGCTCCTTTACAAAATCGCGATTGAGACCGCACGAAATGACTTCGAGAGCGTTGTCGTCGATGCCGAGAACTTTCTGAAGATCAGTCAACAGCATAGCATGGGGTATTATCTTGCGCTTTCACGCTTGTATCTAAGCTGGGGTCGCACTCAGCTGGGCAATACGCAACGCGGCTTAGATGACTTCCGCAAATCTCTAGCGGATTATCGGGATCAAGGCAATCGGGTCATAGTTCCTGGCTTTCTTGGCGCTCTTGCGAGGCTTGAAGCTACTGCGCAGAACTATCAGCGAGCCTTGGCGTTGATCGACAAAGCTTTGGCGATGAGTCAAGAAGGCGGGGATCGGCTTTACGATTCCAACCTGCTTCGACTGCGCGGCAATATCCTGCTGAAGCGTAATCCAGCCAACCCTGCGCAGGCCGAAGAAGCTTTCAAAACCTCCCTTGCCATCGCAAAACAACAGGGCGCGCGGACCTTCGGGCTGCTCGCGTCGCTTGCGCTCGCCAAGCTTTATCAATCGACCGGCCGTCTCGTCGAAGCACGCGCTGTCCTTGCGCCCGCGCTCGAAGGCTTTTCGCCGACGCCGGAGATGCCTGCGATCGCCAAGGCGCAGGCGCTGCTCGCAGCCCTGGCGTAAGCCGTACGACGCGCCCGTGGGCCTATTTGCGAGGTCCGCTTTGTGCGACGCAGCCAACTCGGTCGAAGCAGCGGAACGTTCGGCGTTAGAATTGCTCCGCCCCATCGAAGTCGAGGGTCCGAGCGCCACATGCGCGATGCCCATCAGCCAACTCCCTTCAAATTCGCGAAGCCCGTGACAGTTCGCGCGCTCAAGACGACCGCACTGACAAGCGCCGCCAACAGCCAGAACGCAACTGGAAGCCCTGCCGATTTTGCAACGAGGCCGATCGCCACTGGACCAACCAGAACGCCCGCGTAGCCTGCAGTCGTGATTGCGGCGACGGCGAGGCCGGCCGGCATCGCGCGCTGCGCGCCAGCGCCACGGAACAGCACCGGCACAATGTTCGAAGCTCCGAGGCCAACCAGCAGAAACCCGCTCATGGCGAGCCAAGCGATGGGCGCGGAAAGCACGAGCGCGAAGCCCGCCATCGTAGCGAGGCCGCCCCAAAACAACACCGCCCGGTCGCCGACCCGCGCCGTGACGAAATCGCCGCTAAGCCGTCCCACTGTCATTGCGATGGCGAACATCGAGTAGCCAAGTCCTCCTCGCGCCTCGCTTACGAGCCCTTTCCCGCTGGCGAGCAAGGCGCTCCAGTCGAGAATCGCACCTTCGACGAGGAACATCACGAAGGCCAAAGCCGCGAGCAAGAGAACGATCCCGTGTGGCGCGACAATCAGAGGCGTCTTCTCCGAATGCGAGGCGCGCAGCAAACGAGGAGCTGCAAGAATCATCGCGATCGCCATCAGCACGGACGCAAACAAGGTGCTCGCCGGCGGGGCTATTCTGGAAGACAAGAGAAAGGTCATCATGGTCGCGCCTGCGAAACCGCCGACGCTGAAGAGGGCATGGAAGCCGGACATGAGCGGCTGACGCGCGGCGCGCTCGACCTCGACCCCATGAATATTCATCGCGACATCGAGGGAGCCCAGCGCCGCGCCAAACGCGAAGAGCGTCAACCCGAGCGAGAGCCGCGATCCGGCCACAACAAGCAACGGCAGCACGACGGCAAGGCCGAATCCGCCTGCCAGGATGATCGGTCGACTGCCGTATCTGGCGCTGAGGACGCCGGTCAAAAGCATCGCTGCGATAGACCCTACCCCGAGACAGAGCAGCAGCAGCCCCAATACGCCGTCGTCAACTTGAAGCCGCTCCTTCACGAAGGGAACGAGCGGCGCCCAGGAAGCGAGGCCAAACCCCGCCACCAGAAAGGCGAGCCGCGTCCCAAGCCGTGTTTCCGGCCTATCTGCACTCAGCAAGACTGAAACTCCTGGTGTTGGCGTTCCTGCCCCGACGGTCATGCCGGTCGGTCGGCTATCAGGATCTCGCAGCCCGCCGCAGCGAATTTGTCGAGCGCGTCCGGATCAGCATCGTGCTCGACAACAAGCACGTTGATGTCCTTCAATTCGGCGACGCGATGGGGCGCCTGCGCGGCGAGTTTCTCGGTGGTCGCGAGGACGAGATGCTTCTTGCTCGCCGCCAATAGCGCGCGTTTGAAAGTGGCGTCGGAGAAATCGTAGGCGCTAAGGCCAGTCGCCAAGGAAACCGCGCAAGCCCCAAGCACCCCCAAATCGATGTTCATCTGCATAAGGCTCAGCGTCGCTGGCGCGTCCACGCAGCCGCCGACGCCGCAATTGACCGCGCCGCCGACCATGATGAGGCGCAGATCGGACCGCCGCAGGGCGGCGGCGGCGATATCGATCGAATTCGTCGCGATCGTCAGTTCGAAGTCCTCGGGCAGGCAGGAGACGAGCGCCAGATTGGTGCTGCCGCTGTCGAGGAATACGAACTGTCCCGGCTTGACCAGCGAAGCCGCCCGGCGAGCGAGGGCTTGTTTGCGGTCGCGCGCTTCTTCCATACGCGACGCCATCGGCGCCGTCGCCTTCGAGAGGGGCAGCGCGCCGCCGTAGACGCGTCGGCATCGACCCTCCGCTGCAAGGGCGCGCAGGTCTCGGCGGATGGCGTCCTCTGAGACCTCGAACTCAAGCGCCAGCGCCCCCGCCACGACGGGTTGGCCCTGAGCCAAACGGCCGAGGATGACATCTCGCCGGGCGAGGGGGGATTCGAGGGTCATACGGATATCGTGCATGAACAAGAATGAACGTGCATATAAACCTGCATGATCACGAAGTCAACCGGCGGAATGATGCAATACCAATCGGTCGCTCCGATCGGACGCCGAACTCGCGCATGCCGACGCATACGACGTCGCGGCTTGCGGCGATGACGGATGATTGAGTCCACCTAAAGCAACAGGATTGCAATTTGTGTCGATAGCGAATGAAGTTGTCCGGTTTTGGTAGCCCATCATCTGTCCGCTTCTTCTGCTTTTGTTCTCCTGTGGGCCGGGTGGGCAAGCCGGAGGCTTGTCCATGCCGTCCACAGGAG
>Ga0209624_10003381_pt1 | contig 11344 bp, 10 predicted proteins | sample JacPinW_OM2H0_O1_FD_188565 | JGI IMG/M metagenome (GOLD analysis project Ga0209624, IMG submission 188565) | Forest soil microbial communities from Algoma, Ontario, Canada - Jack Pine, Ontario site 1_JW_OM2H0_O1 (SPAdes) (version 2) | ecosystem: Environmental > Terrestrial > Soil > Boreal... | reverse complement strand
CCTCCTCGGCGCCGATCGGCAGCTGGATCGCGACCGGATTGGCGCGCAGGCGCGCGCGGATCATCTCGACCACGCGCAGGAAGTTGGCGCCGGCGCGGTCCATCTTGTTGACGAAGCAGATGCGCGGCACGGCGTACTTGTTCATCTGCCGCCACACCGTCTCCGACTGCGGCTGCACGCCCGCGACCGAGTCGAACAGCGCGACCGCGCTGTCGAGCACGCGCAGGCTGCGCTCCACCTCGATGGTGAAGTCGACGTGCCCCGGGGTGTCGAGGATGTTGATGCGGTGCTCGGGGAAGCTGTTGTCCATCCCCTTCCAGAAACAGGTGGTGGCGGCGGCGGTAATGGTGATGCCGCGCTCCTGCTCCTGCTCCATGTAGTCCATGACGGCCGCGCCGTCGTGGACCTCGCCGATCTTGTGCGAGACGCCGGTGTAAAACAGGATGCGCTCGGTCGTGGTCGTCTTGCCCGCGTCGATGTGAGCGGAGATGCCGATGTTCCGATAGCGCTCGATGGGCGTCGCGCGTGCCACTTGAGTGTCCTCTGAACCTCTTACCAGCGGTAGTGGGCGAAGGCCTTGTTGGCCTCCGCCATGCGGTGCGTGTCCTCGCGCTTCCTGACGGCGGCCCCGCGGTTCTCGGAGGCGTCCATCAGCTCGTGCGCCAGACGAAACGCCATGGATTTCTCGCTGCGGCCACGGGCAGCCTCGATGACCCAGCGCATAGCCAGTGTTTGGCGACGAGTGGCCCGAACTTCAACCGGCACCTGGTAGGTGGCGCCGCCGACCCGGCGTGATTTCACCTCGACCACCGGTTTCACGTTGTCGAGCGCGGTCGAGAGCACCTCGATCGCCTCGCCGCCCTGCTTGCCGGTCTTCTCGGCGATGCGATCGAGCGCGCCGTAAATGACGCGCTCCGCGGCGGACTTCTTGCCGCTCTGCATGATCACGTTCATGAACTTGGCCAGCATCTCGTTGTTGAACTTCGGGTCCGGCAGAATGGTGCGAACCGGAGCCTGTGCTCGACGGGACATAGCGATAACCCCTTATTTCTTCGGGCGCTTGGCGCCGTACTTGGAGCGGCTCTGCTTGCGCTCGCCGACGCCGGCGCAATCGAGCGTGCCGCGAACCGTGTGGTAGCGCACCCCGGGCAGGTCCTTCACGCGGCCGCCGCGGATGAGTACCACCGAGTGCTCCTGCAGGTTGTGTCCCTCGCCACCGATGTAGCTGGTGACCTCGTAGCCGTTGGTGAGGCGCACGCGACAGACCTTGCGCAGCGCCGAATTGGGCTTCTTGGGCGTGGTGGTGTAGACACGCGTGCAGACACCGCGCTTCTGCGGGGAGGCCCCGAGCGCCGGTACCTTGGTTTTTTCCGCCCTCGTCCGGCGTGGTTGCCGGATGAGCTGACCCGTGGTCGCCATCGTTGCTTGAGCTCCTCGCACGGTAAAGCGACCTGCGAAGAACACCGGGCCGCCTTAGTGTGGCGGCCCGGTACTCGTAAGTCGCTGTTTCCGGGACGGCATGTAAAGGGCCGACCCGACAAAGGCCGGCGATTCTAGGTACGGACCCGGGGGGTGTCAACCGGGTAACCCGCCCGGGCAAGTCCGGCGCGATTGATTTGTCGCCGAGCGGCTCATTAGGATAGAGGCAAATAGGCCCGTGGCGCCCGGCGCCTCCCGAGCCACCCGTAAAATGTCCTCATTTTCATTCCGCAAGTCCGCAAGGAAGCGGTGCACATACCGACGCTGACCCGCTGGCTGTCGAGCCTGCTCCTGTGCCTGCCGGCGGTGGTGCCAAGCCAGCCGGCCGCCCCCGATTGGGCTCGGGCTTCCCGCCTCGAGGCCGCAAGCGGCTCGCTGCTGCCGGTCCTGGTGCTGGACCCTTCCGCCGGGGACCCCCCATCCGCCACCGTCACGGCCGGTACGCTGGATGAGCGTTTCGGGCCCTTCGCCGCTGCCGGGTCGCACCTTTTAACCGCCCCGCTTTGGTTCCGGCTGCCCCTGCCGGCACGCGTGCCGGCCCCCCGGGACGGGGACATCCCGGTGCTGCTGGCGCGCGCCGGAATCGACCAGAACGTCGAGGTTTTCGCCCGGCGCGGCGGGGCCACCGTGCCCCTGACGCCTGCCACCGTGGTCCCCCAGTTCGGAGGCGCCCAGGACAGCGTCTTCATCGTGCCGGGCGGCCTGGATACGGACCGGCCGCTCTATGTGCGCATCGTGCGCACCGGGCGCGCCACCACCGACCTTCATTTCATGAGCTCGACCCTCGATCACACCCTGGATCAGGCCCAGGTCCATGCGCGCATGATCGCCCTGGCTTTCGGGGCGCTGATGGCCATGGCGCTCTCGACGCTCTTGGTGCGGTTCGTCCTCACCGAGCGGCTCTATCCTTTGTACGGGACGCTGTTCTCGCTGCAGGCGCTGTACCTCGCCTACTTCTCGGGCCAGGGTTTCCACTGGCCGATCCTGTCGCTGGCGCGGCCGCTGTCCTCCTTTGCCTGGAACATCCCGGTGGCCTTCGCAGGGGCTGCCTCCGCGCTGTTCGTGCGCGAGTTCGCCTCCCTTCGGCTGTACTCACCGAAGGTGTACGCAGCCTTCGGCGCCCTCGCCGCCGCCTTCGTGGTGCTCGCCGCCTCCAATCTCCTGAGGCTGGTGGCGCCGGCGCTCTCCCCACTGATCGCGGCCGCCGGCAACCTCATGTTCCTCGGCAGCGCGGTGTTCACGCTGCTGGTGACCTACCTGGCCTGGCGGCGCGGTAACCGCGCGGCGGGCTGGTTTCTGATGGCCTGGACGCTCCTGTGCACCTTCCAGTTCCTGACCGCGCTGCGCCTGCTGACCGCCCGCGCGGATGATGTCGGCGGACTCCTCTATTACGGGCTCGCCCCGGCCATGGTGGCCGCCGCGGTGCTGATCGCGCTCGGTACCTCGGATCGGGTGCGGGCGCAGAATGCCGCGCTGACGGATGCGGAGCTGCGCGCGCAGACCGATGCGCTCACCGGCGTGCTCAACCGCCGCTCCCTGATCGAGCGGCTCGATTCGGCCTGCATGCGCGCCCGCACGCGCGCACTGCCCATCGCGGTGCTGTTCATCGACCTCGACCACTTCAAGCAGATCAACGATACCTACGGGCATGCGGCAGGAGATGCCTGTCTGGCCGGGGTCATCGCGCCCATCCACGCGGAGCTTCGCCAGTCGGATGTGATCGGCCGCTACGGCGGGGAGGAGTTCGTCGTCATCCTGAGCGGCGCGGACGGGGCCTCCGCCTACCCGATCGCCGAACGCATCTGCCGGCGCGTCGCCGCACTTCGCATCGAGGGTTTCGGGCCGCCGATCCGGATCACCTGCAGCATCGGGGTGGCCGCGAGCGATACCCTGGGGGTGTGGGGCCAGCACCTGATCGCGCACGCCGACACCGCCCAGTACGCCGCCAAACGCTCGGGTCGTAACCAGGTGCAGCTGGCGAGCGCCTTTGCGGCCTGAAAGTATGCACGTACGTCCCGCCGCGCCCAGCGACATCCCGCCTCTGCTCACTCTCATCCGGGGCTACTGGGAGTTCGAGGGCATCGAGGGCTTCGCGGCGCTGCCCCTGGAGGGGGTACTGAAGCAACTGCTCGCCCCGCAGGCGCCCGGAGCGGTGTTCGTGGCCGGCTCGCACGGCACGCTCGCCGGCTACCTGATCGTGGTGCTCGTCATGAGCGTTGAGCACTTAGGTCTCATGGGCGAGATCGACGAGTTCTTCGTGCTGCCCGAAGCGCGCTCGCGCGGGATGGGCGCGCAGCTGCTCGCCGCCGCCGAGGCGTGGCTGGTGCGCCGGGGAGGCGTGCGGTTGCAGCTGCAGCTCGGTGCCGCCAATGCGCGGGCGCGCGCGTTCTATCAGCGCCAGGGCTATGCGCCGCGCGCCGGTTACGAGCTCCTGGACAAGGGGCTGCCGTGAGGCCCACCGTGCGGCCTCCGCAAGACTCGCCTCACCGCACCGGGCCCGGCTTTGCTTCCTGCCGGGCCCATACTGGCTCTTCACCGCACCCGAAAATTCTTCTTAAGGGGAGATTGCCTATGTCTGCGCCCAGATCCCGCACCCGCACGTGGCTCCTGGCCCTGGCGGCCAGCGCCGCCGTGGTGACGGTCAGCGCGGCGCGGGCCGACCGCTACAGCGATGCGGTCGCGCATGTGGGCCGGCCGGCCGGGGATATCAAGCGCGACGAGACCGATCACCCGGCCGAGGTACTGCGCCTGTCCGGCATCCGCCCGGGCATGGAGGTCGCAGATTTCCTCGCGGCCGACGGCTACTACAGCGAGCTTCTGAGCTACCTCGTGGGGCCCAGGGGACATGTGCTGCTCCTCAACAACGAGTCCTGGGACAAGTGGAGCGACAACCAGTGGCAGGGGCGCCTGCTGCGGCTACCGAACGTCGAGCATCGCACCGTGGTGGTCGAGCACCTGGGATTACCGGCGCACTTCCTCGATGCGATGCTGCTCATCAAGGTCTACCACGACCTCTACTGGCAGCCCGGTGATGGCGCCTGGCCGAAGATCGATCCGGATGCGACGCTCACCGAGATTGCGCGGGTGATGAGGCCGGGCGGCATCCTGGTGCTGGTCGATCACTCGGCGACCGCCGGGACCGGCAGCGCGGATGCGGGCAGGCTGCACCGCATCGATCAGCAGTACGCCCGGGCGGACTTCGAGAAGCACGGCTTCATTTTCGTCAGGTCGAGCGAGGTGCTGCGCCGGCCCGATGACCCGCGCGACATGATCACCTACAAGGGCGAGATGCTCGGCAAGACCGACCGCTTCGTGATGGTGTTTCGCAGGGCCCGCAAACCCTGAAGGCGCAAAAGGCCGCGCGCTGGCGCGTTAGCTCCTGCCGGCAGCGTGGCCCCTACTCCGCCACGTGCAGCACCTTGGGCAGCCTCGCCTGGATGTCCTCCATCTGGTGCGGCAGGACACTGCCTTCGATGCTGTAAACGAGTTCGTACAGCGGCCGCGTCTCGCTGCCCGAGGCCGCACTGGTGCCCTGCGCCACGGTGCGGATCCAGAAGCTCTTCAGCCGATCGTCGTGCTGCGCGGTACCGGTGAAATCCCCGTCACGATGGCTCATGTGCTCCCAGCGCTCGCGGCGCTCGCGGCCGGCATCGTCGGCGGGTTTGGACTGCCGGTAAGCGCCGAGATAGGTGTTCTTGTCCCGATCCTCCCGCACCACGACCGCACCCACGTCCCATACCAGCTTGCCCTGATCGAGCATGTAGGCCATCTGCAGATCGAGTGAGCTGTGGGCGCCGACCGTCACTACGCCGCTGCTGTCCAGCTGCAGGCGCGGCGAATCGAAGCGCAATCCTTTGTCCGGATCGTATTGCAGCCTGATGTGATCGAACACCGCGGGGCGCAGCTCGCGCCGGTCGAGAAACGCGCGCCACTGCGCGAGCGAGCCGGTGTAGGTCAGGTACAAGTAGTCGCTGACGAAGCGGATCCCTTCCACGACCCCGTCGAGGAACGTGCTCGCGCTCACGGTCATGAGGCCCACGTATCCATCCGGGGTCGGCAGCGCCAGCACCACGACGTAGGCATCCGAGTAACCGAGCGACCAGATGCGAAGCTGCCAGGGCCGCCCGAAGTGATCGCGCACGACGCTCTCCCGCTGCGCGGCACCGAGCGAGGTGATGCGCACCGGCTGCGTACCCACCACGCGCGGCACATTCACCGCCCTGAGGAGCAGGTCCATGAACTCCTGGCTGTCATGGTAATGATGTTCATCAGCCGCGCTGCCCGGATACTGCAGTCGAAACAGCTGCGCGGGACCTGCGTCCTGGCAGACCCACGCACGCCCGTCGCCGGGCAGTGGTGTGTCGCTTTCCTTGCTGCAGCTGTGAACGTCCCAGGAACGGTCCTCCTGCTGCTCGACCAGACACGGCTCGTAGGACCCGTACAGCGTGGCGAGCAGCTTGCCCGAGGCGCCTTTCGGGAACAGGTCCGCGGTCTCGGCCACCAGCTTCGCCTCCTGACCCTGCACGAACTTCAAGAGCGCCGCGCTCACCTTGCGCGAGAATTCCTCGAACGGCAGCGGCAGCGCGAAGCTGTCCTTGAGCTCCCCGACGGTGCTGCCCTGCAGGAGATTCGGGATGCTGAACGAGCGGCGCGTGTCGAACACGGCCAGCTTGTCCGAGCCGTTCAGCACCCGCTCGATCGGCAGCGCGTAATTGAGATTCTCGTTGGGCGACTTGGCGATGACCACGCCGATGACGCGCCCCTGAATGTCGAGCAGCGGACCGCCGCTGTTTCCAGGCGATGCGGCCGCCGAAAAGCGCAGGTATTTCCATAGGCCATCCTGCGGCTCGGGCGTCAGCGAGGTGAGCAGCCCGTCGCGCACCACCACCCCCTCCCCGAGTGCGTTGCCCACGGCGAATACCGCATCGTCGGGCGCCGCCGTGGTGCTGGTGGCGAAAGGCGTGACCGCGGGCGCGCCATTCACGCTGAACACGACGAAGTCCTCGTGCATCGCAAACTTCAGGATGCGGTCGATGCTGTACACCTTGCCCTGGCTGTCGCGGATGCCCGGCACCCCGAACTGGCTGCCGACGCCCGCGATGATCACGTGCGCTGCCGTGACGAACGTGTCGGGTGCGATGGCGAACGCGGTCCCGACCGGCCAGTACGCATCGTTGCGCTCGCTGAACGGGACCAGCTCGAGCGGCAGCGGCTTTTCGTAGGTGAGCAGGTCCTTCAGCGGCTTTTTGATGACGATCTCGAAGGTGGCCACCCTCAGCTGCTTTTGCAGTTGCGGGGTGAGTGCGGCCGCCGCGCGCACTGCGGCGGGCGCGCTGCCAAGCAGCAGGGTCGCGATCAGCGCGTGCGCAAGGCAGATGAAAGAGACCGCTGGGGGTTCGCGGGCGGCTGCGCGCGCGGAGTGGTGCATGTGCCCTCGACGTGTCCGTTCGCCGGGTCGGATAGAATAGTGCAGTCGGGACGGGCAGGCCATGAGCGAAGCGACCAAGAGCGACGACCCTTACGAGCTGCATCGTTTCGTGCTCGCCCAACAGGGGGTGTTCGCCCGGGTGTGCGCCGAGCTCAGCACGGGGGCGAAGGTAAGCCACTGGATGTGGTTCATTTTTCCGCAGCTCAAGGGGCTTGGAGCAAGTCCCACGGCGCAGCACTTCGGGATCGCATCGCTCGCGGAGGCGCGCGCCTACCTGGCCCATCCGCTGCTCGGTGAGCGGCTGCGCCGCTGCACCCGGCTAGTGAACGAAGTCCGCGCGAAAAGCGCGCGGCAGATCTTCGGCTACCCGGATGAGCTCAAATTCCGCTCCTGCATGACGCTGTTTGCGTCCGCGGCGCAGGCGGACGCCGCGGCCGGCGACGGCGTGTTCGGCGAGGCGCTCGCCAGGTATTTCGCGGGTGAGCCGGATCCGCTCACCCGCGCACGGCTGACCTAGGGCTTGGTGAACTTCAGGATGAACTGGTCGGTGTGGCCGCGAATGGCCGGATCGAACACCTTGGCGGTGTGCGGGTCATCCTTATTGGCGAGGATGCCGCTCTCACCCTTCAGCCTGAAGCCGGCCGCCTCCACTTCCTTGATCACCGTCGCCTTGTCGATGCGGTGCAGGGTGTTGGTATCGCGCGCGCCGGAGCCGGCCTCGGCCGCATGATCCAGCACGAAGAAGGTGCCGCCCGGCTTCAGGGCGGCGAACACCGCCTTGTTGATGGTGGCAATGTCCACATCCGGGATGTTGTGAAAGTCGTGGTAATTCTGCGTGGTCCACACCAGCTGCGCCTTCTCAGGCATGCTCAGTTCCGCCACGCGCTGGACGCTGATCTGCACATTGGCGTAGTGCGGATCCGCGGCGATCGCCTTCACGGCGGCGCCGGGTACCGGTGCGCCAGGGGCCGCATCGGGCTTGGGCGGCGAGACGATCACGGTCACCTTGCCCTTGGGTCCCACCGCTGCGCTCAGCAGACGGGTGAAGTAGCCCCCGCCCGCGGCGAGTTCCACTACCTGCTCACCGGGCTTGACGCCGGCGAACGCCAGCGTCTCGCCGGGCTTGCGGTCGGCGTCGCGTTGCTTGTCCTCATCGGGGCGCGCGCTGTCGGCGACGGCGGCGCTGATGTAGGCCGGTAAAGGCGCGCCCGCGGCGTGGGCGCTCGCAAGAGCGAGAGTCATCAGCGCAGCGAGGCTGACAAGGGCTGCACGTGGCATGGAACGCCTCCTTCAGGTGCGTGGGTCTCGAACGCAGTGCCTCACTCTATCAGGAGAGTTGTCGCCCTCACTATCGCTTCACCGCGCCCGGCTGGCGTCGCGGCGCAGGAACGGCGCCTGCCGGGTGTAATCCGAAGCTGCCCGGGCGAGCGGCAACCGGCTTGGGCCGGGCGCACACCGCGCCATCGAGTGCAACGGTGGCGGTGCGTAATGGCGATGAAGCTTCCGAGAGCTCGCGCCGGTTGTGTCAGAATCCTCACCCGCGGCGATGCCCCCGCCATCTCAGCAAGAGCGCCCCTCATGAGCTGTCAGCTTCGACTCCTGTGTGCCTGCCTGCTCGCCGGCCTGGCTTGCGCTGCGGCCCACGCCGCCGCCGAGCCGAGTCCTGCGATCGCCCACGAAGCGGAGAACGCCGTGGTCAAGGTGTTCTCGACCATGCGGCGGCCGGACGTGAGCCGGCCGTGGAGCAAGGCGCCGCCGATCGAGGCCAGCGGCTCGGGCGTCGTCATCGAGGGCAAGCGCATCCTGACCAACGCACACATGGTCGCCTATGCCAGCCAGGTGCAGATCCAGGGCAACCAGTCCGGCGACAAGGTATCCGCCACGGTCGTGGCGATGGCGCCGGGCATCGACCTTGCGGTCCTCAAGCTCGATGACGAGGCCTTCTTCAATACCCGCCCGCCGCTGCCGCGCGCCAGCGCCCTGCCGCAGATCAAGGACGCCGTGCTCGCGTACGGATTCCCGACTGGCGGCACCTCGTTGTCGATCACCCGCGGCATCGTCTCGCGCATCGAGTTCGTCCCGTACGGGTTCCCGACTTCGGGCCTGCGCATCCAGATCGACGCGGCCATCAACCCCGGCAACAGCGGCGGGCCGGCCATCGCCGATGACAAGATGATCGGGCTTGCCTTCAGTCACCTGCAGAACGCGGAGAACATCGGCTACATCATTCCTAACGAGGAGGTGGAGCTGTTCCTCAAGGGCCTCGCCGGTGGCCACTACGACGGCAAGCCCGGGCTGTATGCCGAGCTGCAGACGCTCGAGAACCCGGCGCTGCGTGGCTTGCTGAAACTCGACAGCTCGGTGCGCGGCATGATCGTGCACCGGCCGGACGAAGACAGCGCCTCCTACCCCCTCAAGCAGTGGGACGTGATCACGCGCATCGGCGACAGCGACATCGACGATGAGGGCATGGTCGCGATCGGCAAGAACCTGCGCGTGAACTTCACCTACCTCATCCAGCAGAAGGTCCATGACGGCAGCGTGCCGCTGACCCTGGTGCGCTCCAGCAAGAGCCAGACCATCCAGATGCCAGTGCCCACACACCGGCCGCTGCTCATCGAGTCGCTGCAGGGCGAGTACCCGTCCTACTTCATTCTCGGGCCGGTGGTGTTCGAGCGCGCCTCGATGGAGTGCCTGTCGCTGGTGCGTGCGCACGGCCAGGCGGCCATCGGCAGCCCGCTGATCGCCCGTCTCGGCGAGCGGCCCGATCCGAACCGCGAGGAGCTGGTGGTGCTGCCCTCGCCGCTGTTTCCCCACGCCCTCTCCAAGGGCTACTCCGATCCGACCGGCTCGGTCCTCAAATCGGTCAACGGCACGCCGGTGCGCAGCCTTGCGCACCTGGTGACGCTGCTGCGTGATCTGAAGGACGAATACGTGACGCTCGACTTCGACAACCGCGCCAGCGAGTCCATGGTGTTCCCGCGCGCGCAGCTGGTCAGCTCCACCGATGCGATCCTCACCGACAACGGCGTGCGCGCCCAGGGCTCGCCCGACATGATGAAGATCTGGGACGGCAAATAGCCGCCCCGCGCGGCCCTCAAGTCAGCCGCGCGGCGCGCACAGGCGCTGCTGCAGCCGCTGCTTCAGCTGCGGCCACTCGGCGGCGATGATCGAGTAGCGCGCCGAGTCGCGCGCGGTGAGGTCGCTCGCCAGCCGGTGTGCGCGCAGCACCCCTTCGAACTTTGCGCCCAGGCGCGCCAGCGCCTCGCGCGAGCGCTGGTTGCGCACATCGGTGTGCAGACAAACGCGCTGCACTCCCCAGCTCTCGAAGGCGTGCGTGAGCATCAGCAGCTTCGCCTCGCTGTTGGCCGCCGTGCGCCGGGCCGCGGGGGCAAGCCAGGTGTAACCGATCTCGCAGCCATCCGCACCGCTGCGGGCGGCCTCGCGGTGACCCACCGGCCATGACCAGCGTTCGATGAGGAAGAAGCGGGTCGAGCCGATCACGCTGCCATCGGCGATGCGCACGGTGGCGAAGGGCAGCGCGGTACCGGCTTGCTGCCAGGCCAGCGCCGTGTCCACGTATTCGCTCATCTCGCGCACGCCCAGCGGCACCGCGCTCCACGGGAAACTCTCGCGGCTGTCACCGGCGGCCGCGACCAGTGCGTCGAGGTGCGAGCGCGCGAGCGGCTCGAGCCGCACGCGAGCGCCTTCGAGCACCGGCGCCCCCGGCGTGTGGCTATGGAGTGCGTCCAATTCTCATCCGCCGTTCATGTGTTGTTTGATCGTTCGAATAAGGTTATTGGATTTATTTGTCTATATAACGACAAATCACCGGCTTCATAAAACGATCAGCCGCGCGTGCGGACCCGGGAAAAAAATCGGGCCAGCGCTAGAGGCTGGCCCGATGATCTTCTACAGCAACGGCCGTTGCGGCCGCGCAGCGTTTAGCTCGCGGCGCTCTCCGACTCTTCGGTCACCGTCGATTCCTCCGCATCCGGCAGGCCGCCGCTCACGTCCATGAAGCTGCGCCGGTCGGCGCCCTCCATCTTCTTGCGACGTGAGGCGTGGGCCGCAAAGCCGGTGCCCGCCGGGATGAGCCGGCCGACGATGACGTTCTCCTTGAGTCCGCGCAGGTCATCCTTGAGGCCGCGCACCGCAGCCTCGGTCAGCACGCGCGTGGTCTCCTGGAAGGAGGCAGCGGAGATGAACGACTCGGTCGCCAGCGATGCCTTGGTGATGCCGAGCAGCACAGGCTGCAGCCTTGCCGCCTTCTTGCCATCGGTCTGCGCGCGATCGTTGATGTCGAGCGCGCGCGAGCGGTCGAGCTGCTCGCCGCGCAGCAGCGCGGTCTCGCCGGCCTCCTGCACCTCGGTCTTGCGCAGCATCTGGCGGATGATCACCTCGATGTGCTTGTCGTTGATCTTCACACCCTGCAGG
>Ga0209624_10003380_pt1 | contig 11346 bp, 9 predicted proteins | sample JacPinW_OM2H0_O1_FD_188565 | JGI IMG/M metagenome (GOLD analysis project Ga0209624, IMG submission 188565) | Forest soil microbial communities from Algoma, Ontario, Canada - Jack Pine, Ontario site 1_JW_OM2H0_O1 (SPAdes) (version 2) | ecosystem: Environmental > Terrestrial > Soil > Boreal... | reverse complement strand
GCCGCCGTGGTGATCGGCGGCGCGAGCCTCTATGGCGGCCGAGGCACGATCATCGGCACGCTGATTGGCGTGTTCATCATGGTGATGATCCGCAACGGCCTCAATCTGCTCGGCGTCTCGCCGTTCTGGCAAGGCTCGGCTATCGGCGCCATCATCATTGCGGCTGTTCTGGCGGAGCGGCTCTTAAGCCCGCGAACGCGGCGCTAGCCGTTAAGGAGCAAAGCCAGTGCCAAAATTCGCCGCGAACCTGTCGATGATGTTCACCGAGCATGCCTTCCTCGACCGCTTCGACGCCGCCGCGGAAGCGGGCTTCGCGGCGGTAGAGTTTCTCTTCCCCTACGATCATCCGGCAGAGGCGATCGCCGAGCGGCTTGAGCGCAATCGTCTCACCCAAGCTTTGTTCAACCTGCCGCCTGGACGCTGGGATGCAGGCGAGCGCGGTCTCGCGGCGCTCCCCGCGCGGTTCGACGAATTCAAATCCAGTTTCACGCGCGCGCTCGACTATGTCGCGGCGACCAAGGTTAGCCGTGTCCACATGATGGCCGGCAACGCCTCGCGCAAGGACGCGCAAGCTGAGGCGAGCTACAAGCGCGCCATCGCCTATGCGGCGCCGATCCTGGCCGAGCGCGGCGTCAATCTGCTTTTGGAGCCGATCAACACACGCAACATGCCCGACTATTTCCTCAACGATTTTGCTTATACGAGCGCGCTCATCGATGAGCTCGGCTTGCCGAACGTGAAGCTGCAATTCGATGTGTATCACCGGCAAATTCTGCACGGGGACGTGACGATGGCTTTTCGCGCCCTCCAACCAATCGTCGGTCATATTCAGGTCGCCTCGGTTCCGTCGCGAAATGAGCCGGACGGCGAGGAGCTCAACTACCCGTATCTGTTCGGCGAGTTCGACCGGCTTGGCTACGACGGCATTATCGGGTGCGAATATAACCCGCGCGCCGGCACTCTCGAGGGGCTCGCCTGGTTTAAGCCCTACAGGAGAGTTTGAAATGCCGCTGCTGTTGGGCGCAGTCGCCGACGACTACACGGGCGCCTCCGATCTCGCGAACACGCTCAATCGCAATGGCCTCTCGACCATTCAAACCATCGGCGTGCCTGCGCCCGGTTTGGAAGTCGACGACGCGGAAGCGATCGTGGTGGCGCTGAAGATCCGGTCGATCGAGGCCTCGCAAGCGGTCGAAGCGGCGACAGCCGCCTATGATTGGCTGTCCACGCGCGGCGCGCCCCATGTGATGTACAAGGTCTGCTCCACCTTCGATTCGACAGACGCCGGCAATATCGGTCCTGTGGCGGACGCTCTTGGAGCCAAGGCGCGCGGCGGCTGCGCGCTCGTGACGCCGGCTTTTCCGGAGACCGGGCGAACTGTCTACCTCGGTCACCTATTCGTCGGCTCGACACCCTTGAACGAGAGCCCGCTCAAGGACCATCCGCTCAATCCGATGCACGATTCCAATCTCGTGCGGGTGTTGCAACGGCAGTCGAAGGCTTCCGTCGGCCTGATCGACCTTACGACCGTGGAACAGGGAAGCGAGGCGGTCTCGCGCGCACGCGCCGAGCTGACAGCCCAAGGGTACGGAACGGCGATTGTCGACGCCGTGTTCGAGCGCGATCTCGAAGCGATCGGCGACGCGGCTGCGGAGAGCGCCTTCTCGGTCGGCGCCTCGGGCCTTGGGTTCGGGCTTGCTCGGGCTCTCGCGCGCGGCCGCAGCGCGGCGTCGCACGGGGCCACGCTCGAAGCCGTGGGCGGGAGCGCCGCAATCCTGGTGGGGTCCTGTTCACAGGCGACGCTCGAACAGATCAAGGCGGTTGAGAATGAGATTCCGGTGCTGCGCCTGTCTGCGGAAGCCCTGATCGACGGCGCCGACGAGGCCGACCGGGCGCTCAGCTGGGCGAAGGATCGCATAGCGTCAGGCCCGGTCGTGATCGCCTCGAGCAATGAGCCGGAACGGGTCGCCGCTTTGCAGGCGCGCTATGGCCGAGACAAAGCGGGCCACGCGATCGAACACAGACTCGCGGACATTGCTTCGGGACTCGTGGCCCAAGGGGTGCGTCGGCTCGTCGTCGCAGGTGGCGAGACCTCGGGCGCCGCAGTCGATCGGCTGGGCGTTTCGGCGTTCCGGCTCGGACCGGAAATTGCTCCCGGCGTGCCTCTGATGCGCACGGTCGGACGAAAGGGGGGTGAATTGCAGATGGCGCTGAAGTCTGGCAATTTCGGCGGACGGGATTTCTTCAACCGCGCGCTGTCTATGACCCGATAGGGGATGCGAGCGTGGGCGACGAGACGCGGGCGCGCGAAGAGATCTGCGAAGTCGGCCTTTCGCTGTTCTCACGCGGCCTGACCTTCGGTTCGACAGGCAATATCAGCGTTCGCCTGCCCGACAGCGGCTGGCTCATGACGCCGACCAACGCCTCGTTAGGCAAGCTCGATCCCGCGACCTTGTCAAAATTCGACAGCGAGGGCCGCCTGGTCTCGGGCGGCAAGCCGACCAAGGAAGCGTTCCTGCACTTTTGCATGTACAAGGAACGCGCCGACGCGCGCGCCGTCGTGCATCTCCACTCGACCCATTCGGTCGCCGTCAGCCTGCTCGCCGACGTCGATCCCAGTGACGCGCTGCCGCCGCTGACGGCCTATTTTGTGATGCGCGTTGGACGGTTGCCGCTTGCGCCCTATTTTCCGCCCGGCGACGAAAGTCTGGCCAAGGCGGTCGGCACGTTGGCTGGCGAACACCATGCCGTGCTGCTCGCCAATCACGGCCCGGTCGTCGCCGGCACGTCGCTGGAGAACGCCCAATATGCGACCGAGGAGCTCGAGGAGACGGCCAAGCTGTTCCTCTTGCTGCGCGGCCAAAAAATCCGACCCCTGACGCCGACAGAGGTCAGCGACCTGCGCGCGCGCTACAATCTGCGGTAACCGGCTCTCGCTTCCGCGCGCAAACTTCACGCGGCTGTACTAAGATAAGCGTGATGTTCGAGAGACACTAACGATGGCGTTCTCAGAAATTTTCTCGCGTGTGGTTGAGCAGATCGGCGCTGCAGCAATCGTCTTGCGAAGCCAGGACGGCCGAAAGCTCGCGCCGGCCTTCGGCGGTAATCCGACCATCCCGCCCGCCAAAGCGCAGGGCAGCCTCCCGACGCTCAAGATGCCTACCGCCAAAGGGTGGAGCCGTGGACAGGGGCCGAACCCCGCCCCGGGGCTTAGGGTCAACGCCTTTGCAGCCGATCTTAAGCACCCCCGATGGATCCACGTGCTGCCGAATGGCGACGTCCTCGTGGCCGAGGCGCTGACTACGCCGGATCCGGTCAATTCCCTCTTCGACTACGCCATGGTCGCGACGATGAGGCGCGCGGCGGCGCTCGGCGACAGCCCCAACCGCATCACGCTTTTGCGCGACGCCAACGGCGACGGCGTCGCTGAAGTCCGGAACGTCTTCCTCGAGGGGCTCAAACAGCCGTTCGGAATGGCGCTTCTCGCTGATACGCTCTACGTCGGCAACACCGATGGCGTGGTTGCGTATCCCTACGCAGCGGGGGCGAACCGCATAACCGAGGCCGGTCGTAGGCTGACGACACACAATGGCGGCGGCCACTGGACGCGCAGCCTGCTCTTATCTCACGACAAGACGAAGCTCTACACCGGGGTCGGCTCGCTGACCAACATCGCCGACAAGGGCACGGAGGTCGAAAAGGGCCGGGCCGCGATTCATGAGCTCGACTTGGCGACCGGCAAGAGCCGCATCTTTGCGTGCGGCCTGCGCAACCCTGTTGGTCTCGCCTGGGAGCCTCAAACCGGTGTGCTGTGGACGGTGGTCAACGAGCGCGACGGCCTAGGCGATGAGACGCCGCCCGATTACCTCACCTCCGTTCGCGACGGCGGCTTCTACGGCTGGCCCTATTGCTACTGGGGCAAGACGATCGACGACCGCGTGCCGCAAGATGCGGCGCGGGTCGCCAGCGCAATAACGCCGGACTATGCGCTGGGCGGACACACCGCGTCGCTCGGGCTCTGCTGGCTGCCCGCCGGCGTGCTCCCAGGCTTTCCCGGGGGCATGGTGATTGGGCAACACGGGTCCTGGAACCGTAGCACGCTGAGCGGCTACAAGGTTATCTTCGTGCCTTTCGAGAACGGACGTCCGTCCGGGCCGCCGCGCGAGATTCTGGGCGGTTTTCTCGCGCCGGACGAGCGGTCCTCATTCGGACGACCGGTCGGAGTGGCGTTGGGACCGGACGGCTCGCTGCTGGTTGCCGATGACGTCGGCAATGTCGTTTGGCGCGTGACGGGGGCTTAGCCTCCGATAGGGTCAATCGCATTTTGTCGAACCAGCGTCGTCATTGCGGGCGAAGCGAAGCAATCCAGGGGAACGTAGGGCGCTCCTGCGACTCCTGGATCGCCGCGTCGCTTCGCTCCTCGCGATGACGACCCCGACCAAACGCAGCGCGCCTCGTCGTGAGGCGGTTCAGCCCGTTGCCTTGACCGCGTTCAGGCGCGCCTTGCGCTTCTCGTAGCGCGCGTTCATCCGCGCCTCGGCCTCGGGCGAGCCGTCGTGCCATGTGCCGAACAGCTTGTCTAAGGGCACGAGCCCGTCGCCGTAGTTCACCTCGAAATATTTATGGTGGAGGTAGTGGCCATAGGCATGGCTGTCGAAGGCGCTTTCCTTGCCCGTCTCGATCTTGTCGAAGCCAATGTGGCCGACAACCGCGCCGAACCCCGCGTAATGCAGCTGATAAATCGCCAGGACCGGGTTCGAAGGGATGATCACGTGGATGAGGGAAGATGAGAAGTAGAGGAGCTGCTCGACCGGATGCATCGACAGCGACGACCATGGCGACGGATTGACCGAGTGGTGATGGACGCTGTGCACCGAGCGATAAAGCGGCGGCCAGTGGATCAGCCGGTGAATGCAGAAAAAATGGAACTCGTGGAAGATCGGCACGAGCAGCGCAAGGCATCCGAGATAGAGAGGATGCTGCGCGAAGGAGAGCCAGGGCGCGTAGCCGTTGGCGAAGGCGAAGAGGATCCCGACCTCGTAGGCCGTCCAGATCGGCACGCCCGTCCCGAATCCCCGGATGATCCCCTCGAGGTTCTGGCTGCGGAACAGGAAGGCGCTGTTCTTCTGGTCATTGGGAAATTTGGCGTGGTACTTGAAGCGGTTTCCTTGAGCCCGCGACATATAGAGCCGGTATTCGAAGGCGCTGTAGAACACGAAGACCGCGATGCAGTTGACGATGAACAGCCGGAGGATCCAACCCCAGGCCAAGGTCTTCATGAGTTCGACGTCCGGGAGGACGAAAAGCGCATAGGCGATCGCGGGCGCCGCAAACAGCAGGTTCCAGGGGAGAAAATAGCCGGGAAGCCATTTCAGGAAGGCGAGAGGACGAGACGGAAGCACGAAGACAGGAGCGATGGTGAGGTAGGCGCTCGGCGTCCAGTCGCCTCGCTTGTTCCGCTTGCCATAGGCGAGGTCGTCCATGAGACACTTCCTCCGGTCAATTCTTGGTGGCGCGGGCGTCCGCTAGTTGGATCCAAAATAGAACGAAGGTCGGCGCCGCGCACATGTTTTTTGATCGAACATCAACGGCCAGACGAGCGCCGGGCCGCTCTCGGAGGATGGTCTGAAACTTGCGTCGCCCGCCCGAAGGGACTCAGCAGACATTCTCCGTCCGTTGACGGCGCGGCTTGTTGTTCTACGGTGCATCAGGCGCGCTCAGTCAGCCAAACACCGCTCCTCGTTGGAAAACAATGAAAAGCGAAGTGGTTTCGATTGCCGACATCGAGGGCGCCGAACGCCTCGTGGGGGTCGCCTATACGGCGGCCGAACGCGAGCAGATGATTGGCAACCTCGAGGGACAGATTGCTTCAGCGATCGCCCGGCGGAAGTTTCGCTTCGACAATTCAATGCCAACGGCGAGCCGTTTCGATCCGCGCCTGCCGAACTTCAGGATGCCGGCGCCAGGTTCGCTGCGATTTTCGCGGATCCCGGTCCGATCCTTGCCGACAGATGAGGCGGACATCGCCTTCGCATCGATTGGGGACCTCGCGGCCTGGATTGGCGCCGGGGCTTTGACGAGCCGACGGCTGACGGAGATCTATCTCTCCCGGATCGACGCATTGGGACCAAGGGTCGAATGTTTCGCCACGGTCACGGCCAAGCGGGCGCTGGCGGAAGCCGACGCTGCGGACGCGTTGCTGCGCGGAGGCGTCAACCTTGGCCCGCTCCATGGCCTTCCCTATGGGCTGAAAGACCTCTTCGACACCAAGGGAATACCAACCGGCTGGGGCGCCGAGCCATTCAGAGATCGAGTCCCGGCCACGGACGCGACCATTGTGCGCAAGCTGCGCGCGGCCGGCGCCGTGCTTTTGGGCAAAACGACCGTTGGAGCGCTGGCTTATAACGACCTCTGGTATGGCGGCTGGACCCGCAATCCCTGGAACCTCAATGAAGGATCGAGCGGATCGAGCGCGGGATCGGCTTCCGCCACCGCCGCGGGTCTATGCGCCTTTTCGATCGGCACAGAGACGCTTGGGTCGATCACCTCGCCCAGCCAGCGTTGCGGCACGACTGGTCTGCGACCGACCTTCGGACGCGTGTCACGCTCGGGGGGCATGGCGCTTTGTTGGTCGCTAGACAAAGTTGGGGCCATCTGCCGCTTCGTTGAAGACACGGGTTTAGTGCTGGCTGCGATCAACGGCGCGGACGGCGCCGACCGTTTCTCGATCGAGGCGCCGTTCCGCTTCGACGCCGAGGCCGCTATTTCCGGCCTCAAGCTCGGCTATCTTCCGGAAGCCTTTGGCGAAGGCGCAACGGAGATCGACCATGCCGCCCTCGCGGCGAGCCGGCGTCTTGGCGTCGAGGTCGTCGAAGTTTCGCTGCCTCCTCTTCCGTACGAGGCGCTCATGAACGTGGTCTACGCGGAGGCCGCGGCCGCGTTTGAGGATCTGACCCTGTCCGATCTCGACGACACGCTCAAATGGCAGGACGACGGCGCCTGGCCTAACACCTTTCGTAAGGCGCGTTTTCTTTCGGCCGTTGATCACGTCCAACTGGACCGGCTGCGCTATCAGGTCATGCTGGCGCTTGACGAGCTTTTCGGTAAGGTCGACGCGGTGATTGGCCCCTTCATGACAGGGCCGATGCTCATCGCCAGCAATTTCACCGGACATCCTTGCCTGCATTTGCGTGCAGGCTTTCTTAAGCTCGCAACGCGCGGCGCAGCCTCCCTAGGCTCGGGCAAGCTGACGACGGGAGAGCCCGAGGCTGCGGGCCGCGCCTTCAAGGTTCCCCAGGGCGTCTCTTTATGGGGGCGGTTGTTCGAAGAGGGCCCGATCCTCAATCTCGGCATGGCGCTTGAGAAAGAGCTGGGCGTTGCCGCTATCCGCCCGGAATTTCCGGCTTAATCTGTTTGGGCGATTGGTCTGTAAGTTAAACGTCAAGTTCGGATTCGAACAGCGAGCGAATGCTTTCAGAAGGAGCATGCCATGAAGCGTAGGGAATTCCTGACCTCGAGCGCAACATTGGTCGGAGCCGCCGCATTCGGCGGCTTTATGACCGCCCCGTCGCGGGCCGCTGACGAGCCTGTCAAAGGCGGTACGCTGATTTGGGGACATTCCGAGACGACGCAGAACTTAGACATCCATCAAACGGGCACCGCTTCGACAATCCGTGTGCTGCAGAACGTCCACGACGCGATCGTCACGGTCGACAAAAATCTGGCCGTGATCCCGAGCCTCGCCAAGAGCTTCGAACAGAGCCCCGATGGCCTCACCTACACCTTCCACCTCCGGCCGGGGGTCAAGTTTCACGACGGCAAGACAATGACCTCCGCGGACGTCAAATATTCCTTTGACCGCTGCCGCGCCAAGCAAACCGGCGCGGTCAATTTCGAGGTGTTCAACGACGTGGCGGCGATCGAGACGCCCGATGACCTGACCGTCGTGATCAAGATGAACCGCGTCAACGCCCCGTTCTTGAGCCGCCTCGCGGAAAACGGCGCCGGCGCTATCATGCCCCAAGGGTCGGGAGACCAGCAGGGCAAAACGCCGATCGGGGCTGGGCCGTTCAAGTTCGTGCGACGGGAATTTGGACACGAGGTCGAGCTCGTGCGCTTCGACGACTATTGGGACGGGCCGGCTTATCTGGACAAGGTGATTGCCCGGGAAGTGACCGAGCCCACCGTGCGGCTAACGGGTCTACGCACCGGCGAAATGCACATGATAAACGACATTCCCGCCGATCGGATGAAAGAAGTGAAGAGCGACCCGAAGTTCCAGGTAATGACCTGGTTTCCCCTCAACTGGGACTTCGTCAATCTCAATCACGATTTCGAACCCTTCAAGGACCAACGCGTACGGCTGGCGATCGATCTTCTGATCGACAAGGAGGCATTGTTGCAAGGGGCGTTGTGGGGCGAAGGCCGGACAACCGCGTCGCCAAGCTATCCATCTTCAGCCTCTTACAACGCAGCACTCAAGAATCGCCCCCAGGACATCGAAAAGGCCAAACAGCTGCTCGCAGATGCCGGGTACGGGCCGGGCAAGCTCGATCTCGTCTTCAAGGCGACCACGAACTACCCGTACCACGTCGAGTCGGCCCAGATCATGCTCGAATGGTTCAAGGAAGCCGGCATCAACATGAAGATCGAGCAGCTGACCTGGGCCGACTGGCTGAGTCAGGTCTGGGTCAACAAGGACTTCCAGATCTCAATGATGAATTTCTTCACATTGTGGGAGCCGGACTTCCTCTACTACAGCCTTTGGCATTCGACCGGCGCGTTCAACTACCGTCATATCCGGGATCCGGACCTCGACGATCTCCTGCAGAAAGCACGCGTGACGATCGAGCCTGGGGCCCGCGCCGACATCTACAAGCAGGTGCAGCAGCGCATCTTCGACCAGGATCACGACGTCATCCTCTGGTTCCGGAATGGGTCGATTGGCGCGCAGCCCTCGGTCGGCGGCCTCGACACGATCGTTCATCCGAACGGCAGCAACTTCCAGTTCCACAAAGTCTGGTTGCGGGCTTAAGCGTCTTGGCCGGCGCGAGAAAAATGCGCCGGCCGCCTCAAACAAGACCAGCTTTGGGTTCGCATGTCGTACATCTTCAATCGCCTGCTTTCGATTGCGCTGACGCTGTTTCTGATCACAATTATCACCTTCGCGGTCACGACCATTCTTCCGGGCGACGTCGCGACCATGATCATGGGCACGCAGAGCAATCCGGAGGCGCTGGCAGGATTGCGGAAGGCGCTCGGCCTCAATGATCCGCTTGTCCTTCAATATGGACGGTGGATCGGCGGCATGGTGACCGGCAATTGGGGGCAGTCGCTTATCTTCAAGGTTCCCGTCGCCGATCTCCTTATCCAGAAGATCAAGGCGAGCTCGCTCATCGTCGTGATGTCGATGGGAATAGCGTTGATCTGCGCCGTGCCGCTCGGGGTTTGGGCGGCCGTTCATCGTGACCGTTGGCAGGATGGCGCAAGCAGCAGCGCCGCGCTTGTTGGCGTGAGTCTACCGGATTTCTTTTGGGGGATCATGATGATCCTCCTGTTCGCTCGGACTCTGGGTTGGTTTCCGTCGAGCGGGTTTGCTGATCCGTCAGTGAGTCTTGAGCAGGCGCTGGCTCACGCGTTCCTTCCGTCGCTGGCTCTCGGTCTCGGCCTCATGGCGCATCTCACTCGCATGACCCGATCGACCATGACCGGAATTCTCGGACAGGAATTCATTCGCGTCGGACGCGCGAAAGGTCTCAAGGAGCGGACAATCGTTTGGCGTTACGCGTTGGCCAACGCGATCGGCCCGGTGATCACGGTGGCCGGCCTTCAGGTTGGTTACCTCTTTGGCTCGATCATCGTCATTGAGACGCTGTTCAACTACACCGGCATGGGCTGGTTGACCTATCAGGCTTTGCTCAACCGCGATATTCCCTTGATCCAAGCGACGGTTTTCGTCATCGCGGCCGTCGTCATGCTCGCCAACCTCGCGGTTGATTTGCTCTACATGGTCTTCGATCCGCGAATCCAGCTTGCGTAGGACAAAAATGAGGCGCTTCCTCACCGCCAAAGGGCTCCTCGGCGCAGCGCTGGTGATCGCGATGGTTCTCACTGCGATTGTCGCCCCGCTTGTCATTCCCGCCGATTACGGAACTCGGATGACCATGACGGCGCGCCTGCGCCCGCCCTCCGAGCTGCATTGGCTCGGCACTGACCAGCTGGGCCGCGACCTCTTCTATCGCGTGATGCTTGGGGCTCGAACGTCGCTCGGAATCGCGGGCGCGGCTGTGCTGATGAGCCTCGTGGTTGGCCTACCGATCGGGATGGCGGCCGGCTTCTACCGTGGCGGCGTCGACAATGCGCTCATGCGTCTGGTCGACACGCTCCTGAGCTTTCCAGTGTTGCTGCTCGCGCTGACGATCAGCGCCATGCTTGGCCCGAGCATCCCCAACGCCATCATCGCCATCGGAATCGCTTTCACGCCTTTTCTGGCGCGGATTGTGCGCGGCGAGGCGCTCCGCGTGACGCAGATGCCGTATGTCGAAGCAGCGCGAGCGGCGGGAGCAACCGACCTTAATCTTATTCTGCGGCACGTGGCGCCCAATGTCATGCCGCCCATCATTGTCCAAGCCACGATTAGCCTGGCTTTCGCTGTCCTTGCCGAGGCGAGCCTTTCGTTTCTCGGGCTCGGCACGCAGCCGCCACAGTCTTCCTGGGGACTGATGATCCAAGCGTCGCGCGACTACCTCGACGTCGCGCCATGGACCGGACTTGTCCCCGGAGCCGCCGTCGCGATCACCGTGCTCGGGCTCAACATGTCGGGCGACATTCTCCGCGACGTTTTCGATCCGCGGACGAGGTGAGGCGCACCGGTCAAATGTCGTCAACCGCCGAAACCTTTCTCGCATCGCAACACGACGCCCGGCGGCCGCTGGTGGCGGTCGACGGTCTGCGGGTCGAATTCAAGACCGATGGCGGCACGATTGTCGCCGTGGACGGCGTCTCGTTTTCGATCGATCCGGGTGAGACTGTCTGCCTCGTTGGCGAATCGGGTTCGGGAAAGTCGGTGACTTCCCTCTCTCTCATGCGCCTGGTCGAATTTGGCGGCGGGCGGATATCCGAGGGCGAACTCAAGTTCACATCCGGCACGGGCGACTCGGTCGACCTCGCCAAGGCCTCGCAGGATTTCATGCGCGAGCTCCGCGGCAATCAGATCGGCATGATCTTTCAAGAGCCGATGACTTCCCTCAATCCGGTCTTCACAATCGAGCGGCAACTCGTGGACGGGCTCAAGGCGCATCGGGGCCTGAAACGGGAAGACGCGCGAGCGCGCGCCCTCGAGCTTCT
>Ga0209624_10003379_pt1 | contig 11349 bp, 8 predicted proteins | sample JacPinW_OM2H0_O1_FD_188565 | JGI IMG/M metagenome (GOLD analysis project Ga0209624, IMG submission 188565) | Forest soil microbial communities from Algoma, Ontario, Canada - Jack Pine, Ontario site 1_JW_OM2H0_O1 (SPAdes) (version 2) | ecosystem: Environmental > Terrestrial > Soil > Boreal... | reverse complement strand
TGGCGGAGAGAGTGGGATTCGAACCCACGTTACCCTTTCGAGTAAACACGCTTTCCAAGCGTGCGCCTTCAGCCACTCGGCCATCTCTCCGGCGAGAATCGGTTGGAAGGAACGATTCTTACAGAAGGTTTCACTTCGCCACGAATCTTGGCGTTCGCGCGGCTGTTCATTTTCAATTCTAAGCGGGAACTCGTCGCAACCGCAACTTGAAAGGAACAGCACAAATTAGGAAGAGTCTGGGCCTAGGAGACTTTTTGAGGAAAATCTATGCTACCTGCGGTCTCTGAAGCCGAGGTAAGAGGCGAGCCAGAGTCGGACGCACCCGCTGCCGCGGCTTTGGCTGCATTGCCGTTTGCAGGGGACACCGGTAGCGGCGGCACTTTGGTATTGTCCACCACATGATGATTCAGACAGTAAAGCGCCAGTTCCAAACGATCCGCCACTCCGAGTTTGTCGTATACTTTGCGCAAGTAATTCTTCACGACCTGTTCCGTAGTGCCCACGCGTAATGCAATTTCTTTGTTTTTCATTCCCTGGGTCACACACGAAACGATCAGCATTTCCTTCGGCGTCAATTGCACTTTCGGACGCGATCCCGTGGGCCGGTTATTCTGGTTGCGGTAAGCTTCCATTACCCAGCGCACTCCCTGATTATTGAGCCAGTTTTCGCCAGCTACCACCTTGCGCAGACACTCCACCAACAGTTCAGGCTCTACTTCACGCGACACAATACCGTGTGCGCCCCGGCGAAATAATTCCAGGGTCAAATCCTCGTCCGCGCCAGGAGTCACCACTACGATGCGCAACGGCGGGTTCTGGCGAAGCAGATTCGCAACGGCTTCCACTGGATTCGGCGTAAGGGCGGCCTCAAAAATCAGCACATCCGCGGCAAATTTCGCAACCGCGGATTGCGTCTGCACCAGCGTCTCCGCCTGCCCCACAACGCGAATGTCATCTTCGAGCGCCAAGACCTTGCGCAAGCCGGCGCGGAAGATGGCCTGGGTATCGGCCAGAATTACTCGAACGAACTGGCCATTGCCACCGTCTTCGCCTGCTCCGAGTTTTTCTTCCCTGCTAACCGGAATAGTCGGCATTCAGTCCCTTACGTCTACTCTCGTTCGAAATGGTATTCGTCAATCACTACGCCCACGGCGCGCCGGCCCCGATCTTCGAAGCTGCGCACCACTCGGCCCCGGCAGTCGATCTGCACATCCCGCCGCACGCCCACGATCTCGGCCGGCAATAGAATCGTGAAGTCCACCAGCGAGCCCACCGCAAGATCGTTGTCCATCGCAAATAGCACGCCGTTGGCCGAGATGTTCTCGGTCTCCGCCGAATATGCGCTGCCTTGCGTTTTTACGGACGCGGGCAGATGTAGGGGAAAGCGCGGCGCACTCTGCATGTCTTCGTAATGCCCCGGGCTCGCCTGCTTCTCAGTCATCGGTGATGTGCCTTCGGCTGCCACGCTGAGAACAACCTTCCTTCCGGGAGCGTCATTCTTTCTTTTGCTCTCCGGACTTTCTTTCGACTTCACAGGCAGCGTACACCTGCGAATGCGGCAAATAAAGTTACCGAAGTCATTGAACAAACGGGGCTAACTGCTTTTCTTTGAATGAATTAGGAGAGATTACGAGGACCGTTTACGAACCGAAACCAGCCTATTCTGTCAGGGACTAACGGCCTAAACCGGGTCAAATTCCGGTGAATGCCGGACAGCGATTGGCGGGAGAAATCGGCACTGCCGAATGCTGGACTGCGGAGCGCGGATGCTGTCTAGAACTTCGTCACTTCGGTGAAATTGAACTCCTTAACCTTCATCGCCGGAACCACCATGTCAAACGACTCTTCTCCGCAGGACCGGACCGGCACGCTCGTGGCTTCCACATTCGACAGCATGTGAATCAAACTCTCATTGAAGCGGAAATTCCGGAGTCCGCCCTGCACGCGTCCGTTCTCCACATAAAAAGTCCCGTCGCGCGTCATTCCCGTCACCATTTTTTCGAAGGGCTCCACCTCGCGGATGTACCACAGCCGCGTCACCAGCACTCCGCGTTCTGTCGAACTGATCATCTGTTCGATGCTCTGCGGATCGTGCTCCGAAGCGAACACGATGTTCAGCGGCATCTCTCCCATTTCGGTGGGCAACGCGAAGCCGTGGCCCGTCGCCGCGATCGGACCGACCTTATCTTTGTATTCCGAGCGCTTCATTCTTTCCGCTGTCGCGCGGGCGTAGACAACTCGCTTCACGACTCCGTTTTCCACCAGCGCCACTTTCTGCCGTTGCATTCCTTCGCCATCGAACGGCGACCCCGTCTGCAAAGGATGTGCTACATCGTCGAAAATCGTGATGTTGTCACCGAACAGCTTCGTACCGATGCGTCCGGTAAGAAACGAGCGCTGGTCGAGAATCGCCATGCCTGAATAATCCCAGAACATAAACCCCGTGATGTCGAGCACAGCGGCAGGTTCCAGGATTACCGTGTACTTCCCTGCTGGAATCTCGCGAGGACGCGCCGAAGCCACCGCCTTCTGGGCCGCGATCTCGGCCAGCGCCAGCGGATCCAGATTCGTCACATCGGGCGAACCTGCCTTCTGCCAGCCGGAAGAATCGGCAGCTAGCATGGTGATCGAAACCTCAGCCGACGTCTGTGTGTGCCATTTACTCAAACCGCGCGAATTAAGTATGCCGTCCAACGACTCCGCACTGGAGAAAACTCCAGCGGTGGTAAGCCGGTGCCGCTCTGCCACGCCCACAATCTTTTTGATGCCTGCCGCGCGCAGGTCGGGCGTGTTGCTAGCGGTCGTTTCGAAATAACGGGAAGGCACAGATCGCGTGCGGCCGGCTCGTGCGGGGACAGGCGAATCGCCCGTCCCGCCAGCATCTGAACGGCCAGCCTCATGCGAATCCGGCACCGGCAATAGGTCAGGATCAGGATGTTGCACCTTCGCCAAACTCTCCGCCGAGCGCACGACCTGCCGCAAACTCTCCTCATCAAACTTGTTGGTAAAGGCTCGCGCTGTTTTGCCCCCGAAGACGCTACGCACCGATACCACATGATTCTCTTCCGCCACATTCTGGTGAATCGTATTGTTGGCGAAGCGAGTCAGCGCAAACCGTCCGCCAGAGAAAAGCACTTCGACTTCGTCCGCGGACGAGAGCTTCTTGATGCGATCGAAAATGTCGGCGGCTTTTTCTTGAGTGAGCATGTAGCAACTGGCACTTATTTAGCCATTGGACGGTCAGCCTCGATCTTGTGGAGCAATGACGCGAGCATCTTGCCAACTTTCGTCACTTCCCCGCCAGTTCGCGGGCCAAATGCTCCCAGACAATCTCTGTGACGAACGTCACATGCTCTTAAACGCACTCCCGACTTTCACCCCACGAAACCGCGACGGCGCCGCCCCGTGTCCCGTCCCCATCACCTGCTGTGGTTGCCCTTTGCCACAATTCGGAGTTCCCCACAAAGTCCACTCGTCGCTCGAGCAAATCGCATCCAGCGAATTCCAGAACTCCGTCGTGATGCCCGAATAGGATGGATTCTTCACCAGCCGCACGCGCTTACCGCCTTTGATTTCCCACCCAATCTCGCAACCGAATTGAAAGTTGTAGCGCTTGTCATCAATCGACCACGAGCGGTTCGTCTGCAGCAGGACGCCGTGATCGGTCGCCGCAATCAATTGCTCCAGGCTCAGAGGCTTTTTCCCCGGCAGCAGACTGATGTTCGTCATCCGAATCATCGGCAAGCGGTTCCATCCTTCTGCGCGCAGCGTCCCCCCCGACCGTTTCTCGCCGATCCTGTGCGCGGTTTCCCGCGAACTGAGATAGCCGGTGAACAACCCAGCGGTGATGATCGGCGTACACTGCGCCGCCACTCCCTCGTCATCGAAACCGAAAGTGCCCAGCCCAGGACCATGCTCCTGGCGGGCATCCGCGACCACATTTACCAGTTCACTGCCGTAACGCAACGTCCGAAGCTTATCGATGGTCAGAAACGATGTTCCGGCAAAATTCGCTTCCATTCCCAACACACGATCCAGTTCAATCGGATGTCCCACCGACTCGTGAATCTGCAGCCCGAGCTGCGAGCTGTCGAGAATGATATCGAATTTCCCTTCCGGACATTGATCGGCATGATGCAGTGCGACTGCCTCTTCGGCAATGCACCGCGCGTTCTCCACCAGTTTCAATTCCTCGATCAGTTCATATCCTTTGTTCTGCCACTGTCCGCCATAAGAGTTGGGATACGACCGCTTCTGTATCTCGCTCCCGGCAAACGCATACGCCGCATATCCCGCGCCCGTCGAAAGCTTGGTCTGATGAATGTCGGCGCCGTCTGACGACACAAACCACTGCTCTTCGCGATTGAAGTTCAGATTGGTCTCCGCCAGAGTAATGCCTGCCACCGAACGCAGCTCCGCGTCAATCTTCAACAGCAGCTCAATGTTTTGCTCGACGGACACCGTGAAAGGATCAACTTTGTACGGTGTGCTCCACTCCGCCGCCACGGGCTTCTCCGCCGCCAGCTGCACATCTTCGCGCTTCACTCGCGCCGAAGAGCGCGCGATCTCGACGGCGCGCGCAGCCGTCGCCTCCACAGCGCCACGCCCCAGATCCGCGGAAGCTGCGAATCCCCAAGCTCCGTCGACAATGGCCCGCACACTCATCCCGACCGACTCGGAGTCGGAGGCGGTGCCGACCTTTCCGTTCTTGGTGGTGAGCGCACGACTGCGTTGCGCAACCACGCGGACATCCGCATAGGTCGCCCATCGCGGCGCGGCAACGTTCAAAGCCCAACTGGCAACATGCTTCATGACTCAGTTGAAAACCCTGGAAAGATAGTCTTGATCTTCACGGCGTGGCGCGCGCCTCAGCCAACGCCTGTCGCACCGCCAGCAATTCCTTCAGCACTCCCCGCAGTTTGGTCGACTCCAACGCGTTCGCCCCATCTGATTTCGCTTCCTTTGGATTGTCATGGACCTCCATGAACACCCCGTCCACTCCCGCCGCAACCGCAGCGCGCGCCAGCAGAGGAATGAACTCGGGCTGCCCGCCACTGACCGCCGGACCACTGCCTTCCGACTGCGAGGAAGGCAACTGCACCGAATGGGTCGCATCGAAAACCACCGGCGCAAACTTGCGCATGATGGCTAGGGCTCGCATATCAACCACCAGGTTATGATAACCAAAGCTCGCACCGCGCTCGGTGAGAAAGACTTGAGTATTGCCCGCGTCGCGACATTTCTCCACCGCGTGCCTCATATCCCAGGGCGAATTGAATTGGCCCTTCTTAATATTTACCGCCCGTCCGCTCAATGCCGCGGCCACCACCAGATCGGTCTGCCGACTGAGAAACGCCGGAATCTGCAAAACATCCGCGACTTCGGCAACCTGGCCGATGTCTGCTGTCTCATGCACATCGGTCAGCACCGGCACCTGCAGCTCATTCTTAATCTTCTTCAGTATGCGCAGTCCCTGTTTGAGTCCCGGCCCGCGAAAGCTCCGGATTGAAGTGCGATTCGCCTTGTCGTAACTCGCTTTGAAAATAAACGGCAGTTCCAGCGCTCGCGTCACCCCTTTAATAATCTCCGCCATCCGCATGGCGTGCTCTTCGCTCTCAATCACGCACGGTCCCGCGATGAGGAACAGATCACCAGATCCGATATGGATATCGCCGACTTTGAAAGAGACTGTCATCGAGAACGAATGTAGCCAGGATTTACACGGATCAGGAAACAATATCGAGAACCATCGGCCAGATCCGTAAGAATCCGTGGCGTCGTTGTTTTCGTTTTTAGACCCGCGCTTTTTCCGGCCGGTGAAACATTTCCACCGCAGCCGTTTGTTTCTCCGCTCGCCGTCTCAACCCATACTGATAGGCAGCGCCCACAAAAGTGCGGAAGAGCGGATGCGGCTCCAGGGGCTTCGACTTAAACTCCGGATGAAACTGGCAACCAATAAAATGCGGATGGTCCGGCAATTCCACCATTTCGACGTAAGTTCCGTCCGGCGTCGAACCGGAAATTCGCAGTCCCGCCGCGACCATCGGCTCTTCGTACTCACGGTTGAATTCGTAGCGATGTCGGTGCCGCTCGCTGATCTCCAGCTTCTCGTAGACCCGGTGGGCCAGCGTGTTGGGCTCGATTTTGCAAGGCCACGCCCCCAGTCGCATGGTCCCGCCCAGTTCCTCCACTCCGCGAAGCTCGCGCAGTTTGTAGATCACGCGGTGGGGCGTCGCAGGATCGAACTCGCTCGAGTTTGCCTCCGCCAGGCCGACAACGTTGCGGGCAAATTCGATGCACGCGGTCTGCATGCCCAGGCAAATGCCAAAGTACGGAACTTTTCTCTCGCGCGCATACCGGATCGCAAGCAACATCCCTTCAATGCCCCGCTTGCCGAAGCCCCCAGGGACCAGAATCCCGTCGTAACCTTCGAGTTGCGCCTCGTAACTCTTGTCGCCATCTGCGCTCTCCAGACCTTCTGCCTCAATCCAGTTGATCTGCAGCTTCAGGTTGTGGGCCAGAGATCCATGCACGAGCGCCTCTTTCAACGATTTGTACGAATCTTCGTACTCGACATACTTGCCTACGATGCCGATCGTGACCGTGTCTTTCGGATTGTAGACGCGGTGCACAATGTCCTCCCACTTTGACAAATCGCGATCCTTCGCTTCCATGTGCAGATACTTCAACACCAGCGTATCGACGCCTTCGTTGGCGAATACCAGCGGCACTTCATACACCGAAGCAACGTCCTTCGCCGTAATCACCGCCTCATCGGCGACGTTACAGAACAGGGCAATCTTCGACTTGATATCCTTGGCGAGAAAACGATCGGTGCGGCATAGCAAAATGTCCGGCTGAATTCCAATACTTAGAAGTTCTTTCACGGAGTGCTGCGTGGGCTTGGTCTTAAGCTCCTGGGCCGCGGCGATAAACGGCACCAGGGTCACGTGCACAAATAACGTGTGCTCGCGGCCCAGTTCCTGCCGCATCTGCCGGATCGCTTCCATGAACGGCAGCGACTCGATGTCGCCCACCGTCCCGCCAATCTCTACGATGGCCATATCCACATCCTGCGCGACTTTCTTCATCGCGGCCTTAATCTCGTTGGTGACGTGCGGAATCACCTGCACCGTCTTGCCCAGGTAATCGCCGCGCCGCTCCTTGGCGATGATTTGCTCGTAGAGCCGCCCGGTCGTCCAGTTATTGTCGCGAGAAAGCTTGGCGTGCGTGAAGCGCTCGTAGTGGCCCAGGTCGAGATCGGTCTCGGCGCCGTCGTCGGTCACGAAAACTTCGCCATGCTGAAACGGCGACATCGTTCCCGGATCGACGTTTAAATAGGGATCGAACTTCATCAGGTTGACTTTCATTCCCCGGCTCTCCAGTAGGCAGCCCAGGGAAGCCGCGGCCAATCCCTTGCCAAGGGAAGACACAACTCCGCCCGTCACAAAGATGTACTTCGCTGGCATCTCTTCCTCGCTTTAAATTGTTTTTGAAAAATGGTGCAGGTGGGGTGCACGATCAATTATGGCAGAAGTGCCCTGTGGAAAGCACGGAAGAAATCTTATCCAGAATTCGGTAGTGGGCTGTTGTGAATTTCAAAATGCCCACCTCCCAGATTTCCCAGATTCCCTCGCGTTGACTATCTGCGCAAGGTCAGCGAGAATGTTTAGGTCGTCCGCAAAACGGACAGTTCGTAGTGCCCCCAAAAAGTGGGCCTGTGGCGCAGCTGGGAGCGCGCTTCCATGGCATGGAAGAGGTCGCCGGTTCGATCCCGGCCAGGTCCACCATCTTTTCAACAACTTGTGAACTTCCCGACCGATCGGTTGGTAGCAGCAAATTGCAAAAACATTTTTTCAGTCAGCGCGAATTTCTTCCGGGTTCACTCTGAGTTCAGCATTAATCGCGTCGACGGTTGCTTCGACGCTTTCCGGGATTTCCTGCAAATACACGTCGGTCGTTGTGGCCGCACGGGAATGCCGGAGAAGTACCTGAACATCCTTCACCGTTCCCTTCTTCTGCGCCAGCGTCGCTATCGTGCGCCGGATCGCTTGGAAGGTCAGCTTCGGTAGTTCGAGCTCCTTCGCCAACTTGTGCAGCACCCGCCGGCGGTAGTTGCCGGTGTCCATGAATCCGCCCTGGGCATCCGGAGAAATGAAGGCGTCAGGCGACGAGTCTGGACACCCTGCTTCCAGAGCCAAAGATCGTCCGCCAGTTCCTTCGGCAAATGCACGCGTCCCAAACTCTTCTTGGTTTTGCCCCAAGGCCGAATAGCGCCTTTGTAGGCGGTCTCGAATACGTGCATTTTCGATTCCGCTTGGTCAAAGCACTTCCAGCGAAGAGCGAACAGCTCGCTGGGACGCAGGGCATTCGTCATCTCGAGCTCCAGCAGAATACGATCCCGCAACGACAGCTGAGAAAGCGCATTCCGTAGCTGTTCCCACGTTAATGTGGTTTTATCCGTGTCGCGCAACTGCGAGGAAACCGTGACCTTGCGCGCAGGATCTTTCACGAGGAAGTCTTGCTCGACTGCCTCGGCAAAAACATCTCGCACGTAAGCTCTCACGACGAGAACCTACCCCTCGGTATCCTTCTCCGCGCCGTAGATAGAGCTCCATTTGACCCTTGTGTTCAGGCTTGAAACTGCCCTGCTTCAATTCCACGACGACCAGCCGCCTGTTGCAGTTCTTGGTCATTTCGAGTTTGCCGAGAATAAATCCGGGCTTTCTGACTTTAGCGAAGCCAGACATGTGCCTGTCGGAGTCTCTAATCATCCTGACCTGTTCAACTACAAAACCTTTCTGCTCAAACTGAGTTCTAATATCTGCTCGGTTCTTGTGACATCGGCTTCGCTGATTTCGAAGAGTCCAATTCGGGGTCTCCTACCCTGCGGGGTGGTCTGCATCGATGTAGGCAATCTAGAGGTTAGGACTTTATACCTCTAGATTGTCAGAAGGAGAACTGACGTTCCTAACAAATCATTCAGGCTCTGCACTTGTTTTCAACGGGCGCACGCAAAACTCTCTCCTTGACACTCTACATATCACAGCGCTATATAGGTAGAACATCTAGGAGAAAACATGGCTCCGCTGGAAAAAACCGATCTTTTGCAAGGGACCCTCGACATGCTCATCCTAAAAATTGTGGCTCTCGGGCCGGTTCATGGGTATGGCATCTCGCAGCGCATTCGGCAGATTTCGAAGAAAGTTCTCCAAGTTCAGCAAGGTTCGCTTTATCCGGCTCTCCATCGATTAGAAAAGCGGGGTTGCCTCGCAGCCGATTGGGGAGAATCGGAGAACGGGCGGCAGGCGAAGTTCTATCGATTGTCCGCCAAAGGGCGAAGACAACTGGCAACCGAGGAAGCGACCTGGAGCCGTATGTCGGAAGCGATCGCTCTGGTTCTTGGAGCACCGCGGCAGGAGGCATAAATGGCCTGGTGGAAAAAAGTTTTTCGTACCCATACTCCGGAACAAGATCTGGATCGCGAGGTCGCTTTCCACATCGAGGAGCTAACTCAGACAAATATCTGCCAGGGCATGAATCCTGTCGAGGCCCGTCGCCAGGCAGTGCTTGAGTTCGGAGGCCGCGAGCAGGTGAAACAGGAACTGCGTGATCTTCATTCTTCCGCCTTCCTTGAGGGTGTTTCATTCAACCTGAGCGCCGCCATGCGTTTTATACGGCGCTCGCCTTCTTTTGCGGCTGCGGTCATGCTGACGCTTGCCCTCGGCATTGGTGCTAACAGCGCTGTGTTTTCCGCCATTGACGCAGTTGTTTTGCACCCCCTTCCCTTTCCCAGTGGCGATCAGTTGGTCGTCTTGTATCAGCACGATTCGAAAAACAGAGACGCAAACCACTTTGTCGCTCCGGTCCGGCTTGAAGACTGGAACCGGATGGCTTCAACGTTCCAGGGCATCAGCGGCTATTACAAGGACGACCTGTCCGAAACTTCGGGCCCTCTTGCGGAAAAAGTAACCGAAGCTCTGGTCGCTCCGCGGTTCCTCCAGGTGATGGGCACATCGCCTTGGCTGGGACGAGATTTCACCGCGGAGGAGGAACGCTTTGGCGGTCCCGACGCTGCCCTGATCAGCTACAGCTTTTGGCAGCGACGCTTTCAGAGTGACCCGGAGGCTTTAGGCAAAAAGCTTCATGTCGGCAGCTTTTCGTACTCGATCATCGGGATTATGTCGGCTTCATTTCTTTTTCCCGACCAGGACGTAGACCTCTGGACCCCGAGCGCGCCTGATGCTCCTTATGCGCAGCGGCGTGATTCCACCTGGTTTACCGTGATTGGCCGAGTGAAGCCGGGCGTAACGGTGGCGAATGCGCGAGCCGATCTCGCCACGGTGCAGAGCCGACTGGGCAAACAGTTTCCCATACCGGACGCGGACCTGACCGTGGAACTCCAACCGCTCAAGGAAGTGATCGTCGGTGATGTGCGCAGCTCGCTCTGGCTTTTGTATGGATCGGTCTCGCTGCTGCTACTGATCGCCTGCTCCAACATCGCTGCTCTGCTGCTGGCGCGCACTTCGGACCGCACCCACGAGTTGTCCATCCGATTTTCCCTGGGCGCGTCCCGTCGCGCCGTCATTACCCAGTTGCTCACCGAGGTCTTCGTCCTGGCTTTGGCCGGATCTTTGCTGGGCCTGCTAGTGGCCGGCGCCGCGACGAGCGCGTTGCATTCGCTGTCGAAAACTCTGCCGCGCGCTGAAGAGATTTCGCTCAACTGGCGAATCGTTGTCTATTCTCTTGCCTGCGCGTTCGCAACCACGTTGCTGTGTGGTGTTTTTCCCGCGGTTCGAGCGGCGCGCCGTGAATTGGCTCGCGACCTTGCCCACAGCTCTCGCACTCAGGTATCCACTCGTAATCCACTGCAATGGATTTTGGTTGGCGTGCAAGTCATGCTGGCGGTAACTCTGCTGACCGGAGCAGGGCTGTTATTGCGCAGCCTGCAGGAGCTGAGCCGAGTTTCGCCCGGCTTCGATCCATCTCATATTCTCACATTTCAAATCAGCGGCTCTTGGGGCGAAACCAGCGACATGAAGAATCTGATTCGCCGCATCGATCGAACGCTCGATGGCCTCCGCGCTCTGCCTGGAGTGGAAGCTGCGGCTACGGGAGCGGGGCTTCCCGGCGTTCCCTCGCTTTATCAAGTTGAGTTCACAATCGATGGCCGCGAAGATCCCAATCGCCAGATTCTGGCCGACAACCGAACTGTTTCGGCGGGATACTTCGATACGATGCGAATTCCTCTTCTCGCGGGCGAAGGCTGCAAGCAGGACTCGACCACGATCGACGTGATTGTGAATCGCAGCTTTCAGGAACGATACCTCAACAACACGCCGCCGTTAG
>Ga0209624_10003378_pt1 | contig 11350 bp, 16 predicted proteins | sample JacPinW_OM2H0_O1_FD_188565 | JGI IMG/M metagenome (GOLD analysis project Ga0209624, IMG submission 188565) | Forest soil microbial communities from Algoma, Ontario, Canada - Jack Pine, Ontario site 1_JW_OM2H0_O1 (SPAdes) (version 2) | ecosystem: Environmental > Terrestrial > Soil > Boreal... | reverse complement strand
TTGAAGTAGTAGTTTCAACTATTGGTGTACTTCTTATTGGACTTGGACATCTTGTTGAAGTAGTTGTAACTATTGGATCTGCTATTGGAGTTGATTCTATAGGAGTACTACTTGTTGAAGTAGTTGAAACTATTGGAGTACTTCTTATTGGACTTGAACTTCTTGATTCTATAGGACTTCTTGTTGAAGTAGTTGTAACTATTGGATCTGCTATAGAAGTTGATTCTATAGTAGTTGAAACTATTGGACTTCTTCTTATAGGACTTGGACTTCTTGATTCTATTGAACTACTTGAACTACTTGAACTACCTGATTCTATTGAACTACTTAAACCAATAGCTTTAGCTATTGTACTACTTATTGGAGTTGAACTACTTGTTGAAGTAGTTGTAACTATTGGATCTGCTATAATAGTTGAAACTATTGGACTTCTTCTTATAGGACTTGGACTTCTTGATTCTATTGAACTACTTGAACTACCTGATTCTATTGAACTACTTAAACCAATAGCTTTAGCTATTGTACTACTTATTGGAGTTGAACTACTTGTTGAAGTAGTTTCAACTATTGGAGTACTTCTTTTTAGCTGATCTGCTATTTGATCTACTAGTTGATCAGCTAAAATAATAACTTGTGGATCTACTAGTTGATCATCTAAAGTAATAACTATTTGATCTACTATTTGATCTACTTCTTGATCTGCTAAAGTAGTTGATTCAACTATTGGAGGACTACTTGTTGAAGTAGTAGTTTCAACTATTGGTGTACTTCTTATTGGACTTGAACTTCTTGATTCTATTGAACTACTTGAACTACCTGATTCTATTGAACTACTTGAACCTATAACTTGTTTTATAATTTCTATAGCTTTAGCTATTGTACTACTTCTTATAGGACTTGAACTTCTTGATTCTATAGGACTTCTTGTTGAAGTAGTTGTAACTATTGGATCTGCTATTGGAGTTTCAACTATTGGAGTACTTCTTATTGGACTTGGACATCTTGTTGAAGTAGTTGTTTCAACTATTGGTGTACTTCTTATAGGACTTGGACTTCTTGATTCTATAGGACTACTTCTTGAAGTAGTTGTTTCAACTATTGGTGTACTTCTTATTGGACTTGGACATCTTGTTGAAGTAGTTGTAACTATTGGATCTGCTATTGGAGTTGATTCTATAGGAGTACTACTTGTTGAAGTAGTTGTAACTATTGGATCTGCTATTGGAGTTTCAACTATAGGAGTACTTCTTGTTGAAGTTGTTTCAACTATTGGTGTACTTCTTATTGGAGTTGAACTACTATCAATTTTAGCATAAGCTTTTATATATAAATACTCCTCTTTACAAGAATTATATGCTTTAATATTATCCTTATTTCTTGCTTCAATTAAAGCATATAATTCTTGTTGAGAAGAAACTTCCTCTTTAGAAACTATTGTAATTTCATAAACCCAACTAAATATATTTTTAAATTTTTGATAAATTTTGCTAAAAATATTTGTCGGATCTTTAGGATCTTTAGGATCTTTTGGATCTTTTGGATCTTTAGGATCTTTAGGATCTTTTGGATCAAAGGGATCTTTTGGATCTTTTGGATCTTTTGGATCAAAGGGATCTTTAGGATCTTTTGGATCAAAGGGATCTTTTGATCCCTTTGCATCTAAAAGATCTTTAATTCTATTTAATATATTTTTATAAACTATACAAAGCTTTTCAAATAAAAAATCTAAATTTTTATATAAAATAAATCAAGCTACAACTACTGTACCTATTAAAGTAATCTTCTTTCAATTAAGATCTCACAGCCCCATTAAAATCTCAGTTGGGCGCATCTGGCTTACGTAGTAAGCCCCTTTACCAAACTTGAATAAAAGTGGTGGTCATACTATACAAGGAATTAAAAATCCGCCACCTGCAATTTTAAGGGATCCAAAGATACTTAGACGAATACACCTATATTTCCATGGATGTGCAACTCTATAGGCTTTTATCTTGTTATGCGATGTAACAATTTTATTTTTGAACCATAAACCATAAAATCAAACACCTAATTTTTTTACAATTAAATTTAAATTCCAATTAAAAAAATTAAACACAAACAATTGTCTTTTTTTTATTAAAAAGAAATAATATTCCGTTTTAATTTTAATTATATATTTTCTATTCATCGTGTTATTTTTTAATTTAGAATTCATTTTTTTATTATATTCTTTTTTTACCTTTTTTTCTTAAAAATAACATCCTTTTATAATGAAATCCTCTTTTTCTATATGCTGTAACCGCTTTAATCAAAAGAATATATGTGATCAAGTTACGTAATATACAAAAATCATAACTAATAAAAAAAAGATATTTTCTTTTTATTTTTACTAAAACTGCGTTGGGTACATGAAGATATATATAATTTACCATAATAAAATAAAATCTATATAAATTTTTACATAATCGCTTAATTCGATATCCTCGCCCTTTTAACACTAATCTAAAAAAAAAAAATGCAAATAACCTGTTATAATAAGTATTAAATAACTTTAAAAAACTTTGAAAATGATAATTATTTAAAAAAATCAAAGAAAATGCATCCGAAGAAAAAAAATTTAAAAAAAAAATCCTTGGCATTTTTAAAACATAAACTCCATTTTGACCTTTTAGAATAAACAAAGATGCTCTTTTTAAAAAAAAAAAAGCAAAATTTTTAAATAATGTTCTTGAATTTTTTATATTACACATAAATTTTTAATAATATTTTTCCACAAATATGCTTGCATAAAATACAAGAATTACTTGTAATAAGTCCTTTAGAAGTTGATATAATAAAAAATCCATTAAAATTTCTTTTATTTTGCTTTAAACTTAATTGATTTAAAGATCAATAAACTTTTTTTCCTGGAGTCGAAATCAATTTAATATTAAAAAATACAGGCATATTTTTATAATATTTCAAATATACCATAATGAACTGATTTTCAATTTTATAACCACATATTAAGCCATTTTCGTTTAAAATTTCAAGAATTTTTAATGAAATTTTTGAATTTAAGACTTTTATAGAATTTAAATGCCCTTTTGATGCAACTCTTAACATTGAAACTAAATCTCCAATTTTATAATTACTCATATTTTTTAAAAACTTGCTTTTCTTATTCCAATTAATTTCCCTTCTGACGCAAATAATTTAGACCAATGTCTAACCATTTTAAATTTACGAAAAACAGATCTACTATTTCCTGTCATAACACAACTTCTTCGATAAAACGCTATCGACTGATTTTTTTTATAATTTAAAAATATTAATCCGAAATAAATTTTTGCATTCCTTGCAAAAAATTTATTTGAAAGAAGTCCTTTTAAAATTAACTTATTCATCTCATGGTTAAATAAATTTTTTCTAAAATTCCAATCTTTTTTGTATCAATATACTGCCATGAAAAAGTATTGAATTTATTAAAAATAAAACTATAAATATTATATATATAATATTTATAGTTTTATTTTTAATAAATTCAATAACTTTTTTTTCTCTTTTCTCTTACCTAAACAATAAAATTTTAGATTTAAATGATCATTTAAATAAAAAAAACCTATATGCGTTTTCTTTTCCAAAAAAATATTCATATCTTTAATTATATAAGTAATATAATTATATCGCTTTCCTTTTAAAATTGAAAATCTTTTTTTACAAAAAGGTAAAACGTCATTAAATAAAAAATTTAAAAAAATATATAAATCTTTTTTTGCAATTATTAATTGTATATTAAAGCTATGGTATAATACATTTAAAGAAAATTTTGTTTTATAATTCATACAATAAGCTCTTCTCCCAAAAAAATATTTAAAAAAAAAAAAATAATTTGAACTTTTAAGATTTTCAAAGTCAACTAAATCTTTTATTACAAAAAAACTTTTTAATTTATATATTTCTGGAAAAAGATATGTATTTTTATAATACGATCCTAACTTTTCTAATAATAAATAACGTAAAATATATTTATAATGAAAATAATAATCAAAAATTTTCATAAATTTTATACTTTTTCAAAAAATTTTGCAATCCGCCCACGTTCCTTTAAAGCTAGATCCCATAATAAAAATTTATTATAATAAGAATCTTCATAAATAAGCATTCGCTTTTCATATATGTGTTCATTTGCAAGTTTCCTTTCTTGATCTTGATCTATTAAATCAATATATCTTTTTTCAAATGTATTTACTCTATTTAACAAATTGGTTTTTTCAAAAAAGGAGGAATTTTTTGAAAAAAGGCTATAATCATTTGGTCAAGCACTTAACTTCATTAACCCAACATAAATTCCAATAGCTGCTCCAGTTAGTACTATTAACTTAGGTATACTAAAATCTGTGAAGCACATAAGAATGTCTTGTTTAGGCATTTGACTTACTAAATATGCACCTTTGCCAAGCCCAATAATTGGAAGAATTGAACCACACCCTGACAATCTTATTAAACTAAAAATACAAAATCTAATCCCGCGATATTTTCATGGATGTTCAATCCTATATCGCTTTATAAATTCATGTAAATATATTAAATTAATTTTTAAATAAGAAAAAAAATCAAGCTTATTATTATTACATTTATTTATAAGATTATAATAATACAAGCGTTCCATATGCAAAAATTGAAAAATTAGTTTACCAGTTAATTTATTGTTTTTCATAAATTTTATTTTTATCTATATCATACAATTTGATACACACCCTATTGCAGGCCATTTTAAACACATTTCTTTTAAAACTGGGCCATATACCCTGTTTGATACAGGGACTATATTAGAAGTTATCAAAATTACGCAATTCTCATTGAATTTCAAATAAATGCCTTTAATTCTGCAAAAATTGACCTTTGATCTAATAACAAGTGCCCTATGAACACTACCTTTTAAATATTTTCTTCTTTGTCTTGGCTTTAAAAGCATATATTTTTTTACGTTTACTCATTGAACAGAAACTAAAATAACATCACCTAATTTGGCAATTTTATTCTTATATGATTTTAAGACTTTTATACATTGAACCAAAACTATTGACGTTTTATCAGATACTTTTATTATAGAACCTAATTGCACCATATTTTTTTAATAACTTAGATTTTCTATTTTTACATTAAAAGGTAATTTATATCCTGCATTTCTTAAAGCGAAAACAGATAAAATATCTGAAACCCCTGAAATTTCACAAATAACTTGACCACGCTTAATTGGACATATTCATGTAGAATGATTTCCTTTTCCTGTACCCATTCTAACTCCAACAGATTTCTTAGTCACTGAGTGACGTGTAAACACTCTAAGAAAAATATTTCCTTGCTTTTTCATATCTCTTCTTAAACTTTTACGACAAGCTTCAATTTGTTTAAATTGGAGCTTTCCTGGTTCTAATGCTTTTAACCCAAAATTACCTAATTTAATAAAAAATACTTTTTGTTCACAAATTGCTAAATATGAACTTTTTACTTTATGATTTTTTTTATATTTTAATTTTTTGGGATATTGTTTCATATTATATTATAAAATTTACCTTTTGCTTATAAAATTTATTACGATATATATACACCTTTATTCTAACTGCACTATTAAATAAAGGAATTATATAATAACTATATTCTATGAATGCGTTTAAAGTATTTAAGGGCATTTTTCCTTCCAAATATCATTTAGATGAAGCTCTTTGTACCCTACTAAATCGACCTAAAAAATGAAATTTAACACCCAGCAATAAATTTTCCATTTTTTGTTTAGAAGAATTCTTAACAAAAGAAATAAATTTAAAATAAGATCTTTTTATTAAATTATTAAAAAAAAATACTAAATTTATTCAATTTTGACTTAATATAAAATTAAAGCTATTACTAAAAAAATAACTATTTTTAGAACTTTCATAAATATTAAACAAAAATTCATTATTAATATAATCGCTTTTAAAAAAAAAATATAAATAATAAATATAATTATTTCAATACTTTTTAAATAAATTAATTTTATACTTTTTAAATAAATTAATTTTATACTTTTTAAATAAATTAAATATTTCTATTATATATCAAGTATTTAAATCCTTATATTTATTTGAAGCCAATTCTATAACAAAAGTTTTAAATTTTATAAAATTATTTTTAAAAATAGCTTTACTTTTATTTAAAATTTTTGCAGACACTTTAATACCTTTGGAATTTATTTTTAATATATCTTTAATTATAGGTCTAATCACTTGCTTAATACTTTGGCCCTGTTGTATTTTTATAGCTATAAATTTTGCAAAAAAGGCCGCAGTTAACCCTTTATTTGATATTAAAGATATTGAAAAAGTTATATGTTTAAATTTAAACACAAAATTAAATATTACTTCCAAATATTTTTTTATAAACCCATAATATAAAAGTATAAAACTATTTTTAATTAAAAATAGTTTTATACTTTTATATGATTTACTTTTCAAACATAAAAAAAATAATATTATTTTTTTTACATTCTTTTTTTTTAAAAAATACTTAAACTGTTTTCTCTTTATACAAGTATAAAGAGATATTAATCATACTTTTTTTAATTTAAAAAAAGTATTTAAAAAAACCAATAATTTAAACGATTTATCTACCCTTGTCCTTTCTTGTTGAAACACTAAAAATTCTTCTAAATTTAAACTATTTAAAAAATGCTCTAATTTACTATCATATAAAAATATTTTTATCAACAAATTCTTATTCTGATAAATTATAGCACAATTACTAAAAATAATATCTTTAATTGTAAAAACTTCAGAACAAAAAAATAAAGTTAAAAACAATTTTATTTTAAAAATTTTATGAATAAATTCAGGATAATACAAATTTGATTTATATAATAAATCTTCTCAATAAACAAATTTACCTATACGCATTCCTACTGGATTAACTAAATGTCCCATTTTTTATTTTTTTACAACTTCTCTGCTTTCTTCTTGCAATTCACTTCATATTTCTCAAAGTTCTATAGCTATTGCCGTTATAACTATCGCATAAAGCAAATCTCAAATATCTCCATCAAAAAACAAGATCGTTGTTATTTGTTGAACTTGAAAAAGACTCATAATAGGAACTGACCAACTAAAACAAAGTTTTAATAATATTTTTATAAAAATATATCATAAACCAAATTTTTTTTTTAATTTCGTATTATAATTATTTATTTTTTTTATTAATTCCATCATAAATTATTTTTTTTTTTTCTTCTTCTTCTTTTTACCTTCACGCGCTAAATGAAATTCTTTCCCTAAAATTTTAGTTATTGAAAACTCACCTATTTTATGTCCTATCATTTTAGATCCTATTTTTAGAGAATCCGAAAAAGCGCCATTATGTACATAAATAGTTTTTCCTACTAAAGTTTTACAAATTGTAAATTTCCTATAATTATTATTTTGAATTAAAAAGCTTAATCAAGCTGCTCTATTTAAAATAATTTTTTTACTAAAACCTTTTAAAACAACAGGAATTTTTCAACTAACTCTCATTAATATTTTTTAAATAAACGTCTATTTTTTATTTCACCCAATTTAACCTTTGTAGGCGTCCATTTCGCTATTTTCCCAAAAGCAGTTCTTGGTACTGGAGGAGACGAATGTTTACCATTTCCACCTCCATGCGGATGATCACATGGATTTTTTGCTACACCTCTAACTTTAGGTTTAAATCCCAACCCCCTGTTCTTACCTGCTGAGCCTATTATATTATATTTATGACTACTATTCGAATTATTACCTATTGTAGCAATACAAATTTCACTTACTTTTAATTCTCATCTAGAATTTAATTTTAATATAGCGATTTGCCCGGTTTTTCCAATTAATAACGCCCCTGTTCCAGCGGACCTTGCAATAATTGCACCTTTAAAAGGATTTTTTTCTATATTACTAATAGTGGTAAATAACCCTATATTTTTTATAGGAACTGCTCATCCAATTTCTGTATTACTCGCTTCAAAATAAATATTACCTGAAAAAACAGAATCAAAGATCTTTAAATTTTCTGTTGCTATAATAAAACTATTTAATCCATTTTTATATAAAATTAAGGCTATATACGAAGTTCTATTGCAATCATATAAAATTTTTAAAATTTTGCCTAATTTATTTATTCGTCTAAAAAAATCAATAAAACGATAAATTTTTTTTTTTCCACCACCTCGACCTTTTACACATACTCTTCCTAAAAAATTTCGCCCGCTATGCGAAAGAATTCCAAATTTTCTTATTTTTGATATTAAAGTTTTACAATAAAATTTTAGATTATTCATATTAAACTATAAAAATTACATTTATAATATAAAAATATATTATCATTAAACTACTCATATATAATGTATACATTATAATCAAGTAAATATTATTTAAATTATTATTAAACAGTTCATATAAAAATAAGAAATTTAATTCATTATTTTCAAAAAAAAAATTTTCATAACAAAGAAAATAAAAAGGAATTATTTTTTCTAATATTAGAAAAAATAATTCCTTTTTATTTGTACAATATATATATATATCTCCATTTCAACAAAAAGATTTTGTTTTAAATGAATTATGATGTAATTCTAAATAATTAGCTTTACTTATAATTTCTTTAAGATTTTGTTTTAAATCTAGATAACAAAAAGCTATCATATATTTTTGCAAATATATTCTATTTGAAAAATTTTTAGAATACATTTTTTTATTTATTATATATTTATAACTTTTTTGTAATTGCTGATAATATTTCGACATATTATAAAATAAATTGCTTAATATTAACTACTAAATAAAAAAAAAATTTAATAACAAAACTAAATTTTAATCCTTTATAAATCATCTCCGAAAAATTTTTATAATTCAAAAAATAATTTATTTCTAAAAATAAATTAAAAAGATATACATCATTTATTAATCTATAAAAAAATAAAGTTTTAACTTTTAATGTAGAAAATAATAATGGAATTATATAAATATACATAAAAATATAAAATATTATAAAAAATATAACAAATCAAAATAATAATGGAATATAAACAATAAAATCTACCTGAGACAAGTTTATTAATAAAAAAATAAATTAATTATAATTTTTAAAAATTATAATTAATTTATTTTTTTATTAATAAAACGCTGTTAAAACATAACTATCATCTACTATATTAATTACATAAAATTTGGGAGACCCATAAAATAAAAAAATTGTATTCATTACATCAGGTAATTTCTCAAGATTACTTATTTTTATAACTAATTCATCACCCCGCATAACTATATGAGGTAAAATTTCTGATGCTTTTAAAAAAAGTATTTTAACTTTATCAATAAGATCATTATCAATAACAATTTGTTTACTTAAATTAATTTCTTCTTGCGCCATCGAAAAATCATTAAAATAAAAACTTATTAATCTTATTGAAACTACTATAAATAAAATAAATACAAAGAAACTCCACGAAAAAAAAATATTGTTTTTTTTTATAAATCTAGTAAAAAAAGAAATATATAATTAATATTTTAAATATTAATTATATATTTCTTTTTTACTAGATTGTTTTTATATATTTTACAAAATAAGCATTTTCTAAATTAATTATTATATCACTGTATTTTAATAAAATTAATTCATTTTTAATTAATTTTATTAAAATTTTTTTTAAAAAAATATTTAAAATAAAATTAAACTTATTAAAATTTTGTTTTATTAAGATTGCACTTTGGTTTTCTATTAAAAAAATTAAATTAATAAAATGATTATACATATTTATATTTATTAATAATAAATTAATAATTTGTATATTTATATTTATTAAATATTGAAATATAAAATAAATATATTCAATTTTATAAAAAAAAAAAGATTTGATAATTAATTTTAAATTATAAAAAAATAAATAAAAAAATAATAATAAACTTAAACAAATTATCAATTCTTCATTAACAAATATAATTCCTAAATTTGATAAAAATATAATTAAAATTATTATTACTAATCACATAATTGTTTTAATATAAAGTTATAACTTCTTCTTTGTTCTTCACATAAATATTGTACCATAATAGAATAAAATAATTTGTTACTATATGCTCTAAATATTATATTATTTATTAAATAAATAAATTTCATACTAAAAACATAATTCGACATATCATTTGATATATATACAATATAACATAACAAAATATATTGCTTTTTTATACAATTATTTAAATCAACAAAAATCTGTAATTGATTTAAATTATCAAATAAATCAAATTCTTCCACATTTTCATATTTATTAAATAAAAAATAATACAAAAAAAAAAAATTTTTAATAACTCAAGTATCTAAAGATATATAATTAAAATTAAATTTAAAATTTTTAATAAGTTATATTTGTACATTATATATGGATTTCAATTTAAATTATATCAATTTCAATAAATAATTATATATTTATAATTATTTATTTGAAAATACTCATGTTTACCTTTAAACATCTCGTAAGCCATTCTTATAAATATGCATACGCCAATTATTGATATTAATGATCCCACAGAACTCACATAGTTTCAAGCTCAATAAATATCTGGATAATCTGGAATCCGTCTAGGCATTCCAGCAATCCCCAAAAAATGCATAGGGAAAAAAGTCAAATTAACTCCAATAAAAGTTAGTCAAAAATGCAATCTGCCAGCTACTTCTGAATATTTAATTCCTAAAATTAATTCTATTCAATAATAAAATCCAGCAAATAGCCCAAATACTACTCCCATAGAAAGTACATAATGAAAATGGCCTACAACATAATAAGTATCATGTAAGCAATATCTATTCCAGCATTCGCTAAAATAACTCCAGTACTCCTCCTAAAGTAAATAAAAAAATAAAACCTATTGCAAATAACATTGGAGTTTTTGTTTCTATTAATCCCCCTGCCATTGTTGTTAATCAACTAAAAATTTTTATCCCTGTAGGAACTGCTATTATCATAGTTGCAGCTGTAAAATACGCCCTTGTATCAATATCTAAACCTACAGTATACATATGATGAGCCCATACTATAAATCCTAAAAATCCTATTGCTATAATAGCATACACCATACCTAAATACCCAAAAATAGCTCTATGAGAATATTCTGCAACTACATGACTAATTATACCAAAAGCAGGCAAAATTAAAATATATACTTCAGGATGTCCAAAAAATCAAAATAAATGTTGATATAATATAGGATCACCACCACCTGAAGGATCAAAAAAAGAAGTATTAAAATTTCTATCTGTTAATAACATCGTTATAGCAGCAGCTAATACAGGTAATGATAATAATAATAAAACAGCAGTACCAAAATACTTCACACAAATAAAG
>Ga0209624_10003377_pt1 | contig 11352 bp, 11 predicted proteins | sample JacPinW_OM2H0_O1_FD_188565 | JGI IMG/M metagenome (GOLD analysis project Ga0209624, IMG submission 188565) | Forest soil microbial communities from Algoma, Ontario, Canada - Jack Pine, Ontario site 1_JW_OM2H0_O1 (SPAdes) (version 2) | ecosystem: Environmental > Terrestrial > Soil > Boreal... | reverse complement strand
GGATTAATAGAAAAATATCCTTTTAGTTGACTAACTAATTGTATAGGAGAATTATTTTTTTCAGATAAATTGTTATTTTCTGATATATTTGTATGATATAAGTATAAACTAAAACCTATACCAATTACAACAAGAAATGCATTTAAATTTGTTAGAATATATTGCATTATATAAAATATAAAAGCTTGATATGCCTCTATATTATGTGCTATAAGAGCTAATAATATAAAACCTATGTGAGATATTGTACTATAAGCTAGTAATCTTTTTATCCTTATCTGTGTTAAACCTAAAATAGTACCTATTATAAGAGAGAAAAAACAACTTATAGATAAACTTATAGTTCATGAATATAGTTGTATAGCTGAATATATAAGTGTACTAGTATAATGAGATAATTCTAATAAAAGTACTAGTATGGATATTTTACCAAATATTGCTATAAAAGTTGTAACTATTGTTGGTACTCCATCATATACATCAGGAGATCATCAATGGAATGGAGCAGCAGCTATTTTAAATAAAAATCCTACAGATATCAAAAGAAAAGAATAAAATATATAAGTATGCATATATCATGTAGAAAAGTTTAAATATTTCTCAGAATCTGAAATTATAGAATATATACCATCTAGATTAGTTAAACCTGAATTAGCATATATTAATGCTACACCTAATAATATAAAACATGAAGATAGCCCTCCTAATAAAAAATATGTAAGAGCAGATCCTGTAGATGATTCAGAGTTTCTATGCATAGCTGATATTATATATAAACTAAAACTTTGTAATTCTATACATAAGTATATAGAACCTAAATCTCCTGATGCTAACAAAAGTGTCGCACCTGTTATTACAAATATTATTATTAATGCATATTCTATTATAGTAAATTGTTCTGATGCTTTATTTAAAATACTTGTATATTGTTTTACTTTCTTTGTAAGTGTATCTAATAAGGATGTCGAATCACCTTTATATTTTTTTCTCGGATAAAATCCTGTCATTAATAATATTATACCACATACCAACAATATAAATATTTGAAAGCTGTGAGTTATAGGTGTTACGTTGAATAGTCCATTATACAGACCTATTCCTTTTTGCAAATAAGTTATGTGAAAACTTAATATTGAAGATATAATACTATAAAATACTATTAATAAACCTATTCTAGAGTATAAAATTGATGTGTCTGGTCTTATTGTTAGACCATTTGAAAAAAGTAATAATAAAAGAAAAGTTAATATCATTTTTGTTTTTATTTGATTTTTGTTTTATTTAAGAGAAAAATTAGGTATTTATTAATGTATAATAATTTATACTAAAAGAAATTAATAACAGTAAACACTGTTTTATGTTAAAAAATTATTATATATTTATTATAACAATTTCTATAAAAATATATTAAATATCTATTATTATAATAAAAGACTATTTACTTATTCAAATTTATAATTTAATTATCATATTATTTTTTATTTTTATAAACTATCAAAAGTAAACAAAAGAGAATAAGTAGAATAATGTAAACCATCCAATATAGGAGCTGGGTATATACCAAAAATAACAGTAAATAATACTAAAGCTAAAAGAATATTAAATTCTCGTTTATTTAAATCTGGTATATAATTTTCTCAGAAATAAATAAAAAATGATCCAGCAAAAGCTATTCTGTTATACATAAATATAGTATATGCTGCAGAAAATATAATTGAAAGAGATGCTAATGCTCCTGCAAGAGGTAATCTTTCAAAAACACCATATAAAGACATAAACTCTCCTAAAAAATTTAATGTTAAAGGTACACCACAATTACCTAAAGATAAAATAAAAAATAATATAGAAAATAAAGGCATTATTTGGGCAATTCCTCTATAATATGTTATTAATCTTGTAGATGATCTATCGTATAATATACCTCCAGCACATATAAATAAACCTGATGAAACAAAACCATGTGCTAACCCTAAAGTAATTCCACCCTCTATACCTTGTAAAGTGTTACTAAATACACCTAAAAGATATACAGCTGCATGAGATACAGATGAATAAGCAATTAATTCTTTAACATCTATAGTTCTAAGTGTGCTTAAACTGGCATATATAATAGTTAAAACTCCTATTAAAAATACTATATACGTATAGTACATAAAAGCTTTAGGTAGTAATGGTAAAATTAATCTTAAGATACCGTATAAGCTCAATTTTAAAACAATACCAGCCAAAATAATACTACCAGATAAAGGTGATTCAACATGAGCTTTTAATAATCAGCTATTTAAATAAATGACTGGTGTTTTAACAGCAAAGGCTATAAAAATTCCATAGAATAGAAACAATTGAGTACTGTATAAAAAATTTGTTTTAGATAAAACATCAAAATCCGTAGAACCTATTAAAGATAACATTGTTATTATAGATAATAACATAAATAATGAACCTAATAAAGTATATAAGAAAAAATAAAAACTAGCTCTTACTTTTTCATTTGAACCATAAAGCCCTATTAATATAAATAAAGGAGCCAGTATACTTTCAAAAAAAATATAGAATAATAATATGTCCAATACTAAAAAAACTATTAATAAGGAAGTTTCTAATAATAAAATTATTATCAAAAAAATAATTGTATTTTCTTTTATAGATTTTCAGTTAGAAATTATTGATATAGGTATTATTATAGTAGTTAATAATACAAAGTATATAGACAAACCATCTATACCTAAGTAAAAATCAAAATAACTTATTTGATAATGTTCTTGAACAAATTGAAATTGTTTACTACTACAATCAAATAATATATATATTATTAAAGATATAATTAAATCTAAAATTGTTATAGCCAAAGCTGTAATTTTTAATAATTTTGTGTTACGTGCTGTTATATTATAAGTTAAAGCAGCGGATAAAATAAATATACCTATTAAAGGTATTAATACTAAGAGTAATAAAAACATAGTTTATTAAAAAAAAAATTTTTCTTCCATTATATGTAACGCCTAACACATCTGTAGGCAAACCTAAAAAGTGAAATCGGGTTATTATGATTCGAACATAACAATTCCTCAACCCAAATGAGGCGCCTAACCAACCTGGCTCTAACCCGTAAACAGAGAATATCCGATTTGAACGGATCATTATATTAACAATAACCTATTAAAAATATTTATTTATAATTCAGAAAGTATGTGATTCGAACACATGAAGGGCAAAATCCCTAATAAATTTCAAGCTTATTGCTATAACCGCTCAGCCAACTTTCTTTTTATACATAAACCTAATTTATAAAACATGGATTTATGCATATAAGGTAATACAATTTTCTGTAAAGGTTTTATATATTTTTTACCTATATAAATTCTTGGATATTTTTTACTATGATATGTAATAGTACAATTTATATTATATCTTATAATTAATACATTCATTAATAAAACAACTTCTTTTATTTTAAATGAATCAGTACATAATACTAAACCTTTACCATTATAGCTACCATCTCCCATAATTCAATGGGCCAATGCTATAGGTGTGAGATCATTATATATAGAAGGTTTGATAATTCTAATTTTATTAACATAAAACTTGATATATAATTCTGTTATACATGGCATAGATCTAGTTGCAATTCTTAAAATATATGAAGGCTTACCTAATCTATAAGATACACTAAGTTTGGGATAACTCTGACAATAATGACTTAAGAAGCTAAAAACAAAATATAAATAAGCTGACTTAGCCAAAGATTGATTTAATATTAAATAAGCATTTTTACCTTTATAATTCATAGCCATATGACCATCAGATAATATTATTCCAACTATAATGCTTTTTATATCATTAGGTAAATTTATTATACTCAATACATATTTGGTATATCTTGTTCCAGCTGTAGAACCTAAATTACTTCCCCATAAAACTAAAGATTTTTCGTTTATTATAAAATTGTTATTCTTCATTTTCTTTATATTCAAAATTTATATAAATTCTTTCATTCATTGAAATTTATATAAATATATAATTAACACAATACTAGTTTTTTATATTCACAATATAAAGGTACTAGACAAACCTATCTAATGTTATTTAGGATTTGAACTTAAATAAGGTTATTTATAATATTCGGCTTTATTAATTAAGCTAATGAGATAAACTAATACAAAGTTTGTATTAATTTTTATAGTACAACCAGAAAGTATGTGATTCGAACACATGAAAGATATTATCTTTAACTAGGCTCTAGCTAGTCGCTATAGACCACTCAGCCAACTTTCTTATATGATTAAATAAGTTTTATTATTTTACTAATTAAACTATACTCTTTATATATAATAAATATATTGGTCAATATAGTCGGAAAAGAGATGAATTGAACATCTAAGTATAAAAACATTAGTAAACACCTTACCTTACTTTTCCTTTTTTTTTTAATTAAACTATACTATTATAAAATTGCATAGTTTAATTAAAATCTTTTAATTATAGTATATTATCATTTTACATTTCCTATATTTTGATGTATATTCCTAAAGGAAAAATGTTCTTCAGTTAATGTTTCATCTTTTCAACTTTTATCTAAGTTACCTTTAGAGTAATGAAGTTCACTATGATTATATAATGATTTTCTATAATCTGTGTCTAAATAATTTAGAAAACTATTCAGACTATTGATTTGACCTCTGAATTGTTTAGATCCTTGGCTTATAATATAACCTTTATCAGATATATTATTAAGTAAGATCTCTTTATCTTTAACAACAAAAAGTAAATTATTAAAAGGATTAGTTAATTCTACATCTTTATTGAAAAAAATTTTTTTATTAGTAAATTTATCAGGACATATTGTATCATATATAATTTTACTATATTCATAGTAATTTTTGTTAAAGCTAGTATCTAATAAACAAGTCATTTTTTCATAATTACTTACATATGTTAAACTTCTACTGAATTCTACTAAGTTTTTAAGATCTAATATATATTTTTCATTCATAATACTTTTTAATATTTCATTATCTTGCTTTAAATTGTATTTAAGATTAATACCTCGATTTATCTTTAGTGTATAAATAAAAATATTTATCCACTTGAATTAAATCTAAAAATACATTATCAAGAATTACTAAATATTTACCTCATTCATGATTATTTTCAGTAATAAAATAATTTCTTACTAAAAAGTATACTATCAAAGTTAAATAAAACATATCATTATAGTATATATAGTTATAAACTAAACTTTTTTTTTCTTTATTAATTACTCTAATAGCTACAAGGTATATACCATCTTTATTTTTATATATTTTTCTATTAAGCTTACTAGATCGCTTAAAGTAAGTAGACTCGTTTTTATTAGATTCAAGTAGAACAGTTAATAATTCTGGTGTAAGTAAACAATTACTATTATCCAGAGAATTAGATGCTATATTTGGTTTTTTAAAAGCAGAATCATTATGTGATTCCAAATAAGTTTTTATTTTTAAATCTAACATTTTTTTTTAATTAATTAAGTAATACAATACTAGTTTTTTATATTCACAATATAAAGGTACTAGACAAACCTTCAAGAAAAATTTTATTAAACAATAAAACAATTTTAAACATTTATATTATTAATACATTCTTTATTAGAAGATATTCTTTTATTGTTAAAGTTACTTCACATAAAGAAATATGATTTCTAGACAATAATTTAACATATTCTGTTACTTGTCTATTAATGTTTGGATATTCAAGTTCGTGCAAAAATTCAAGTATTTCACTTTTATCTGTATTAATTTTATCATATATTGTTAATAAATAAAAATCTAAGCCTAAGTTTTTCATATTATAAATATTTATTTGCAAGATAACACAATACTAGATTAATGGAGCTAGACAAACCAAGAAATAAAAATATTTATCTATTTAATTTAAATAGATAAGACTTGTAGGAACTTGAGCCCTCATTTCAATTATTAGGAAAATTCTGTTTTACCAATTAAACTAAGGTCTAATTAAAAAAAAACGATTTAAAAGTGTTTTTCTAAAATTGTTTTAAATCAAGAAGATAATAATAATTTATAGTTAGATGAAACAGAGTCTCATTAATATTATGATTTTTTTAATGAATTAGGTATTTCTTTCACAATACCACTTATATCTTTTATTAAATCTTGATAGGATATTTTAGCCTTTAATATTTGTATTTCTAATAAGAAAGTTTTCTTTTTATAAAATTCACATTCTGATATAAGATTATTAATATAATAATCTTGAATCTTGTTAAATATTATAGATTTTTTCTCTATATTATGTTCTAATGGCATAATTGTTTTTATACTAGAATTTGCTTTAATTTCCATAAATTTATGATTAATAGTTTTACTATTTGAAGTAAATTTATTAAAAAAGTCGTCTAAAATATACTTATTTCACATATTACTTTGACTAACTGGTTTTAATTCTTCTAAATTTATAGTACAAATATTGATTAATTCACAGCTATCAATATTAAATAAGTTGTATATGTACATACAAATATAATAATAAGAAGCAATTATAAATATATATAATGAAAATACAAATATTTCTTTTACTACTTTTAGCAAGCCATATAATTTGACTATCTTTTTTTTAGCTAATTCTTTCATTACATTTAAATGATATTAATAAAATAATACAATACTAGTTTTAATAAATTAATTATAAGGTACTGGACAAACCTCAAAAAAATAAATTAATAAGTTATTATTTTTTTCCAAATCTCACATGATAATCAGCCATTCTTTTATGATATTCACGATAAAATGCTTCATGTCGAGCTTGTTCATGTAATCGAACATTACGTCTCATTTCTTCTGCAAGTTCTGCTCACATAGGATCTGTGTTACCTGTAGGTTTATTATCAATCCAATGAATTGACCATTTAATAAAGTTTTTAAATTCTATTCAAACACTATCCTTAGGATTTCAAATTAGCTTATATTCTTCATATGTAGCAAAAGTATTTTTACTTTTACCTAAGCTATATCAAGAAAGTTTACACCTAACTTTATGATGTAAAGGTAGTTTAAGTGTAGAATCTTTAGTAAATAATATAGAACACTCCGAATTATTATTAAAAAATTTAATTTTGTTATTAGTAAGTTCAACATTAATTGGGGCGCTATATTGATAAGAGAAAAGTTGATCAAAATAAACCGAAAATGTAGATAAACCAAAATAGTATAATATAGATATATTATTAGTATATTCTGAAAATACATTAATATCTAAACAATGGTAAATAATAATTCTAGAAATAAAACCAACCGAAAAAATAACTAATATTTTGATTATACTAGTCAAGTTAAAAACTTTAATTATTTTTTTCATAATAAAAATATTTAAGTATAAAACAACACAATACTAGTTTTAATAAATTAATTATAAGGTACTAGACAAACCTCAAAAAAATAAATTAATAAGTTATTATTTTTTTCCAAATCTCACACGATAATCAGCCATTCTTTTATGATATTCACGATAAAATGCTTCATGTCGAGCTTGTTCATGTAACCGAACATTACGTCTCATTTCTTCTGCAAGTTCTACTCACATAGGATCTGTGTTACCTGTAGGTTTATTTAAAAGTTTTGACACGACCTTAGAATCCAAATAATTTAAACTAGATGAAATTTTATCACAAATAGATGTGTTTGTAGTAGGTTTACTTATATTAAATTCTTTAATCTTAAATTGTACAGACTCTATTATTCTTCTTTTTCTTTCAGCTAAATTAGCTGTATCTAAAGTATCTCTTCTATATTTTTTCCCTAAATTATTATCAGCTGGTACTTTAACTGAAGGTTCAGTTGTTGTATACCCTTTAGATTCACGTGACATGTTAAAAGGTAAAGGTGAACGATAACGAGAATGATAAGATTCAATAAATGTATTACTTTGTTGTGTATTTGGAAATAAAGGCGACATAGTAGAAGGAGTAGACAAATTAGATGGTTTAGGCTTAGGTGGCATATTAGGTATAGAGTCCGAATTATCTCTTGAAGATAAAGAATTTGAACTATGTTTACCTATATCTAAGCCAGGAACTAAAATAATATCTCCCTTATTGTTAACAACTGGTCTTAAATAAGTATATTTTTCATTAGTAGTAAAATGTTTACGACCAGCTTTACTATGTCTAGACGAATGATCAGTTGAATATTGTGAAGAAGAACTATTATTGTGATCCTTAGTAAATAATAAATTAAAGGTTTTAGGATCATTGTTAAAAGATTTAATAATATTATTAGACTCAACATTAGTTGAAACACAATACTGATAAGAGAAAAGTTGATCAAAATAAACCGAAATTGTAGATAAACTAAAATAATATAATATAGATATATTATTAGTATAATCTAAGAAAACATTAATACCTAAACAGTGATGAATAATAATCCTATAAGCAAAACCAATAAAAAATAGAAGAAAAACTTTTAATAGAAATGTTTTAATATTAATTGAAAAAAGTTTTTTCATAATAAAAATATTCAAGTATAAAACAACACAATACTAGTTTTTTATATTAAAAAGGCACTAGACAAACCTAAATAAAAAATATTAATACTTATGTATTAATACATTCTTTATTAAAAAATATTCTTTTAAAGAATAGGATAATTCAGATAAAGAAATATAATTTAAATACAATAGTCTAGTATATTCAGGAAGAGGATCATTAGAACGCAAATCTTCAATTTCCTCTAATATATTAATCAAATTTGATCTATCAAAATCAATTTGATCATGTAAATTAATTAAAGCTACATCTAAATTTTTCATATTATAAATTTAAAATATAAGATAACACAATACTAGATTAATAGGACTAAAAAAACTATATATGTGTACTAAGAAGGTATAGTAGAAAAAGGTCTAGTTTTATGCATTAATTTCTCTACTTCTGACCTAACACTTTTTCTTATACTTCCATTTAGTCTTTTTATACCTAACAAATCTTTTACTTCTATTATTATATCTTTTCTAATATTTTCATCTATATTTGATCACACATTAGTCTCACTATCTCAACGCTTTTTAAAAGCTTTATAAGATCAATATTTAGTCATACTATTTCTCTCTCAAATAGTCCAATGATACTTACGTTTATTAATGTCTTGACATTTTATATAAACAAATACAAACCTATCAATAACTCTAGTGCCTAAACTTACTGAAGATATATTACTATCTCTGGCTATTACTTGTGTATAATCCTTCACAAATTCTACTTGAAAAGAAAGACGTTCTGGTCATATTAATAAACCATCTATATTTCTTGATATACAACCAGAATATACACCAGCTGATAACTCAATATTTTTTGATTCTCCATAAATCATTGTAAGAGGTATGTCAAAATATTTTTCACCATCATAAGAATCATTAATAATGCTAGAATCTAAAGGTAATCCATTAGGATATAAACTAGATAATAAATCTAGTCTAGTATTATAAGTATTAATACCACCATAAGATGTATAATTCTCTTTTTTAGATATAATTAAATTATTACGAACATCCTCATCAGAAAGCATATCCTCATCATAAATAAAATTTTCATAAGGATCCATAGCAAAAGCTTCATGAGGAAATACAATTAAATAAACAATATGTAAAATAAAAAATAAAGTAAAAATAAAAAAAAGAGTTTGAATATTATTAAAACAAAAGGGTTTTTTCATAACAGAAATATTTAAGTATAATAACAACACAATACTAGTTTTTTTATTATAAAGGTACTAGACAAACCTATACAGCCAATCGAAATTGAATCGATATACTTCGTGTGGTAGACGAACAGTTTACCATTAACTTATGGCTGTTGATGATTAAAAAAAAAATTTTTTTTGTTTTATAATCACATTATACCTTTGTTCCTATATGAATATACAGGACATAAAGTGTTCGGTTTATGTTTTAAATATTTAAAAGTATTTTTTTTTCATTAAACCAAAATATAGTACACTAACCAACTTTCTTAATACTAGATAAAACCTTAAATACAAATATTCTTATATTCTTTATATTTAAATCTTTTAAAAATACCGAATCTATATCAGTAGAATGATTATTTTTTAAAAGATCACCAAACATATCTGAATCTCAAGCATTTTTTGTAAGATTAATACATTTAGCAGAATGTTCTTTACCCTGAAAAATAATTTTGTGAACATCATAACCTACAGAAGGATTAGAAACATAATTATCAGCTTCACTCAACATAAAACTTCTAGATAAAATCTCCGCTTTATAATATCAATCTCTTTTAACTGCTAAAACATCTTTTCATTCTTCAGAAGAATACATGGCTATTCCATCTGTATTAGCAACTCCTATAAGTTTCATTGGTGCTTCAGGAAGTACCACTGGTGAAGTTGGTACAAATTCAATAATATCATATAAATTATCCATTATTATAATCATATATAAAATAAAACAACACAATACTAGTTTCAGTTTATAAAATTTAGGTACTAGACAAACCTCAACACAACTGTCAAAATATACCATTTTATGGTTACCAACACGCCTATAAAAAAACTTGAACTTATAGTCTAAACATCTTCAGTGATCCTTATGATCAAATAAGTTTCAAGCTTACCACCTTAAACCACTCGGTCAATTCTCTTTAAGATTAAAACAATTGATTCTTCAGCGACTCGAACGCTAAACCTACTCTTATCAAAAGTATACTTTACCAATTAAGTTAAAGAATCTTTGGAAGAAAAATTTTTTTTTAACACATTATTATTACTTGTTTAATTATTAGAATTATATTTATTCATATATAAAGATAAACGTCAAGAGCACTCAGATTTGAACTGAAAACACGAAGTTTGAAGCTTCTTATTTTACCAATTAAACTATACTCTTTATATATAATAAATATATTAATAAAAACAATCGGAAAAGAGATGAATTGAACATCTAAGTGTAAAAATACACAATATTTAGCAAATATCTTACCTTACCAATAGCAACTTTTCCTTACGAGTTAGGCCGGCTTCGATCCGGCATCTATTTCCTCGACAAGGAAACCCTTTACCAATTAAGTTACTAACTCTTTTTTAATTACTGAGCTAATTATTCTTCACATTTATACATAAAGCTATTAAGATTAAATATTTATTTGTTTCATTATAATCTACTATATCCGATATTTCTCCTTATTTTTAATACTAAATCAATAATTTATAAAGTTTTTACCAAAAATATATGGCCAGTCGAAATCGAATCGACACACTTCGTGTGGAAGACGAACAGTCTACCATTAACTTATAGCCATTATAAACCAGGAGAGAAATTTGAATTCTCATTCTT
>Ga0209624_10003376_pt1 | contig 11353 bp, 11 predicted proteins | sample JacPinW_OM2H0_O1_FD_188565 | JGI IMG/M metagenome (GOLD analysis project Ga0209624, IMG submission 188565) | Forest soil microbial communities from Algoma, Ontario, Canada - Jack Pine, Ontario site 1_JW_OM2H0_O1 (SPAdes) (version 2) | ecosystem: Environmental > Terrestrial > Soil > Boreal... | reverse complement strand
CTTCCGATTGTTGGAACTCCTCAAGAAGAACTCCACAGATCGTCTCCGATCCATCTGCCAGCGGCTTCTCCTGTTGGTCTTCATCCCGACCATCCACCGCACCACCAGCCAAATTACCGCAACATTCCCTTCGCTCGCCCGCGACGACGTTGCCCAGCACATCGTGTCGATCTTTTTGGAATTCCTTCCTTCCACGGAACTGCAAACACGCCGCTCGCACCTTGCCTTTACCGTGGCCCGAAAGCTGCGCCGGAGCGCCTTCCGCTGGGCCATTCACGAATCCCGGGGTGCGATGCCTGAAGCCGTGGGGGACAATTCGATGGGGTCCACTAGAGAGCTGGCGGCCGAAGAACCCCTTCCCGCCGAAATCCTTCTTCACCAATTCCTGGACAGTTGCCAGGAGCACGGATGGCTTTCTCGCGAGGAACGTTATCTGTTGGTTCAGTTCAAAATCGAAGGAGTCTCGTGCTCGGAACTCGCCCGCCAGAACGGCCATTCCGCGGTAGCCATCCAGCACCGGATCCAGCGATTGCTCGACCGGCTCCGCCGCCTCGCGCAAAGCACCAGACAAACGATTCCCGAACAGCTGGAACTGTTTCTTCCTTGAGTGTGGCTACTTCCTGTCGCCGGTTATGTGCGCCACTGTCCGGATTTTCAGGCGCGCGGGTACCTGCGAAAAAATATTTGCTAGTACCCGGTCTATTTTCGTTTTCGTTGACTGATTAGTATAGTGAGGGGAGTTCCCGCCGGTTACTCCCGCGAACGGGGCAACGCCGATTCCTTTGGTTTCTTGCTCTGTGTCGCGTACGGCCCGCACGATGGGACGCGCGCGATTGGGGGACCACGCTGTCACGGAGCGAACGCTCCAAGTGTGCCTGGGCGGAGGTCCAGGAACCGGCGCGAACAGCAGCTCCCCCAGTCGCCATCGGCTTCCTTTCTTCGAGCCCAAACTGCGGGAACTCCCTCTCAACGCTCTATTTTGAAAACTTGAGAAATAGGAGAACCCAAAGATGAAACGATTTCTTCGTAGATTCCTCGAACCTTCTTGGGAACGTAATGTTGTGGTCGCGATCGGCTTCACTCTTCTCCTGGCAGGCCCCGCCCTCGCTCAGGCGGGCAATTCCCCTTGGGAGAGCGCCGTCAACGTCCTGGAGACGGCTTTCACGAGCACCATCGCGCGCGGGCTCTCGCTGGTCGCCATCGTCGTGTCCGGCTTGACGTTCGCTTTCGGGGAAGGCGGATCGAAGCGCGTTTTGGCGGGAGTGCTGTTTGGCGTAGGCATGGCGATCGCCGCCGTCAACTTCCTGGCGTGGCTCTTTCCCGCCGCCTGACACACGTGGATCGCGAAGAGGTGAGTATGGCGGACGCAAGACGAATCAACAAAGTTCATCGGTCGCTGTCCCGCCCACTGACCATCCTCGGAGCCGAGCGAAAGCTTTTCTTCTTCGCCATGTGCCTCGGCGCCGCCACGTTCAATCTCCTGGGAAGCTTGTTGGGTGGGTTGCTGATGTTCCTGCTGCTCTATTGTGTGGCCCGCTGGGCCACGCAGACCGATCCGCAGATTTTGAGGTTTCTGCTGACCGCCGCCAAGCTCCGCGCCGGGTACGACCCCATGAAGTTCACCCCGATTCAGGTTCGAAGGGATCGCGATGTTCAGGCTTAGCCGCATCTTCAAGAACTACGGCGAGACCGGCTCGCTCGGGGAGCAGATCAACCTCTACGGCTTTATAGGATCCGAGGTATTTCTCACCAAGACGGGCGAGGTCGGATTGATCCTCGAAGTGCACGGCGTGGACTACGAGTGCCTCGACGGTGCTGCGATTGACGGCTTGACCAAACGTCTCGAGTCGGCGCTGAAATTGTTTGACGAGAATTGCCGCCTTTACCAGTACCTGTTCAAGCGGAACAACGAAAGCATCCCCTACAAGCTCTACGACAGTCCCGTGGTGGATGCGGCCATCAAGAATCGCATCGCTTATCTCGCGAGCAAAGCGGACACGCTCTTTTCATTGTCCGTCTATTACGTGTTGCTCTATGAGGGGTTCGAGACTTCACACAAGCTCGCGAGCGCTCTCTCGGGCCTGACCGGGGACCCCAAGAAAGCGTTGCGCGAGTTGGCGGCCAAGCTGTCGTCGAAGAAACAAGTCCTCGTCCTCGGCAAGCACGTCCAGGAAGCCGAGTCCGCGCTTCTCCAGAAAGCCCGCAGCTTCATCTTGCAGGTCAGCGACTTCGTCGCTCTCCGGGTTCTTCCGAAGCAGGAATCCTTCTCGGTCCTCAAACGGACACTCAACTTCGATCCCCACAAGCTCGATCTTGCGAAACTCAAGCACGACACGTTCCTTGATTACTACCTCCCGGAATCGCACCTGGAATGCCATCGCCGGCACCTGCGAATGGATGATTACTACGTCAAGGTCTTGACGCTCAAGGAACCCGCCGCCCAAAGCTTCCCGCTCATCCTGAAACGACTGCTTGAGGTCGAAGCAAACTACTACGTGGTGACCGAGTGGAAGAAGGAAGATTCCGGCAAGACTCGTAGGACCATTCAAGCAAAACGACGCCATTTCCATAACACGAAACGCTCCTTCGTCAGCCAGGTGAACCTGAACGATACGCCTCCGCAGGACATGCTTCTGGATGATTCCAAGGAATCGCAGGTCCGTGAGCTCGGAGAAGGTATCCAGGAGATCGAACTGCGCGGAAACTACTTCGGCCAGTTCTCGTTGACCGTCGTGATCTACGATCTCGATCCGGCGAAAGTCGACCGCGCATGCGCCGAGTTCTATAAGGTGTTCAGCGTCCACGACGCCCAGCTCTATGAGGAAAAATACAACCTGTTGAACGCCTTTCTTGCGGCGGTTCCCGGCAACCACGCCTTCAACCTCCGGTACGTCTACCTCCTCAATACCAACTATGCCGATTTCTCCTTCCTCTTCACCCTCCACTCAGGCGAACCGCGCAACCGCCATCTCCGCCAGGAGTACCTGGCAGTCCTCGAAACCAACCACCACACCCCCTACTTCCTGAACCTCCACTATCGCGATGTGGCCCACACCATGATTCTCGGGCGCACGGGCGCCGGGAAAAGTTTTCTTTTGAACTTCCTGATCACCAACCTGCAGAAGTACGCACCGCACACATTCATTTTCGATCTGGGCGGGAGCTTCGAGAGCCTCACCCAACTCTTCGGAGGCTCTTATGTCCGCGTGGGCCTGGAATCGGAGGATTTCAAGATCAACCCGTTTTCTCTCCCACCCACGAAGGCCAATCTCGATTTCCTCGCGCTGTTTCTCAAGGTCTTGATGCAAGGACCCAGGCCCTTGGAGCTTGATCCCTCGACCGAGCGCGACCTCTACCATCAGGTCGAAAACCTCTATTCCGTCGGCCCCGAGCTCCGCACCCTGGGGGTGCTCGCCAATACGTTGGGCCAGGACCTGGCTGGCCGGCTTGCCAAGTGGACCCGGGGCGGCCAGTTCGGATTCCTGTTCGATAACTCCGAAGACACGATTTCGTTCTCCCGGTTCCAGTGTTTCGACTTCCAGCGCATGAGCCAATACCCGGAACTTTTGGAACCTCTGCTCTTCTACATCCTGCACCGCGCGAACGCCGTGATCGCCGACCGCGGAATAACCTCCGTTTTCAAGGCCTTCTTCATCGACGAAGCCTGGGTGTTTCTGAAGAACCCGAGCATCCAGCATTACGTCGTCGAGGCGCTCAAGACTTGGCGCAAGCACAACGCCGCGATGATTCTCTCGACCCAATCGCTTGACGAACTGAGGCGCTCTGACATTTTGGACATCATCATCGAAAGCTGCGCCACGAAGATCTTCCTCGCCAATCCCGACATGGACCGCGACCTTTACCGGCGCCAGTTTCACCTGAACGAAAACGAAGTCGAACTCATCGCGAACCTCATTCCCAAGCAGCAATTCCTGATCAAGACGCCGGAGCTTGCCAAGGTCGCCAATCTTAACGTGGACCCCAAAAGCTACTGGCTCTATACGAACGACCCGTACGACAACAAAAAACGGAAGGAAGCCTTTGAAACCTTCGGATTTGAAAAAGGACTCGAAGTGCTCGCCGGAGAAAAACCGTGAGCCTCGCTTGGCCTCTTGAACGCAACGCAACACCACATGAACCTAAAAGGAGCAACTCGATGAAACAAATGATTCGCAGCTTCTCGCTTCGCTCGGTCGCCGTCTTCTTCTTGGGATTTGGCGTGCTACATCCGCTACCTTCCCGCGCCGCAACCGACGCGGCGCGCGTCGTCAAGTATTCGAAGGAAGACATCGTGCCCGTTCGCGCCAAACTCCGGTTCTCGACGCTCATTGTCCTTCCCGATGATGAGGAGATTCTCGACTTCACCACGGGTGACAAGGAGTTCTGGATCATCAACGGCGCGCACAATCTCTGCTACATCCATCCGGCCCAAGCTGGAATTCGCAGCAACCTGAACCTGATTACCGCGAGCGGCCACGTCTACTCATTCCTGCTGACTGAGATCAGCAACGATCCGAATGCCGAGCCCGATCTCAAGATCTTCGTGGAACCCAAGGAAAGCTCAAGCGTCGCTGCTACGAGCGGCCTGCGCGGCTACGTAAGTGCCGGAGAGGCCCAAGCTTACAAACAAGAGATTGAGGTAGTCCGGGTGCAAGCGGCGGGTGATGTACACGCCGCCCAGACGCAAGCGGCCGATGAGGTCAGCCGCTTCCGCTCGAGTTACGCGACCAAGCTCCAGTTCGACTACCCGCTCGACCCCAAGGCCGGGCGTGAACCATTTCTCGTTTCCGAGATTTATCACGACGACGCCTTCACCTACATCCGATGCGCGGCCTCTGAGAAGCCCGCTTTGTACGAGCTCAAGGACGGCAAACCCAACCTGATCTCCTTCCAGTTTGAGAACGGCGTCTACATCGCGCCCAAAATCATCGACTCCGGCTACCTCGCGATCGGCAAGAAGAAGTTGCCGTTTGCGCGGCGCGTCGCGGCGAACTAAGGAGCGAGCCATGGAGCAGATTCCTCAGATTCAGGAGAAAACGCCGAAGCCGCAGGGTCTTTTGCCGAAAAACACTCAGGCGTGGCTTCTCGTGGCCCTCGCCTTTCTTATGGTCGCCATCATGTGGCTGACCGGAGGCAAGAAACCTTTAGCGACCGCGAAGACCCTGTCCCCCGCCACTCCCGCGCAGGCTCCGCTCGAAGTGAATGAAACAAAGATCACCGAGATGCAGAACCGGATCGAGGAATTGCAACGCCAGCAGCTTGTCGCGCAATCGGCCCTCGCGCAGCAAACGCGTTTGCACGGCGCCGCCGCGCAAGACCCCCAGCAGCCGTCGCAAGAACCGAACGGCGCCGATGGGCCATCCGAGCAAAAGGCGGAAGACCCCATTCTCGCCGAGCGGAAGCGCCGCTCCTACGTGTCACTCTTCGCCTCGAATGTGGCTCTTAGTTACCGGCCAGCGCAAGCTCACGCGGCGCTTTCCGAGGGCGAGACCCCGGCTGCGCCGAGCTCACTTCCTACCCAACCGGGCGCCGATCAAATCGCTCAGCTCCTCAAAGAGATGCAGCCCAATCCAGCCTTCCCTCCATCCGGCGCTACATCGTCCGCACCAACACGAACCGATTCCGCGACAACAGAGACTCATCAAAAACAGAAGGACAAGAGCCCTCCCTCCGCTAACGGGGCCACAGGAAAAACCTACGTTCTGTTTGAAGGAACCATTCTTGAAACCGTTCTCATCAACCGGCTCGATGGCCAGTTCGCGGGCCCGATCGAATGCCTGCTCTCAACCGACGTCTATTCCAACGATCGCCAGCATTTACTGATCCCCGCGGGCTCCAAGCTTCTCGGCGAGACCAAGAAGGTAGACACCTTTGGGCAGACGCGCTTGGCCGTTGTCTTCCACCGCGTGCTCATGCCCGACGGCTACTCCGTCAGCCTCGACCAGTTCAAAGGCCTCAACCAGATCGGCGACACCGGCCTACGGGATCAGGTAAACAACCACTACCTCCGCATCTTCGGCGTGTCGCTGGCCATTGGCGCCCTGGGAGCTGTAGCCGAGGCCGGGACGAACGGGTCTCTCAACGCATCGAGTTCCGACCTCATGCGCCAAGGATTCGCGCAAAGCACCGCGCAGTCCTCGGCGCAAGTTCTCGACAAATTCCTCAACGTCATGCCGAGCGTGACGATCCGGGAGGGTCACCGCATCAAAGTCTATCTCTCGGGCGATCTTGCCGTGCCCGACTACAACAACCACACCATGCCTTCCGATCTCTGAGGGCACAAAGGAGAAGCTCCAATGAAGAGAAAGATCCTGATTTGCCTGCTTATCGCCGGGTTGCTAGTGGGCACCGCCGCGGCACAGTTCGGGAGCGGCATCGTCTACGACCCGACGAACTACGCGAACGCCATTCTTCGCTATCAGCAGCTCCAGCAACACCTCCTTCAGCTGCAGAAGACCTACGCACAGATCACCAACCAACTCAACCTCGCCATGCAAATGGCCACGTTCATACGCAACATGCCGGCCCGCTACCGTGCGCTGTTTTCCCAGTGGAGGAATGTGACCTCGCCAAACACCTTTGGGAATACAGGTTCGTGGGTCAGCGGCATCAACTCGGGCCTGTTTCCGACCATCAACACCGGCTACCAGAAAGCGACCACCCCTCTTTCTCAGTACGATACGTTCGAACTTTCAGGCATGGACGCTGCGGAACTCGGGCGCGTCCAGTCTCAATACGCGTCGGTTGAACTCGCCGACGGCGCAAACATGAACGCCATGGCCACCATCGGCTCGATCCGAGGCAACGCCGACAGCGTTCAGACGCAAATCGCAAACCTCCAACAAGACTCGTTTTCCGAGGACTCCGATCTCAACAGCGAAGTCTCCGTCCTGAACAAGATTAATGCGTCCAATGTTCTAACCCTCCAGACCGTTCAGGATTCGAACAAACTCCTCGCGTCGCTACTCGAGCAGCAAACCATCCTTGCCAAGCAACAGCGCGACGCCACCACCAATGCCATCAACACCGATATCGGTCGCGAAGCCAGCATGGCCGGCAACATGGCCCAGGTGACCGGCACGATCACCAACTCACTACAGAACTTCCGCATGCCGTAGGTGTGCGGAGAACCCTGGCCCGCGTCGAAGGAGCTGACGGCAGTGCAAACCGACTATCTGCAGTACATCTTCCAAGCCATCAACACCCTGCTTACCCAGAACCTCGGTTTCTTCGACGCCATGGGCCAGAATCTGTTTCGTTCCTTCGCGACCATCCTCGTGGTCTGGTACGGCGTGAAGTCCGCGCTTGCCGCGGCCGGCGGCAGAAGTCCTTTCCATTTCGACAACTTCGCGAGTCTTTTGCTGACCATCAGCTTCGGTTTCGCCATGGTCAACTACTACAGCACGCCAATTCCCGGCGTGGGCGTGAGCTTCCATAATCTCGTCACCAACGAAGCGCAGTTTCTCGCGAGCCGGATTGATCAGGCCCAGCTCCAGAATGTCATTCAGGGTGTTGCGGATTTCGAATCCCGGATGGATTCGCCAAGCTGGGGCGACATCCTGGGCACCGCCATTTACGTTACGGTGACCGTACTGCTGGCCGCGGCCCAAGCGGTCGCGCTTGTCGTGATCGCTTACGGGTTTATCGCTACCGCCGTGTGCGTTCTGGTGGGCCCCATCTTTGTGCCGTTCTTCATCGTTCCGAAAATGGAGTGGCTGTTCTGGGGCTGGTTCCGTTGCTTCCTCCAATACGCCTTCTATCAGGTCATCGCCGCAGCCGTAGTCGCCGTCATCGGGAACCTGATGATCGGCGCCCTCAAGCTTCCTCCCCCCGGCACGCTTTCCACGGTCCAGCTCGTTGCTTGGTTCCCGGTCCTCTTTATTACTTTTCTCGCGTCGATCTACGTCCTGCTCAAAGTTCCTTCGCTCACCAATCACATTTTCAGCGGCACCGCAGGAGGCACTACCGCTGGGCTCTTCGAAGCGCCGGCTGCGGCAGCCGCCGCTGTCGCCGGGAGGTTGTGATGGACCGCGATGCCACCTTTGAAAATGCCAAGCGCCTGTACCTCGAATCAAATGGTGACCCGATGGTGACAAACACCTATCTGAAAATAGCTCTCGTTCTGTTGTGCCTTGTGGCCGTGGGCTTGGCGCTCCTTGATTTGAAAACCATTCGCACATTTCAGAACTTCCGGCCACTGGTCATCCGCATCGACGATCTGGGCCGCGCCGAGGCCATCAACTACCACAACCTCGAATACAAGCCCCAGGACGCCGAAGCGAAGTATTTTCTGTCCGAGTTCTGCGCACTGTACTACCGCCGGAACCGCTACACCATTCAGGACGACTTCTCGAAAGCGCTCTACTTCCTCGATGGAAAACTCGCCGACGGTATTCTCGACGCCTACCGCAAGGACGACGTGGTCAAGAAATTCATTACCAACACCGCAGCGCCCGAGATCGACGTGGACGTAAAGAAAGTTGCGCTCGAACAGATGCATATCCCGCCCTTTCGCGCGCGTGTCGACTTCTACCTGGTCTATTACTCTCCCGCCGACCATAGCGAGCTCAAGCGCGACCTCTACACGGCTAACTTCGTCTTCGTTTTCAAATCCCAGGTGCCGAACGAACTCATTCCCATCAACCCGCTTGGAATGACCATCACGTACTTCCGCGAAGACGAGGCATTCAATTGAGGGCCGACGAAGGTACTCAAACCCAAGAGGTCGCGGGCGATCGCCTGGCAACATCGGCCCAACCTCCGCACGTCACGCCGACCCTGACCGGGACGTTCTACTCCCAACTGAAACCACCTCCCGTCCGCTCGTTCTCTCTTCTCGATACCCCAGACGCGCTCCATGAGGGTCTCCGTTGCTCGACGGCTTCCCGCCCGCTCCCCACATCCGTAGGAGACGCATCGAAACACCTCCTCAAGTCAGAGGCACATCCATGATTCCCAATGCCCTGATCTTCACCATTGTGGTCCTGTTAGGCTACGGCTTTTGGCTGCTCGACCAGTTGAAATTTATGGCCCGATACAAGGCCGTGCTTTTCCACGCCTACGGCGTCACGATTCTCGTTTTTGTAGCCGTACTTTCGGTGAACCTGTTCGGCCTCGCGCTGGCCTTGGGCCGCCGATTCTTCTTGAAGAATACCGGCCGCAAACTTTCCCACCTCGACAGGCAGTTCAATGTAGGCGATGTAGACATGCCGCTCCCTTCGACCGAGGACGGAGCGAAATAATGTCGCGCGGCGCCTATTCCCATGATCCCCAGGACACCCGCTACGCCACGCCTCCGCGTTCGCCACGGCAGCGCCCGGCTCCCCGCACATATACCCCAGACAGTCACGATCAAGCACCGGACATCCGAGGGCGGTCCCAAGAGGCGGAGCCCCGCGCACAGCACTCCGGCCGTGCCGAACGCAGCGATTCTGTTCGCGCCTACTATGTTCGCGACCGCGCCTATTTGCTGCGCGGTTCGGAGATTCACTCCCTTACGGAAATTGGCAAGTTCCGCGTCATCGCCTCGCCCGACCTTGCCAGGTACGAATACCAGGGCGATAGCGACCGGATGGAAAAGGATGTCCGTCATCTCCGTGGGCAAGGTTTGGTCACCAATAAGGCCATCGAAATCTCGCGGAAGAAATCGCTGCGGATCGTGACGCTCACCAAGGCCGGCCATCGGCTTCTCAAGAAGGCGAATCGACTATCGAATGACCAGGCCATCTACCACGGATTGCGGAAGGCCCGCGAAGTCGAACACGATGCCGATCTCTACCGGCTCTATCACAAAGAGGCGACGAGGATCGAGCGCACGGGAGGACGCCCGCTCCGGATCATTCTCGATTATGAACTCAAGAAGAATCTGAATCGTGACCTTTCACTGCTCGGACCGGATCGAAACAACGAGGCGCGCAAGAGTGAAGTTGCCGAAAAGCACGGCCTCCGCCTCGTCAACGGCAAAATTCCCGTCCCCGATTTGCGGATCGAGTATGAATCCTCCGATCTGGAAGTCCGGCAGGTTGACCTCGAATTGGCGACGCGGGAATATCGCCCGAAAGCCATCTCGGAAAAAGCCGCTGCGGGCTTCTCCCTGTACAGCCGCCCCGAAGACGCCTCGCGCCTTCGCCGCATCCTCGATGAACGCGAAATCACCGCAGGAATCCTCACCCTATGAACATTGCACCCGCCTATCTCGACGCTCTCCAGGCGTTCGGCTACACCGAAGAAGAAGCGCGCTTTCTCTATATTGTCGCGACCCATTCCGGCTACTTTCTGGCGCGTCAGTTTCTTGGTTTCGCGGGCGCCCATTGGGGCAAGCGCACAACCCTGTTCTGGAGCAAGCTCGAAAGGCTCAAACACGTCCGTACAGAGTGCTTTCCAAGGAGTGGCGTCGTATATCATCTGTTCGCCCGTCGCCTCTATCGGCAGATCGAACGCGAAAACATCCGCAATCGCCGCCTGCATGAGATTGACTTCATCAAACGCCGCATCGCCATTCTCGATTTCGTTCTACTGAACAACGGACATCGGTACCTCGAAACGGAGCCCGAAAAGGTTCGCTTCTTCTGCGGTGCGTTGAACATCCCCAAGCACTTTCTTCCAGCCAAGCTCTATCTCGGCGCAAAGGCTTCCCCTCCGACCGTTCGCCATTTCGTGGACAAGTTTCCGATGTTCCTGGTCTCCTCCTCCCCTGTGGTGAGCTTCACCTATGTTCATGAAGGGGCGTCCGCGTTTGCGGATTTTGTCCGGCATCTGGAGACCTACCTACCGCTCTTTCGGCAGCTTTCCGAATTCCGGTTGGTCTACGCATCCCGTAGCGATTCGCACTTCGGAAAGGCCACGGAAATCTTCGATTCTCTGGTAAAGATTCCACTCGAATCCAACATCGCAGGCGATGTGCTGCGGTATTTCCAAGTCCGCAAGGCATGGGACGAAAAACAGTATGCAGCCGTGAGCGACGCGGACTTGGTCTTCCGCAATCACGCGAGAACGCGGTTTAGCGGGGACCGGTTCGAAGGACTCTATCGCGGATGGAAAAACGGACGTGTCAGCGAGAGTGCAATCCGCCAGGAGTTTCAAACGAACGACCGGAAACGGACCGCCCATTTCGAAACGCGTCTGCTCGACCGGATGTCCGCAGTGTCTGCGGATTCCGTGAATGACAGGTGAAGAAGGTAAGAATTACTCTCTGCACCTTCGGCACTGCCAACTTCTTCACCCTGAGTAGCTCCGAAGTCTTTGAAGGTCGGGGAAATGCACAATCCGAAGGACGGAAAATGACAGTGGAGAAAAGGCAAAATCGGGCGGGAGCGACCCCACTTTTTTGCGGCGAAGCCGCCCAAAAGTTTCG
>Ga0209624_10003375_pt1 | contig 11353 bp, 14 predicted proteins | sample JacPinW_OM2H0_O1_FD_188565 | JGI IMG/M metagenome (GOLD analysis project Ga0209624, IMG submission 188565) | Forest soil microbial communities from Algoma, Ontario, Canada - Jack Pine, Ontario site 1_JW_OM2H0_O1 (SPAdes) (version 2) | ecosystem: Environmental > Terrestrial > Soil > Boreal... | reverse complement strand
CGGTTCCAGAATTGTGCCCTGGCTTGGGGAATACCCAGGTCACTTCATTACGCATGTAACCTGTCCTGAATGCGCATTAAATGGCTCTGCAACGTGGGAAGAGGATGAAAAGGGAAATTTAGAAGCGACAGTCAGAATATTATCCCCTGGCTTCACGGTCGGTCCGGGTTCCGAAATTGATTGTGTCGAATGCGGCGTTAAGGCGCAAATTGGTCAAACCTTAAGCCGATCCGAAAAAGGAACCGCTACCTCAAATTAGGGCACTACCGTCAACACTTGACCATGCGGATGAGCATGCGGCGGTTTACCCGGCTAACCAACGCTTTCAGTAAGAAGCTCGAAAACTTGCAGGCTGCCGTCGCTCTGCATTTCGCGCACTACAATCTGGTCCGGTTGCACAAGACCTTGCGCGTAACGTCAGCTATGGCCGCGAACGTGGCGGATGGGGTAGGGTCGCTAGAGGAATTGGTGGAGAGGGCTTCTAACTGAGGGGCGGATTCATGGACTCAGAAACATTTGCGGCAAGCACCCTAGAGGAAGCCAAAAAGATGATGGCGGCGTGGCTATCGCATCATAGGGTGACTGTTAAGAGGGAACACACACCCGTTGAGTTCCGCCAGCCTGCTGGCCGGTTTGCTCCCAAGACCGAAGGCAAAATCATATCTGTTTCAATCCGCATCGACTATGAGGATTCATATTAGGACACTACCGGCATTTGCGCATGCTTGCGCAACCCGCGGGACTGCGCATCGCCGCGACTTCGTCAATCTTAACTGCAGTCAACAGGCGGAATGGCTTAAGTCGGGCAGGTGTCCAGGCCAGAGCAGAATGAGAGTGTAAAAGCTCCCGCCTTCTCTCTGACCGCACCCGCCGCCGTCTCCAGCGCCTCGTCGGAAACGTCGCAGATGAGGTTCATTTCGTCAGTCGGGTCGACTTTGCTGCTATCGTTCATGGCTTTCATCCTGTGTTCGCATTTACATGGACCTGACTGCACGATCCTGCGGATTATTCCCGTGGGCTAGAAATTTTCTATGTCCCAGAGAGCATCCGACGGCGAGACTGGGGGGCTCGCTGCGACTTTACTGCGGGCGAAACATCGCCGTTTATCCTGACGTTCGAAAAAGCCGGGAATATTTCCTCCCTGGTGCCGATCCAATCGATGGGCTTGATGCGAAGAGTCAGATCAGGTGGCATGGATCGCGAAGGAGATGAAGTGATGCCAGCGCGCCATTGGATGCAGACGGTAATGGGCGGGCTCGTTGGCTTTGCTGTTGCCTCGTTGTTTGTCGCGTTCTTCGTATCCGCCCACGAATCGGGCCAAGGCGCACGGCTCGTCCCGCTCGGGGGACCGTTCACGCTCGTCGACGATACAGGGGCCCCCGTCACCGAACGCACCCTCGCCGGCAAACCCTCGGCGATGTATTTCGGTTACACCTTCTGCCCGGATGTCTGTCCGACCACGCTGTTGGACTTGTCGCACTGGATCCAAGAACTCGGCTCGGATGCGGACAAGATCAACTATGTCTTCGTGACAATCGATCCGCAGCGCGACACGCCGGCACTCATGCACGACTATCTATCATCCTTCGACAAGCACATCCGCGGTTTTACGGGGACATCGGATGAGATCGCCACGATCGCGCGAGAATACCGAGTCTACTACAAACGGATTCCGACGGATGACGGCGGCTACGTGATGGACCATTCCACCATCATTTATCTAATGGGCCCGGACGGCAATTTCGTGAACGTCCTCGCATACCAGGAGGGTGACGCCTCGGCGCTCGCCAAGCTGAAGAATCTTGTGGCGATAACACCTTCTTCCTAAGCTTTGAGATTATGCGCGGTACCCGGGAATAAATCAGCGTCCATTCGGTCTTCTTTTCGTGCAGTGCGGAATCGGTTCTGCATGCAGCGGGGCTTTGCGGGTACGGCTACCCGATGGCCGCGATCTTTGGCCGGTCAGTAACACAAAGTGCCCTTCACCTGGTCCCCCGGGGTCGAAATGCACGCGGGAGAATTCACGATGACGCAGGGCGGCGGCACGTTTCCCGTTCCTGGCGACGAGCGGATTGACCTGAACGCTCGGGAGCGAGCGCCGTCTGTGCACTTGATCCATGCCGGAGCATTCAGATGAGCGCCCCCCAATTTCCGAATGCCGAGACGACGCGGACGAACGCCCGACGCGCGCCTTTCGACAGCGTCACAATAAGTTTTCACTGGGCCACAGTTCTCATTGTGCTGGCGTTATTCGCAAGCGCATGGCTGCACTCGCAATCCCATAATGACGCGCTCAAGGCGAGTCTGCTTGAGATTCACAGATCGCTCGGCTTAACAATTTGGGTGACCACGGCGTTGCGGCTAATTTGGCGAACTACTAACGCGAAGCTGCCGCCCTTTCCAACCGATATGACAAAGATGCACGGCAATATTGTCCGCGTCAGTGAATACTGTCTTTATGCCCTGCTTCTGGGCCAGCCAGTATCGGGTTTTGTCGCCACGCTATTTAGTGGGCATCAGTTCGGTTTATTCGGTTGGGAGATTCCTCAATTGATTCCCGAGAACGCCACGCTTGAGCTCGCCTTTTTTTCGGCCCATAAACTCGGCGCCTGGGGACTCGGGACCTTGGTCGCTGGCCACGCCGCAGCCGCGCTCTTTCATCACTTCGTGCTTCGCGATGACGTCCTTGAGTGCATGGCGCCGGTCATTACAACAGAGCTGCATGAGCAGAAGTTTTTGCCCGGCCACGTCGTCCGCAATCAATATTTGTGAGGCACTCACATGCGGCCGGAAAACCTTCCGCCACGTCCGTCATCATATGACAAGAAGATCGGCTTGGTTTTGCAGGGCGGCGGTGCGCTTGGGAGCTATCAGGCGGGGGTTTATGAGGCGTTGGCATCATCGGAATATTTGCCCGACTGGGTGGCGGGGATTTCAATCGGTGCGATTAATGCTGCGATTATCGCCGGTAATACGCCAGCAAACCGCCTGCAGAGCCTGCGCAGTTTCTGGGAGGGGATCACCGCTCATACCAGCCTTTGGCCCTCCGTGGTCGACGGATCACTGGTCGCATGGCAACAAAAGGCGAGCGCATTAACGGCACTCACGTTTGGCCAGCCCGGATTTTTCACTCCCCGCACACCCCAGGACTGGTTTTCGCCGAATAAATTCGTCAGTTACTACGACACCTCTGCCCTCAAGGCGACGCTGGAACGGCTGATTGATTTCGACCGCATAAACAATGTCGACGATATTCGCTTGAGCGTTGGTGCGGTCAATGTGCGGACCGGCCAATTTGTCTATTTCGACAGTGCAAAAATCACGATCCGGCCCGAGCATATCATGGCCAGCGGTGCGCTACCTCCGGGCTTTCCGCCCGTCGAGATCGACGGCGAGCACTATTGGGACGGAGGACTCTTTTCCAACACCCCGCTGGGATACGTACTGGATTATTCACCACGCCGTAGCCGCCTGACTTTTCAGGTCGACCTATTCCAGCCTCAAGGCCGACTACCAACGAATCTCGACGAGGTTACCGAACGCGACAAGGATATCCGCTATTCCAGCCGGACGAAGATCTGTTCGAACGACTTTCGCGACAGGCACGACGTGCGGCATGCCATCAATGAACTGCACAAATTGCTGCCGGCCGACCTTTTGAGCACAGAACAAGCCAAGCGGCTCTACGAGCTTGGTTGCGTTACCGAGATGGACATCGTTCAGCTTGTCTACCGCCCGGTCGAGCCCCAAGGCGCCTCGAAAGATTATGCGTTCGGTCGGTCTGCGATGGAAAGGCGGTGGCGGCAGGGAATTTCTGACGCGCGTACCGTCTTGCACGCATCGCCATGGCTCGCGCCAATGCCTAAGGAGTTAGGCGTGCGTGTCTTCGAAATCATGTGAGGTCCTAATCGGATTCGTAACTCACTCATGGATTTTCGTCGCCGATGGTCGCGATCAGCTGGCAGCGAGCGCGTGCGAGCCGCGACATCACCGTGCCGATCGGCACCTCACTCACCTCGGCGATCTCGCGGTAACCAAGACCCTCAATGTCGCGCAGCACCAGCGTCTCGCGGAACGGCGTCGGCAGCGCCGCGATTGCCGCGCGGAGGCGCTCGGCATCGGTCTTTGCGATAAGCGCCGCCTCCGGCGTCGCGGCATCCGGCTGACCCAGATTAGGCTGCGCGGCCTCAACAGCTTCGAGATCCTCGACCGTGACGATCACTTCGGGACGGTTCTTGCGGAGCCAGGAATAGGCGGTGTTGCGGACGATGCTCAGCACCCAGGCGCGGGCACTGCCGCCGGCGAATCCGCGAATGGCCCGGAAGGCGCGTAGCAAAGCATCCTGCACCACATCTTCGGCGTCAGTACGATTGCCCGTGAGCCATCGCGCCAGCCGATAGGCGGCGTCGATGTGGGGCATCACCACGCTGGCAAAGACCGCGTTGTCATCGAGGCCGCTGCCGGTTGATCGGATAGCCACGGAAGGCATCGAAGGACCCTCGGAAAGAGCGGTGCGGCGTTGCAAAGCTGCGCCGGTTATGGTCAGGTCCGGACATCGCCTCAATGGACCGCTTCTCCCTTCTCGCTGGAATGGAGGTCCTCTGGTAAACCCAATAAAAACAATGAGTAACGGGAGGACCTCCTCTGGCCGGAAGGGCTCGGGGAGGCGTGAAGCACACGATTGCCATGCGCGATAATGAGCCCGCACCAGCGCATTTGCGCTTTGGCGTTTTCAGCGTCGATGTTCGCGCTGGCGAGCTGACGAAGCAGGGCAAACGGATAAGGCTGCAGGAACAGCCACTTCAACTGTTGGTCATCCTGCTGCAAAAGCCAGGCGAAGTGGTGACCCGCGAGGAGTTGCGCAGCAAGCTTTGGCCGCAGACCATTGTCGACTTCGATCACGGCCTCAACAAAGCAATTAATAAAATTCGAGAAGCTTTGGGGGATTCGTCCGAAAATCCCCGCTTTGTCGAAACTGTCGCTCGTCGCGGCTATCGCTTTCTCGCCGATGTCGCAGTCGTCGATGAAAAGCGGACGGAGGCCAGTGCTCTAAATCTCACTTCCGCGAGTACCTCTACAATCTCACCCGCTCCGCCGCTGGTACGCGGAGCCGGCAGTTTTGCTTGGAGGCTTTTCGGACTAGGCTTCGCCGTAGCGATTGCAACCGCCGCGTTGTGGGCGCTCTACCACAAGATCAACCCTTCATCCACGATTGTTTCCTTGGCAGTTCTGCCGTTGGAGAATCTATCAGGCGACGCTTCGCAGGATTACCTCGCTGACGGTATGACCGATGAATTGACGACGCGCCTTGCGCAAATAAGCGCGCTCCGTGTGATCTCGCGAACGTCGGCAATGACTTACAAGTACGTACACCGGCCCTTGTCCGAGATTGCCAGCGCATTGAGCGTAGATGCCGTCGTCGAAGGCAGCGTCGCGCGCACCGGAGAACAAGTCCACGTCAACGCTCAGTTGATTGATGCGCGCAGCGACAGACATATCTGGGCCGATAGCTATGATGAAAATATCCGTGATGCGCCGTCGCTGCAAAGCAAAGTGGCCAGCGCCATTGCGGAGCAGATTCGCGTCACAATGAACCCGCAGGAACAGGCGACGCTACAGAAAGCGAGGACGTTGAATCCGGATGCCTATGAGACTTACCTCAAAGCACGCTACTTCTGGAACCAACGAACCCGAGCGGGGCTGCAAACCGCAATCGATTATTTCAGCCGCGCAATCTCGATCGACCCCGCCTACGCCGAGGCTTACGCCGGGCTCGCCGATAGCTACGCGGTGGCCGGTGACTGGAAATATGGCGTGGAATCTCCGCAGGACGCTTTCGTCAAAGCCACGACTGCTGCGGCCAAGGCTCTGGCATTGGATAATAGGCTCGGCGAAGCCCACGCTTCTTTGGCCTTCGCGTTAGATCTTTATGCCTGGGACTGGCAGGCTGCCGAGACGGAATACAAGCAAGCAATCATGCTCAGTCCAAACTATGCGACCGCCCATCAATGGTATTCTTGGCATCTGATCATGATGGGCCGATACGATGACGCCATGATCGAACTAAGAAAAGCGCTAAACCTTGATCCTCTTTCACTTATCATCAACGCAGACGTGGCGGACGCGCTATGCGTCGCTGGCCGGTTTGATGAAGCAGTGCAGCAAAGCAGAAAAACACTGCAGATGGACCCAAACTTTGCAGTCGGCCATTTTGAACTCGGGCAAGCGTTGACGCAAAAGCATATGTATGATGACGCCATCGCTGAGTTTCAGAGATCCATTGCGCTTTCCGAGCGTAGCGTGCTCTTCGCAGCAAATCTTGGCTATGTTTACGCCGTTTCGGGACAGAAAGAAGAAGCAAAAAAAATTATCGATGATTTACAGTCCCAGCATGATCAAGACACTTCTGCCGATGCCTATATCGCTTTGATTTATGTGGGCCTTGGTGATCACGACGAAGCGATGAGCTGGCTGGACAAGGCTTATGACGCGCGATTCAAAGCGTCCATTCTGCTGCATCCGGCATTTGATTCATTGCGGTCAGATTCTCGTTTCCAGAACCTCTTGCACCGGATCGGCCTCGTGGCGTCCAAAAGCTGATAAACGCGACCGCGATACCGCAGTGTCAAGGCTGGTCACTCCGAAATTATCTAATCCGCCGCGGATATCGTGAGAGTGTGCAGCGATATCCCAAAAATAGCGAGTAAGGCCGCCAGTCATGGCGGCCTTATCGTTGAAGCAGGCTATAAAATGGAATTAGACACCGTTGCGGGGACTCTGGTCGCCAGCCAATTGGGGCTGATCGGCATGATCCGGGTCCGCAATCGCGACCACGTGGCCGTTCTGATTGTAGCCGGGGATCATCGTATAAACCGCCGATCCACTAGCTTGGGTTGGCTTGGTCGCAGCCGACGCCGCGAAGGCGGTGCTGAGAACGATTGCGGCGGAAAGTGCAATCTTCGTCTTGCTGAACATTGTCATATCTCCTCGTTTAGGTACGGCCGTTGCGACCGTACACAGCAGCAGAGAGCGCATTCGCACCTGAATTATTCCCAACCACCGATCGTCAAGGCGTTACGCCTAGTAACGTTTTCATGAGCACAAAGTGAGGAATAAACGACGCCGTGATCGGTCTTGTGCTTTGAAGCCGCATTTGGCTCGCCATCATCGACTCGCCGCTCAAGGCGTAAGGAGACTGTCATGTCCATATCAGGCACGGTGCGAAGCGCACTCGTCGCGGCAGCGCTCGGAGCGGCAACCGCCACCGCGCTGGCCGCTGTTGTCCTGCCCGGCTGGGCGGATACCGCGGCGCAGGCGACCGCAGTGTCGATCGATAATTTCACCTTCGGCCCGCAAACCTTGACGGTAAAAGCCGGGACGACCGTGACCTGGACCAACAAAGATGACATCCCGCACGGCATCGCCTCGGCGAATAACGGGTTTGCCAAATCCAGGGCGCTGGACACTGACGACAGCTACTCGTTCACGTTCACTACGCCAGGCACCTACCAGTACTTCTGCTACATTCACCCGCATATGACGGGTACGATCGTGGTGGAAGCAACACCAAAGTAAGCCACGACCGATCTTTTTTCCTCTTTCGCCCGAAGTGCCTCACGGCTGATCGTGCAATGCCGAGAGACAACGTCGCTCCGCGTCGAGTTCGTATATGACAATACCAGTCGAAAATTCCAACCCCATCGGAGATCGCAAATGGTGGTTACCTTCGCGATTTAGCGCACCGATGCACCCGGCTAGCGCGCCGGTGCTCGGACTATGCCGTATCCCAAGAACTCGAGGGCATCGGCGCGGAACTAATGCAAAAAGCGCGCGACCTGGAACTATCTGGTTATTCATGGCCAGACAGTCTCAGCTGATTCCCACGCTGGGATTTGCGACGGTACTGACAACATCTGGTGGTAGAGGACTCCTACGAAGCGCGCCAGATTGCTTTTCCCGATAATCGATCCATTCGATCCGACTAAAGCACGTCTCTCGCGGATGCCGCACCGGGCAATCGAGCGGCTCGTGTTGAGCAATAGTCGTCAATAGTCCTAAGCAAGCCAAAAAGGCTTAGCGGCTTCGAAATCCGTCTTATCTGGGGTCAGCCCGATATCTTCTAGGCACCTATCGCTAAGATTCCTTAGGTCGGGCGAGTCGACGCGCTGGCAGCCGATAAAGAGCCGCTTCACGCCACAAAGCCCAAAAAAGCTCGGCATCCTCAGCGTCATCTTCCTCACGGCAAACTCCCGTCTCCAACCGGCTCACACTACGGATAGTCGGCCGGCAACTCTCGGCGTGGCTGTTCTTGGCGGCCACAGAAAGAAGATTGCAATATGCGTGGATTATTCCTTGGCATTAGGCATTGTCGGGAAACGCGCGCCTCTAGACGAAGTTTTTTATCAAAATAAAGTGTGAGGCCATAAAGGAATAAATCTCGTTTATCACCGGTCTTCTCTCTCTATTTGAATTGGTGAACGCGCCCGCAAAGCAACCATTTTCCGCTCATTTCGCCGACGATGCTGTCCGCGTCGGTGCTGAAAATTCTGACGATGACAGATGAGCGTTGAGAACGCCGCTCAGAAAATCAATTTGAATCCGGGAATAAATTCTCGCCGTCCATGGTCTGTCGCTTTCGAGGCTGCACGGTTGTGGTTTTGACGGGGGACGGCAATGAGAGAATTCGTTTGCGATGACGCGCGCAATGTGCGTAGCAGCGATGGTGGTGTCATCAATCACGGGCCAAGCTCGGTAAACTTGCGCGGGCGAGATAATGATTCCAGCCGTCGTAGTGACCGGACTGTGTGGAAGACTGCCGCGAGAAGCGCTCTTATATCCGCGGTGGCTCTTTTCAGTATCGCAACATTAGCCCACGCTGACGAATTGTCGGACACCAAGACTCAGTTAGACCAACTTCGCGAACAGAACCAAGCGTTGACGAAAAGCACCGCCGACCTTGAAAAGCGATTGCGCAAGCTCGAGGCACAAGCCGCAAAGCAGCCAGTTACCGCCGCACCATCAACCAGACCGGTCGCTGCGGTGGGCGTCGATTACAAAAAGGCTCCTCCCAAGCCGGCTGACAATGACAGCCTGACTTGGCACGGTATAACCCTATACGGCACAGTTGACATGGGGGTGGGTTATCAGAATCACGGTGCCCCCTTGAGCAACGTCGCCGGGTTTGGATTGGATTATCTAATCTCAAAGAACAGCAACAAGCCATATTTCGGCGCCGCTCCCAACGCGCTGAGCGCTTCAAACGTCGGTCTAAAGGGCGACGAGGAGCTTTTTCCCGGGCTATCATTCATATTCAATCTTCAAACGACATTTCTGCCAACGTCAGGCAGGCTTGCCGATGGCCTCGGTTCTCTAGTCCAAGACAACGGTGTGCCGCTGGCCAACCAGGTCTCGAGTGCCGACTCCAGCAAAGATGGCCAGTTCTTCAATACGGCAGCTTGGGGCGGTGTTAGCTCGCCAACCTATGGGACGCTGACATACGGCCGGCAAAATTCGCTGACTCTGGATGGCGTGATTGCCTATGACCCCTTGGCCGGTTCAGGCGCGTTCTCCGTCATCGGGTTCCAAGGCACGACCGCCGGCATGGGCGACACCGAGAATGCCCGTCTCGACAACTCGATCAAATATCTCGTGAATATCGGCCCCTTCCGCGCCGCCACTGCCGTTCAGCTCGGTAATAACGGAGACGGCACTCGCAACATCGTCGAGGGGCAACTCGGCGTCACCTATCAGGGCCTATCGTTGGATGCGATCTACAGTCACGTCAATGATGCGATTTCCTCGGCGTCCCTCCCCGTCGGCTTTGTGCCCACTGCCGCGCAACTTGCGAATGCGGGACAGGGACTTGTCGCGGGAACGATATCGGATAACACCTCCTTAATGCTGCTGGCCAGTTACACCACCGGACCGCTTCGTCTCTATGCCGGCTTTGAGAATATCAGCTTCGCCAACCCGAGCACCCCGTTAATAGTCGGCACCCCCATCATAGGCGGCTATACTCTCGGTACGGCCAACAACACCAATTTTCCGAACGACAAGGATTTGCAGATATTCTGGACCGGCGCGAAGTACGCCGTCACATCAAATCTTGATGTGACGGCGGCTTATTACCAGGAGCGACAGAACAGCTTTGGCGTTGTCGGCTGTTCAAATTCCTCCCTCGCAACATGCAGCGGACAGTTGTATGCGGCGTCTTTGGTGGCAGACTACAAATTCAATAAACAATTCGATGCCTATATCGGCGCGATGTATTCGCAAGTGGACAATGGCCTCGCAAATGGTTTTCTTCACAGGGACGCCATCGACCCAACCGTTGGTGCACGCTACCAGTTCTGAACTGGTTGGAGTGGATATCATTGCATCTCCCGATTTAGCTGGCTGTTATTGTCCCGATGGAAGTTGCATCAGCGACGAGATTCAGATGACTTTATTTGTTAATTCGCGGATCGGTGAAAGACAGATTTGCGGATCAGGACCATTCCCCACGACTTGACCGTTAACTGCTACGGCGGTCGCGTGAAGCGGATCGGATATCCGTACGGCGGCTCGCATAAAGATCCATTTGCCGCTGCGCTTGCGTGGCAAATAGCTCGGGCTATTCGCCACGATCGATGTCCACCGCCTCATTCCAGATCACGTCTGTATGAGCGCAGGTTGAGAGCCACCTGGGAATAAATCTCGCCTGCTCCGATCCTTGGTACATGTGGCCCGGAGGCGTTGGTCTTCGATCAACTTACGTTTCCTCGCCTAACCCCATGGCACGGAGCGCATCATGGATGTGAAAGTCGGTCGCCCCGAGAGCGTCCACACGAGCGTAACAAATCGTGCGGCCGGCGCGATGGCGCTGGCCGTCGTGCTCGCGGTTTGGCAGCCGTCGCCGAGCTTTGCATCGGGAGATGCAGCGCATGGAGCGACGATCTATCACCAGTGCATGATCTGCCACTCGCTTGACAAGAACGAGATCGGACCCAGGCATCGGGATGTCTTCGGCAGCAAGGCCGGCAGTGTCCCGGATTATGAGTACTCGGCCGCGTTGAAGGCGTCGAACATCGTGTGGAACGAGACGACGCTCGACCAATGGCTTGCCAATCCGCAGGCACTTGTCCCCGGAGCCAAGATGATGTTTTCACTCGGCGATGCGCAGGATCGCGCTGACGTGATCGCATTTCTCAAGGAAAGGGCGGGAAGTGAACCGTTAGGTGCGACGGTTGGTGCGAAATGACACTACCTTTGCGATCTGACTTTTGCGGCACGATGGCGCTTAGGACAAAGACTGCCATGACATCGAGTGAGACCGCGTTGCCAAACATGGCCGCGGCTTCATCCGCCTTCGGCG
>Ga0209624_10003374_pt1 | contig 11355 bp, 7 predicted proteins | sample JacPinW_OM2H0_O1_FD_188565 | JGI IMG/M metagenome (GOLD analysis project Ga0209624, IMG submission 188565) | Forest soil microbial communities from Algoma, Ontario, Canada - Jack Pine, Ontario site 1_JW_OM2H0_O1 (SPAdes) (version 2) | ecosystem: Environmental > Terrestrial > Soil > Boreal... | reverse complement strand
ATGCCCGCCGTTGCGCCAGCGGCGCAAACGCCCCCGCTGCGCGTGCCGGTCGTGCATGCCGCTCCGCCGATGGCGTCGCGTCCCGCGCTGCCGCCGCCGCCGGGCCGGCCCGTGGTGGCACGTCGGGCGGGAGCTGCGGCGCCCACCGCGCCACTCGCCAGACCTGCCTCGCCAGGGCCGGGCCGGCCGCCAGCCGCGTCGCCTACGGCGGCACCGCCCGCGCCGCCGAACGCGGCCGTTCCCCCGAAGACCGCCGTGCCGGTGAAGACACCCGCCCCGGCTGCCCGCCCGACAGCGGCGATCTCCCCGGCGCAGCGAACCGCACCCGCGCCGGCAGCGCGCGCGGCGCCGTCCGCCGCAAGGCCGGCGCCGAAGCCGGTGTTCGAGGATTCCAACGTGCGCGAGGTGCTGAGGGCGCTCGGCGACTCGAGTGCCACGGGCGAGACGCGCCTGATGCGGGCCCCCCCGCCGCCGCCGCCGCCGATGGCCGCGCGTGCCGTCAGCGTGAGCACGGGCAGCCCGGCCCGCTCGCTGAGCGACACGCAGGTGCTGAAGCTGCTGGAAACCCGCCGCTCCGAGGACAGCCAGCCGCTGCCGACGGAGATCACCGACGGCAACATCCCGCTGCTCAAGCCCGACGACACCGGCACGCGGCGTGCGCTCAAGGAGGCGGTTGCCAACAACGCCCCGGTCGCATTCGCCGTGCAGCTGCAGTGGTCGGTGCAGCCGGCTGACCTCGACAACGTGCCGCCGCTTGCCATCTTCAGCGCCTACACGCTCTACACCGTGGAGGGCAGTCGCGACGGGCGCAAATGGTACGGACTGCGCCTGGGGTTCTTCAGCGACGCCATTTCCGCCAAACAGGTGGCTCACTACGTGCGCTCGGAGTTTGGCTCGGTTGCCGTGGTGCCGGTGAGCCCCCAGGAGAAAGCCCGCGCGACCGATCAGGAGATTGCCGCGGCGAGCTTCGTGGCTCCGGTCGCGACGCGCTCCGATCCCCTGGACGAGTTCAAGCTCATCGATGAAGCGAGCGCGGCGCGGCCGCCGCTCGCACCGGCGCCCCAGAAGCCCCAGGCCAAACCGATGCCCAAGGTGGCCGTGGGTCGCATGGTGCGTCAGCCGTCCGAGCGGGGTGCCCGCACACGCGTCGCCGGCAAGGTGGGCGCGCGCGAGCAGCGCGGCAAGCACACCCTCGAGGAGACCCTGGAAATTCTCGGTGCGAGCCAGCTGTCGATCGACACCGGCAACGGCGAGACCCTGAACGACTCAGGCGTGCGCCACCTGAGCGTCGAAGTGCAGAAGAATTCGCCGTTCTCCCGGCTCCTGGAACGCCTCAGTGAGCGGATGAGGAAGCCGCCGGCGGGGCGTTGAACTCGGCGAGCATCCAGCCCCGGTAGGCGTCCAGGTTCGGTTCGCGACCGAGGAAGTCGTGCACCAGCTGCGCGGCCGGTTTGGTGGCGCCCGGTGCGAGCACCGTCCGCCGGTAACGCATCCCCACCGGACCGCCGATCAGGTTGTTCGGATCGAACTGCGCGAAGAAATCCAGCGCGATCACCTTGTCGAGCACGTAGGTGCAGTAGTTCGAGCTGTAGCCATTCAGGTGCGTGAAGCTCGACCAGCAATGATCGCCCGCGACGAAGGCGCTGCTGTCTGTGAGCGGCGAGCCGCTAACCCTTGCCGAACAGCTTCTCGAGCTGGCTGCGGGCCTTGTCGAGCTCGGCGGTGTTGGGAGGCGTGTAGGCGCCAGCACGCGGCTTGAAGTGGTCGCAGAAGTTGGCGTGCGTCTTGTCGCTGACCTCCTCCGCCGTCGGCTCGCGGCAGTGCTTGGCCACGCGCACGTCGTAGTCGACGCACATGCGGCACACGTGCAGTTCCGCGCGGCATTTCGGGCATTCCTCCAGGCGCCGCAACGGCAGGGTCAGATCGGCCAGCGAGGCGCCGCACTTCCAGCAGACCAGATCGTGAGCCATCGCCTAAAGGGTACTACTGGCGGTCCGGCGCTGCGCCGGCGCCCGCCGGGGAGGGCAGCGGATGAAGGCGGGTCATGCGGTAGGAGGCAAAGGTCGTCCAGCCGCCGTCCTTTTGCTGGGATTCGAGCAGCAGGGAGCCGGTATTGCCATCCTCGCTCAGGGTGAGCGTGTCGCGGAAGGCGCCTTCCGGGTAGGGGAACTGCAGCACGAGCGTCTGAGCGTCACGCCGCCCACTGCCCACCACGCGCGCACCGGCGGCGCCGAACTGATCGAGCCAATGGGCGATGTAGTCAGATGCCGTCGCATCGTGCCCCAGGTACACGCTGGCCTGGTAGCCGCCGGTGGCCAGGTCGTTGAGCGTCAGGCACAGCCAGGCCTGCTTGAGCACCCAGCGCCCGGTGCCCCGGTAATGCGCCGGTTGCTTGCCGACGCTGCCGATGAGGTCCCAGTCGCCGGCCAGCCGGGCGAGGAAGGGATCGGGCGGCGCGTTCGGTGCCGCGGCGTCACCCTGCGCCGTCAGGGCGAGCAGGGCAATGCACAGGCAGGGCAGCCGGGTGATTTTCAGCCGCATCACAGCACTCCTTGGGCAATCAGGCCGCCGGGGCGACACTCATGGTGCGCTCGGCCAGGAATTCCTGCAGCACGCGGCCAGTGTGGGATTGCCGGGCGCGGCGTGCGATCTCCGCCGGGGCGCCCTGCGCGACGATGCGGCCGCCCCCGCTGCCCGCCTCCGGCCCCATGTCGATGATCCAGTCCGCCTCGGCCATCACGTCCAGGTTGTGCTCCACCACGACCGCGGTGTTGCCCGCGCCGATCAGCCGGTGCAGCACGTGGATCAGCTTCTCGACATCCGCCATGTGCAGCCCGACCGTCGGCTCATCCAGCACGTAGAGGGTATGTCTGGCCCTGTAGCGCGGACCGCGCAGCGCGCCCTCGCGCTCCTTCGACAGTTCCGTCACCAGCTTGATGCGCTGGGCTTCGCCGCCGGACAGGGTGGGGCTCGGCTGCCCGAGGCTGAGGTAGCCGAGTCCCACGTCGGCGAGCAGCTTCAGTGCATGGTGAACGCGCGGGTGAGCGGCAAAGAAACCGAGCGCATCCTCGACGTTCATGGCCAGCACGTCCCCGATGCTGGCGTCGCGCCATTTCACCGCGAGCGTTTCGGAGTTGAAGCGCTGCCCGCCGCACTCATCGCACTGCACCTTGACGTCGGGCAGGAAGCTCATCTCGATGGTCTTGACGCCCTGGCCGGCGCAGGCCTCGCAGCGGCCGCCGGCGGTATTGAAGGAGAAGCGGCTGCTGGTGTAGCCGCGAATGCGCGCCTCGGTGGTGCCCGCGTAGATGCGCCGGATCTCGTCCCAGAAGCCGATGTAGGTCGCAGGACAGGAGCGCGGCGTCTTGCCGATCGGGGTCTGGTCCACCTCCAGCACGCGCTGGATGTGCTCGAGTCCCCGCACCGCCGCGCAGCCGATCGGCTTGGCCTCGCGCGCGCGCCGGCGGCCCCGGGTCGCACGCGTATCCTCCACGAGCAGCCCGCGAAGATTCGCATACAGCACATCGCGCGCCACGGTCGACTTGCCCGAGCCGGACACGCCGGTGATCACGACCAGCCGCCCGAGCGGGATGCGCACATCGCTGCCATTGATGTTGTGAAGCGCCACGCGCTCGAGCGTCAGCCACGCGGTGCGCGCATTAACCGCGCGCTTGGGCTGCGCCGGATGCAGCAGCGGCTCGCGCAGGAAGCGCCCGGTGACCGAGCGCGGGTTCGCCATGAGCTCGTGCACCGTGCCGGCGCCTACCACCTCGCCGCCGCGCACGCCGGCCGCGGGCCCGAGGTCGAGCACGTGATCCGCGCGGCGGATGGTCGCCTCGTCGTGCTCCACGATCACCAGCGTGTTGCGCCGGCCGGCCAGCTCGGTCAGCGAGGCGAGCAGGATCTCGTTGTCGCGCGGATGCAGCCCGATGGTCGGCTCGTCCAGCACGTAGCACACTCCCTGCAGGTTCGAGCCGAGCTGCGCGGCGAGGCGGATGCGCTGCGCTTCGCCGCCCGAGAGGGTCGGGGCGGCACGGTCCAGCTGCAGGTAGCCAAGCCCCACGCGCGCGAGAAACCTCAGCCGTGCGCGGATTTCCGCCAGCAGGTCGCGGGCGATCTCGCGCTCGCGCGGGCCGAGCCGCAGCCGCGCGAAGAACTCAGCGCTGCCTGCCACTGATTCCCCGGCCAGGGCCGCGATGGAGCGCCCGCGGAAGCGCACGCTCAGGGCGGTGGGATTCAGGCGCTGTGCGCCGCAGGCCGTGCAGTCCTCCGGCGTGTGCGAATACCACTCGTTCCACCACACCTCCTCGCCGCTCTGCTCTTCGTCGAAGCCGGCCATCGCCACGCCGGTCCCATAGCAGCTCTCGCACCAGCCGTGCTTCGAATTGAACGAGAACAGCCGCGGATCGAGCTCGGCGAAGCTGCGGCCGCAGGAGGGGCAGGCGCGCTTGGTGGAGAACACGGTGGTGCGCGTGCTCTTGGCTGCGAGCACGTGTACCAGGCCCTTGCCGAAGTCGAGCGCGCGCGCGAGTGCCTGGCGCAGCGCCGCTTCGCCCCTGGCGCTCACCTCGATCTCAGCGACCGGCAGCTCGATGGTGTGCTCGTGGAAGCGCGACAGGCGCGGCCAGGGCGAAGTGGACGTGAGCTCACCGTCGACCCGCAGGCTCCGGAAGCCCTTCTTCGCCGCCCACTTGGCAAGGTCGGTGTAGTAACCCTTGCGCGCGATGACGAGCGGAGCTAAGAGCGCGATGCGCTTGCCCCGGTAGTCGCGCAGCAAGCGCGCGGCGATCGAGGCCGCACTTTGCGGCTCGATGGCGGCGTCGCAGTCCGGGCAGTACTGCGTGCCGAGCTTCACGTACAGGAGGCGCAGGAAATGATAGATCTCGGTCAGGGTCGCCACCGTGCTCTTCCTGCCGCCGCGGCTGGTGCGCTGCTCGATGGCAACGGTGGGGGGAATGCCGAAGATCGCGTCCACGTCGGGGCGCGCCGCCGGCTGCACGAACTGGCGCGCGTAGGCGTTGAGCGACTCAAGATAGCGGCGCTGGCCCTCGTTGAAGAGGATGTCGAAAGCCAGCGTCGACTTGCCCGAGCCAGACACTCCGGTGATGACGGTGAAACGCTCGCGCGGGATCTCCACGTCGATGTTCTTCAGGTTGTGCTCGCGCGCCTTGCGGATCACCACGGATTTGCCGTGCCCGTAGCGCAGCGGCGGCTCGGCCACCGCGGCCAGCAGCGGCGGCGTGCGGGGGGCGTCTCTGGCGCCGGCAAGGGCGGTTTCGTAGGCCGCCAGCGCCTGGCCGGTGAAGGAACCCGCACTGGCGCGCACCTGCGCCGGCGTGCCGGTGCAGACGATCTCGCCGCCGCGCTCGCCGCCCTCGGGGCCCAGATCGATGATCCACTCGGCCGCGCGGATCACATCGAGGTTGTGCTCGATCACGAGCAGCGAGTGGCCGGCGACCAGAAGCTTCCTGAACGCGCGCAGCAGCTTGGCCACGTCATCGAAGTGCAGCCCCGTGGTCGGCTCATCGAAGATGAAGAGCTTGCCGCGGTGGGTGATGCTCGAGAGCACCGAGCCTGCCTGCGCCAGGTGGCCGGCGAGCTTCAGCCGCTGCGCTTCACCGCCCGAGAGCGTCGGCACCGGCTGGCCGAGCTTCACGTACTCGAGTCCCACGTCGGTGAGCGGCGCCAGCCGCTGCGCCACCTCGGGCGCATCGGCGAAGAAGGCGCGCGCCTGGGTCACCGTCAGGTCCAGCACGTCCGCGATGCTCAGGCGACGCCCGTCGGCCCCCTCGCGGCGGATCTCGAGGACCTCATCGCGGTAGCGGCGACCGCTGCAGTCCGGACAGCGCAGGTACACGTCGGAGAGGAACTGCATCTCCACGTGCTCGAAGCCATTGCCGCTGCAGGTGGGGCAGCGGCCGTTGCCGGAGTTGAAACTGAAGGTCCCGGCGGTGTACTTGCGCTCCTGCGCGGCAGGCTCGCTGGCATACAGCGCGCGGATGGCATCGAACGCGCCGACGTAGCTGGCCGGATTTGAGCGCGTGGTGCGGCCGATCGCGTTCTGATCGACCATCACCACATCGTCGATCAGCTCAGCGCCGGCAAGACCTGAAAAGCTGCCCGGTGCCTCGGTCGGCTTGCCGCGGTACTTGAGCAGGGCGGGGTACAGCACATCCTCCACCAGCGTCGACTTGCCCGAGCCCGAGACGCCGGTCACGCACACCAGGCGCTTGAGCGGAATGCGTACGTCGATGTTCTTGAGGTTGTGCTCGCAGGCGCCCTTGAGTTCAAGCCAGCGGTTGGAAACCGCCTCCGCGACGATCTCATCCCGTGCGTAGCTCGGGGCGGCGGTGGCGCGGGCCGAGCCGGTCTCGGACGCCGCCGGCGCCACGCTTTTCCGGCCGCCGAGGTATTCGCCGGTGAGCGAGTCGCTCGAGCGGATCTCGAGCGGGCTGCCGAAGAAGACGACCGCGCCGCCGCGCTCGCCGGCGCCGGGCCCGAGGTCCAGGATGCGGTCGGCTTCCAGCATGATCTGCGGGTCGTGCTCGACGACCAGGAGCGAGTTGCCGGCATCGCGCAGGCGCTTCATCACACCGATGACCCGCTGCATGTCGCGCGGGTGCAGCCCGATGGAGGGCTCATCGAGCACGAACAGCGTGTTGACCAGCGAGGTGCCGAGCGCGGTGGTGAGATTGATGCGCTGTACTTCCCCGCCGGAGAGCGTGCGCGACTGCCGATCGAGCGTGAGATAGCCCAGGCCCACCTCGTTCAGATAGCGGAAGCGTCCGCGGATCTCCGCGAGCAGCTGCTCGGTGGCTTCGCCGAGGGGCGCCGGCAGCTTGAGGTTCTGGAAGAAGGCGTAAGAGCGCTCGAGCGGCAGCAGCACCACGTCGTGGATCGAAAGTCCCGGCAGCGCTGCCAGCGTGTCCTCACTCCACTCGACGCCCTGCGGACGCACCGGCGCTGTGCCCTCGAGCGCGCTGGCGGCAAGCTCGCGGCTGCCGATGCGCCACAAGAGTGCCTGCGTCTTCAGGCGTGCGCCCGCGCAGGCGCTGCAGGGCGTATAGGCGCGGTAGCGCGACAGCAGTACCCGCACGTGCATCTTGTAGGCGCGTGTTTCGAGCCAGGCGAAGAAGCGCTTCGCGCCGTACCAGACCTTCTTGGTCCAGGCGCCTTCACCCTCGATCACCCATTTGCGCGCCTCGGCGGGCAGCTCGCGCCACGGTGTGTCGAGCGGGATGCCGCGCAGCTTCGCGAACTTCTCCAGGTCGCGCTGGCATTCGGCGTTGGACTTGGTCTGCCAGGGCTTGATCGCCCCGCCGCGCAGCGTCTTGGTCTCATCCGGGATGACCAGCCCGTAGTCGATGCCGATGGTGCGTCCGAAGCCGCGGCAGGTATCGCACGCGCCGAGCGGGGAATTGAACGAGAACTGGCTCGGGCTCGGGGCGCGGTACGACAGGTCGCACTCCGCACAGTGCAGCTCGCTCGAGTAGCGCCAGCTGGTGAGCACCTGGGGCGGATCCGCATCGTCCACCACCTGGATGTTGACGCGCCCGCGCCCCACGCGCAGCGCCGCCTCCAGTGACTCGAGCACGCGGGCGCGCTCGGCGTTGCCCAGGCGCAGCCGGTCCTGCACGACCTCGAGGGTCTCGGCGGGCGCGGCCGCGCCGCGCGTGCGCTTGCCGCCGCGGCGCGCGCGGGCGGATGCCGCTGGCGGTGCCGCGTGCGAGCTGGGTTCGAGAAAACGGGTGTAGCCCTGGCGGCTCAGCAGCTCGCGCACCTCGGCGGCTGTGAAGTTGGCCGGCACCGGTACCGGGAAGCTCAGCAGCAGCCTCGGGTCACCCGCCGCCTGCGCGCGCAACAGCGCATCCGAGTAGATGCTGGCCGCCGTGTCGCTGCGCACCGCCCGGCCGCAGCGCTGGCAGTACAGCGCCGCGGCTCGTGCGAACAGCAGTTTCAGGTGATCGTTCAGCTCCGTCATGGTGCCGACGGTTGAGCGCGAGGTGCGCACGGGGTTGGTCTGGTCGATGGCGATGGCCGGCGGAATGCCCGTGATCGAATCGACCTGCGGCTTGTCCATGCGATCGAGGAACTGCCGTGCGTAGGGCGAGAAGGTCTCGACGTAGCGGCGCTGACCTTCCGCATAGAGGGTGTCGAACACGAGCGAGGACTTGCCCGAACCGGATACGCCCGTGACGACGATCAGCTCGTTGAGCGGGATATCCAGATCAAGGTTCCTGAGGTTGTTCTGGCGCGCGCCACGCACAACTATGGCGTCGCGGGAGGTCTCGCTCATTTCCTCACCGTCGGCAATCGCAACTGGGAACGGGGCCTGGGACTTTAGGGCGTGCACGGGAGCGTGGAAATTGTAATGGATCCAAGGATGCAGTGCGTCAATGCGCGGGGCCGATATTGGGGCAATGGCGCCCGAGTGCAATCCAGTACGGAATGACCCGGTCTACTGTATAAAGTGCCGCCTGCGTAGCGCTTTCATGTCGTGCCCGCACGACACGCTGTCGTTCCGCCGCCGGGGGTTACAATCGGCGGCGCCTAGTGTCCCAAAGTACAGAGGAGAATACCGAATGAGTTCACGAGTATTGTCTGGTGTTGCTCTGGCCGCGGCCGCGGCAATCATGTTCACGAGCGTGGCAGCAACCACCGCCCGTGCCGATGAAGCCAAGGTGAAGTGCGAAGGCGTCAACTCGTGCAAGGGCCACTCGGCCTGCAAGAGCGCCAACAATGCCTGCAAGGGTCAGAACTCCTGCAAGGGCAAGGGCTTCATGGAAATGACCAAGGCGGATTGCGACGCCGCGAAAGCCAAAGCCGGCAAGTGATCGGCTCGCGGGCCGGGGCTGACAGCCGGCCCGCCTTTTGTGACCATGAAGTATCCCGCGCTCGGTTTCGGATTGGGGCTGCGCGTCGATCATTACGAGGCGATCCTAAGCTCGCATCCTGCGATCGACTGGTTCGAGGTACTCACCGAGAACTACCTGGTGCCCGGCGGCAAGCCGCTGCACTACCTCATGCGCATCGCCGAGCGCTTTCCCATCGTGATGCACGGCGTTTCGCTCTCGATCGGCAGCACCCAGCCGCTGGACCTTGAGTACCTGCGCCAGGTCAAGGCGCTCGCGCAGCGCGTGCAGCCGCACTGGATTTCCGATCACCTGTGCTGGACCGGTGTCGCGGGCCGCAACACCCATGACCTGCTGCCGCTGCCCTACACCGAGGAGGCGCTGGCGAACGTGGTCGAGCGGGTGCGCGTCGTGCAGGACATTCTCGGCCGGCGCATCCTGCTCGAGAACGTCTCAAGCTACGTGGCGTTTTGCGACTCGAGCCTCAGCGAGTGGCAGTTCCTGAGCGAGGTCGCCGAGCGCGCCGACTGCCTGATTCTCCTTGACGTCAACAACATCTTCGTGAGCTCGGTGAATCATGAGTTCGACGCGCTCGAGTATCTGGACGCCATTCCCGCCGCGCGCGTGCAGCAGATCCATCTGGCAGGGCACGAGAACCACGGTGACTACCTGGTGGACACCCACGATCACCCGGTGCCGGACCCGGTCTGGCAGCTGTATGCCGCTGCGCTGCGCCGCTTCGGCGCGGTCTCGACCATGATCGAGCGCGACGATCACATCCCGCCGCTCGCGGAACTGTGTGCGGAGCTGGCGCAGGCGCGGGCGGTTGCCGAACGCACACTCGGCTCAAGCGATGCGCCGGGCAGCGGCGCAAGCGTTCGCGCTGCCGCTGCACAGGCCGCCGCGGGGCTCTGATGAACCGCCTGGCACGCGTGCAGGATGACTTTCAGAACTATCTGCTGCGCGGGGATGCTGCCGCGGTGCAGGGCCACGTGGTCGGCAGCGCGCGGGTGCCCATCGCCACGCGACTCGGCATCTACGGGGGCGCCTATCTTTCCCGCCTGGCCGAGGCGCTCGAAGCCAACTTTCCGGCGCTGGCGAAGCTTCTGGGTGAGGCGGATTTCCACGCGCTGGCCGCGGCGTACGTTGCCGGGCACGATTCGCCGTTCTTTTCCATCCGCTACTACGGGGATGTCCTGCCGCAATGGCTCGCCACGCACGAGGAATATGCGCAGGTGCCGGTGCTCGCCGAGCTGGCGCGCTGGGAGTGGGTGATGACGGGCGTGTTCGATGCCGCCGATGCCACCGCCATCGGCCCCGAGGCACTCGGGCAGATCCCGCCCGAGCGCTGGGCGCAGCTACGCTTCGGCTGGCACCCGAGCGTGCAGCGGCTCGAGCTGCACTGGAACGTGCCGCAACTGTGGCAGGCGCTTCTGAACGATGAGGAGCGCCCGCCCCTCGCTGTCCTGGAGGAGGCGGCGCCGTGGCTGATGTGGCGGCAGGATCTGAGCACCTACTTTCGCTCGCTCGGCAAGACCGAAAGTGCGGTGCTGGATGCGGCTCGCAAGGGCTGGCCGTTCGGGGAGCTGTGCGAGCTTCTGTGCGCTGAGCTCGGCCCGAGCGCAGCCCCCGCGCAGGCGGCCGCGCTGCTGCGCGGCTGGGTAACTTCCGGACTGATCTGCAGCGCGGACTAGAGGCGCGCCGCGTCCTGCGGCGCGCGCGGCGGAAGTTGTTTCGCCATGGCGTACAATCGTGTCCGCACTTCCTTTGGATTGCGCATGACGCTCTCGACCCACGGCAACGTACTGCAGATGATCGGCAACACGCCGCTCATGGCGCTGCGGCGCCTGGACACAGGTCCCTGCGAGCTGTACGTGAAGCTCGAGAACCAGAATCCCGGCGGCTCCATCAAGGATCGCGTCGGCCTGTATCTGATACAGGCGGCCGAGCGCGCCGGCAGCTTAAAGCCCGGTGGCACGCTGATCGAGGCAACCGCCGGCAACACGGGCCTGGGACTTGCGCTGGTGGCCGCGCAGAAGGGCTACCGCCTGCTGCTGGCCATTCCCGACAAGATGAGCCAGGAGAAGATCTTTCACTTAAGGGCGATGGGCGCCGATGTCGTCATGACACGCTCGGATGTGAGCAAGGGCCACCCGGAGTACTACCGCGACGTCGCCGAGCGCCTGGCGCGCGAGATTCCGGGCTCCTACTTCGTGAACCAGTTCGGCAATCCTGCCAACGCGCAGGCCCACGAGGAGACCACGGCGCCGGAGATCTGGCAGCAGATGGAGCGAAGGCTCGACACGGTGGTGTGCGGCGCCGGCACCGGCGGCACCCTGGCAGGGCTCACCCATTATTTCGCGCACACCGCGCCCGAGGTGGACATGGTGCTGGCGGATCCGGCCGGTTCGGGGCTCGCCCACTTCGCCACCACCGGCACTCTGCCCGCGAAGATGACCCCGTGGCTGGTGGAGGGGATCGGCGGGGACAGCGTGCCGCCGGT